>Ga0068858_100000349_pt1 | contig 48598 bp, 40 predicted proteins | sample KBSSwiS12_FD_66589 | JGI IMG/M metagenome (GOLD analysis project Ga0068858, IMG submission 66589) | Switchgrass rhizosphere microbial communities from Kellogg Biological Station, Michigan, USA - KBS Switchgrass S1-2 | ecosystem: Host-associated > Plants > Roots > Rhizosphere > Soil ...
TTCGAGAGCGACGTCTGGGATCTGCTCGGCAAGCTTCCCGCCGGCCGCAAGGCGCGGCGGCTCGTGGGGCGGGTCAAGGAAGGCATGAAGAACCTCATGGTCCCGAACATCCTGTTCGAGGAGCTGGGCTTCAAGTACTACGGCCCGGTGGACGGCCACGACCTGGCCGAGCTGGTGGATCTCCTGCGCCAGCTCAAGGACGTGAAAGGCCCGGTGCTCCTGCACGCGGTCACGCGGAAGGGGAAGGGCTACAAGTACTCCGAAGACGATTCGCGGAAGTTCCACGGCGTCGCCTCGTTCGACAAGCTGACCGGCGCGAGCGCGAAGAAGGCCGGCGGTTCGTCCCTCACGTACATGGAGATCTACGGGCAGACGATGATCGACCTCGCGACCGCCGATCGCTCCATCGTGGCGATCACGGCGGCTATGACCGACGGCACCGGTCTCGCCAAGTACGCGACCACGCTGCCCGGGCAATTCCACGACGTGGGAATCGCCGAGCAGCACGGCACCTGCTTCGCGGCGGGACTCGCGGCCGCGGGGATGAAGCCGTTCGTGACCATCTACTCCACGTTCCTCCAGCGCGCGTACGACCAGATCGTCCACGACGTCGTCGTCCAGAATCTCCCGGTCCGCTTCGCGCTCGACCGGGCCGGGTTCGTGGGCGAGGACGGCGCGACGCACCACGGACTCTTCGACATCGCCTACCTGCGCTGCCTTCCGAACATGGTGCTGATGGCGCCCAAGGACGAGAACGAGCTCCGTCACATGCTCGCCACGATGGGGAGCTACTCCTCCGGTCCGATCGCGGTGCGCTACCCGCGCGGCAGCGGTCCGGGCGCAGCGCTCGATTCCAAGCTCACCCCGCTTCCCATCGGGGAAGGGGAGCTCCTCCGAAATGGAAGCGATCTCCTCCTGGTCGCGTACGGCACCATGGTGCCCGCCGCCGAGAAAGCGGCACAGATCCTCGAAACGCGGGGCATCAAGGCCGCGATCATCAACGCGCGCTTCGCCAAACCGCTCGACGAGCGCCTCATCCTCGAATGGGCGCGCCGCGTGCCGCACGTCGCCACGCTCGAAGAGGGGGCGCTCGCCGGAGGCTTTGGCGACGCGGTGCTCGAGTTCCTCAACACGCAGGGCATCGATGGCCTGCGCATCCGCCGGTTCGGCGTGCCCGACCGGCTCTTCGACCACGCCACCCGAGACGCGCTCCTCCGCGCCGCCGGGCTCGACGCCGAGACGCTCGCCGCGGAGCTCGAACGCTTCCTCCGCGACGACTCCCGATCCACACCGGAACCCATCGCCCCCGCCGTCACGCGCGCATGACCCGCCCGCCCCGCCACGTGGGGATCTTTGGGAATCGGGACAAGGCGGAGGTGCGCGCGCTCGTTCCCGCGCTCACGCGCTGGATCCAGAAGCAGGGGATCAAGGTCTCCGCGGAATCCGGAATCTCGCGCGGACGGGGTCCTTCGCTGACGGCGCTCGTGAAGAAGGTCGACGTCCTCCTCGTGCTCGGCGGCGATGGGACCATGCTCCACGCCGCGCGCGCCGCGGCCCAGGCGGGCGTCCCGATTTTCGGCATCAACCTGGGCGGGCTCGGCTTCCTCACCGAGACGAGCGAGGACAAGCTCTACCCGGCGCTCGAACGGCTCTTCCGCGGCGACGTGCACACGGAGCGGCGCCTCATGGTGGAAGCGCGCGTGAAGTCGAAGAGCGGCCGCACGTGGTCGGCTACGGGACTGAACGATGCCGTGATCCACGCGCGGGACCGGTCGCGCGTCGTCGCCATCGACGTGCGCGTGGGGCCGACGCCGATCGGCACGCTGGTCGCGGACGGGCTCATCGTCGCGACACCGACCGGCTCCACCGCGTACTCCCTCTCCGCGGGTGGTCCCATCGTCGGACCCACGATCGAGGCGCTCATCGCCACGCCCATCAGTCCGCACACGTTCGCGTTTCGTCCGCTCCTGGTCCCGGTCGGCGAGACCGTGGTCGCCCGCATCCGCGCGGGACACGCACCCGCCGCCGTCACGGTGGACGGCCAGCAGTCGCGGCCGCTCACCTTCGACGACGAGGTGACCTTCCGCCGCGCCAAGGCGCACGTGGATCTCCTGGTGCTCGAGCGGGGCACGTTCTACGAGGTGCTCCGCACCAAGCTCGCCTGGGCCGAGCTTCCGCGCACGCGCGCGGCGCGGAGGTGACGCCGTGCTCTCCTGGCTCTCCATCCAGGGACTCGCGCTCGTCGACTCCGTCGAGCTCGCGCTCGATCCCGGCCTCAACATCCTGACCGGCGAGACCGGGGCGGGGAAGTCGCTCGTCCTGGGATCGATCGGACTCTTGCTCGGCGAGCGCGCCGACGCGTCCTGGCTTCGCACCGGCGAGACGAAGGGCTCGGTCGAAGCCGTGTTCGAGCTGTCTGGCCGGCCCGATCTCCTCGAAACCTTGGGCGGGCTAGGATGGGAGACCGAGGAGGGCCGTCTCCTCCTCCGCCGCGAGATCCACGCCGAAGGGAAAGGGCGCGCGTTCGTGAACGGCCGCGCGGCGCTGCTGTCGCAGCTCAAAGCCATCGGCGAGCTCCTGGTCGACCTGCACGGCCAGCACGAGCATCAGCAGCTCCTCGATCCCGCGCGGCAGACGGACTTCTTCGACGGCTGGGCGGGACTTCTCGGCGAGCGCCGCGCGCTGGAGAGCGAGCGAGCCTCGATCGTCGAGGAGCGGGCTGCGCTTCGCGCCGAGCGGGAGCGCTGGGAGAAGGAGCGCGAAGCCGAGGGGACGGATCGCGAGGATCTCGAGGAGCTGGAGAGCGCGGCGCTCGACCCCGACGAGGAGACCCGGCTCAAGCAGGACCGCGAGCGGCTCGTCCATCGCGAGCGAATCCTCCACGCGCTCGGCGACGCCCGCCGCTCGGCGGCGGATGACGAGGAGGGGGCGATCGCCTCGGTCGCGCGCGCGGTTCGCGCGCTGCGCGGAGCCGCGGCGCTCGACGATTCTGTCCAGGTGATCGCGCTCGAGGCGGAGCGAATCCATGCCGAGCTGGCGGAGCTCGGGGGTCTTCTCGAACGGGCGCAGGAGCGCCTCGCCGACGGCGTTCTCGATCCGGAGGCGCTGGAGGCAAGGCTCGACCTCATCCATCGCTTGAAGCGCCGCCACCGGACCGACCTGCCGGGACTCATCGCCTTGCGCGACGAGCTCCGCACCAGGGTCCGCTCGTTCGATCCTTCGGGGCGCGAGCTCGACAAGGCCGAGCGCGCGCACGACGAGCGCCTTTCGGCGTTCGAGCGGCGGCTCGACGCGCTCCTCGCGCACCGGAGCGACCGCTACGACGCGTTCGGGTCGGACGTTGGCGCCCGGCTCATGAAGCTCGGATTCAATCGCTCGGCCCTCCGGGTGCGCCCCGCGGACTCGGGACGTGCGGTCGTTGACCCCGCGCCGATCCCGCACCTAGAATTCGCGTTCCAGCCGAACCCCGGCGAAGGGGAGCGACCCCTTCGCAAGATCGCGTCGGGAGGGGAGCTGAGCCGGGTCATGCTCGCCGTGAAGTCGCTCATGGCCGAGCGCGACCAGGTGGCGGTTCTCGTGTTCGACGAGGTGGATCAGGGGATCGGAGGTGCGGTGGGCGAAGAGGTGGGGCAGCTGCTCGAAGCGCTCGGGCAGCGCCGGCAGGTGCTCTGCATCACGCACCTTCCGCTCATCGCGGCGCACGGCGCGCGCCATTTCGAAGTGGCCAAGTCGGTCGTCGCGAAGCGCACGCGCGTCTCGGTGCGAACGCTCGAGCGGAAGGAGCGCGTGGAGGAGCTGGCCCGCCTCCTGGCCGGCGATCGCGCCACCGAAACCACCCGCACCCAAGCACGGGAGCTTCTCGAGGCCGCCACGAAGGGCGGCCGGGAGACCAGGAGAGAGCCGCGGCGCGCCGCGGCACGACGAGCATGATCCGCCCCAGCCTGGACGACTACAAGCGCCTCGCGCGCGACCACAACCTGATTCCGGTCACCCGCGAGATCCTCGCCGACTTCGACACGCCCGTCTCGGCGTTCGTGAAGCTGAACCGAGGCGACGCGTCGTTCCTTCTCGAGAGCCTCGAGGGGGGCGAGACGTGGGGGCGCTACTCCATCCTCGGCTTCCGTCCCTCGATCGAGTTCCGCTCGAGCGGGACGAAGGTCGAGATCCGGCGCGGCGAGCGCACCGAGCGAATGGAACGCGAGGATCCGCTCGCCGCGCTTCAAGAGTTGATCGCGGAATTCCGAGCCGCTCCGGTGCCCGATCTCCCTCCGTTCAGCGGCGGCGCTGTCGGGATGGTGGGCTACGACTACGTTCGCTTCCTCGAACGCCTGCCGGCCACGCTCAAGGCGGATCGCGACTACCCGGACCTCCAGTTCGTATTCCCGGACGTGGTTCTCGTCTTCGACAACTTCCGCCACCGGCTCCAGGTCGTGGTCAATAGCCGCCCCGGCTCGGCCCCCGACCGCGCCTATTCCGAGGCCACAGCCGTGATCGAGGAGATGATCGCCCGGCTCGCGGCTCCGCTCCCGAACCCCGCCCCGGTGCCGCACAAGAACGGCGACGTGCGCTTCCGGAGCACGATGGGGGAGGATGCCTACAAGAAAGCCGTCGTGAAGGCGAAGGAGCACATCCGCGCGGGGGATATCGTCCAGGTCGTCCTGGCGCACCATCTGGAGGCGGACGTCCCGGTGGCGCCGCTCGACGTGTACCGCGCGCTCCGCGTGCTCAACCCGTCGCCCTACATGTTCTACCTTCGGTTCGCCGACCGTTCGGTCGCCGGCTCCTCGCCGGAGATCCTGGTCCGGGTGCACGGGGACCGGGTGACGCTCCGTCCCATCGCGGGCACGCGACCGCGCGGCGCCAGCAAGGGCGAGGACGCGGCGCTCGAGCACGAGCTCAAGGAAAGCGAGAAGGATCGGGCGGAACATGTCATGCTGGTTGATCTTGGACGCAACGACGTCGGGCGGATCGCGGCCGTGGGGTCGGTCCGGACGACCGAGTTCCTCACGCTCGAGCGCTACTCGCACGTGATGCACCTGGTGAGCCACGTGGAGGGGCGCCTCCGGAACGGCCTCGGCACCTTCGACGTGCTCCGGGCCTGCTTCCCGGCCGGCACGGTGAGCGGCGCTCCGAAGAAGAGGGCCATGGAGATCATCGAGTCGCTCGAGACCACACGCCGCGGGGCGTACGCCGGCGCGATGGGGTACATCGATTTCCAGGGGAACGCAGACTTCTGCATCACGATCCGCACCGCCATCATCGACAGCGGCCGGGTCCGGTGCGGCGTGGGCGCGGGCATCGTGGCGGATTCGGATCCCGACGAGGAATGGCGGGAGACCCAGAACAAGGCGAAGGCGGTGGAGGAGGCGGTCCGCCTCGCCGCGCGAGGGTTCGAAACGTGATCCTGATGATCGACAACTACGATTCCTTCACCTGGAACCTCGTCCAGTACCTGGGCGAGCTCGGCGACACGCCGGTCGTGAAGCGGAACGACGCGATCACGGTGGACGAGATCGCGGTCCAGAAGCCGCGCGCGATCGTGATCTCGCCCGGGCCCGGACGTCCCGATGACGCGGGCGTGAGCAAGGACGTGATCCGGCGCTTCTCCGGAACCATTCCCATCCTCGGTGTCTGCCTCGGCCACCAGTGCATCGGTGAAGTGTTCGGCGGCAAGGTGGTCCAGGCCGAGCGTCTCGTGCACGGGAAGACGTCCGCCGTGATCCACACGGGGCGCGGGCTCTTCCTCGACGTGGACAATCCGTTCCAGGCGACCCGCTATCACTCGCTCATCGTCGCGCGCGAGGGACTTCCGGACACGCTCCAGGTCATGGCCTGGACTCCGGAGAACGAGATCATGGCCATCCGCCACCGCGAGCACGAGACCTGGGGCGTCCAGTTCCACCCCGAGTCGATTCTCACGACCTCGGGCAAGGACATCCTCCGCAACTTCCTTCTCAGCCTGCCCGCGCCAGCCGCGGCGCGATGATCCGGGAGCTCCTCCCTCGGCTCGTGCGAGGGGACCGCCTCGCGCGCGACGAGACCGCGGCCGCCATCCGATCGATCATGCGGGGCGGTGAAGACCCCGAGCTGGTCGGCGCGTTCCTCATGGCGCTCGCGCAGCGAGGCGAGACGGCGGAAGAGCTGGCCGGAGGCGCGGAGGCGCTCCGCGCCGAAGCGGTCCCGTTTCCCGGCGAGGGCCCGTTCCTCGATACCTGCGGTACCGGTGGGGACGGCACGCACACCTACAACATCTCGACCGTCGTGGGCTTGATCGCGGCGGCCGCGGGGCAGCGCGTCGCCAAGCACGGGAACCGCTCGGTCTCGAGCCGCTGCGGGAGCGCGGACGTGCTCGAAGCGCTCGGAGCGCGCGTGGATCTCGGCCCTGAAGCCGCCATGCGCGCGCTCGAAGAGACCGGCTTCTGCTTCCTTTACGCGCCGCGCTTCCATCCGTCGATGAAACAGGTGGCCGGGATCCGCAGGTCGCTCGGCATGCGCACGCTCTTCAACTGGGTCGGGCCGCTCGCGAACCCGGCGCGCGCTTCGCACCAGCTCCTCGGCGTGTCCGATCGCGAGCGCGTCGACGTGGTGGCCCGCGTGCTCGCCGCGCTCGGGGCGGAGCGGGCGCTGGTCGTGCACGGGGCGGGCGGGGTCGACGAGCTCTCGCTGGAGCCGGGGAATTACGCGGTCTGGGTGGAGCGCGGGCGGGAGCCGCGCGCGGTCAGCGTGGAGGCCGATGCGCTCGGACTCCCCGCGGCGCCGATTGCGGCACTCGAAGGCGGGACGCCCGAGGCGAATGCCGGCCACGTCCGGGCCGTGCTCGCGGGGATGCCCGGAGCGCGGCGCGATGCGGCCATCCTGAACGCGGCGGCAGCCCTCTGGGTTGCGGGAGCCGCGGGCTCGCTCGAAGCGGCGGCGGCCCTCGCGCGCGAGGCCATCGACTCCGGTGCCGCCGCCCGGGTGCTCGAGCGCTACATCATCCTGTCCCAAGAGATCGGAGCCGGCTGAGTGGACTTCCTCCAGACCATCGGGCGCGAGCGGCTGGAGCGCGTTCGCCAGGACGAGCGGACGATCTCGACGGTGGAGCTCCGCGCGCAAGCGGAGGCCATGGGCGCGCGCGAAGGCTCGTTCGCGAAGGCGCTCCGCCGACCCGCGGGCGGAGCTCTTCGGATCATCGCCGAGGTGAAACGTCAGTCGCCGAGCGCCGGGATGATCCGCGAGAGCTACGACCCCGTGTCGATCGCCGCATCCTACGCCGAGGCAGGGGCGTCGGCGATCTCGGTGCTCACGGAACCGAGCCGCTTCCTCGGCTCGATCGAGGATCTGGCCCGCGTGCGCGAGCGCGTCACGATTCCCGTGCTCTTGAAGGACTTCGTGGTGCACGAGCGCCAGATCTACGAGGCGCGCGTTCGGGGAGCGGACGCGGCCCTCCTCATCGTGGCGATGTTGAGCCCGGGGCAGCTTCGCGACTATGCTGCGGTCATGAAGCACATCCAGCTGGAGCCGCTGGTCGAGATCCTGGACGAACGGGACCTGGATCACGCGCTCGCGCTCGACGCGCCGGTCATTGGCGTGAACAACCGGAACCTCCGGACGCTCGACATGCGGCGGGGCTGGGCCGAGGGCTTGATCCGCGAGATCCCGGCGGACCGCATCCGCGTCGGCGAGAGCGGCTATTCCAAGCGCGAGCAGATCGAAGAGCTCGAGCGTGCGGGCGCCGACGCGGCGCTCGTGGGGGAGAGCCTCCTCAAGGATGGCGCCCCCGCCAGCGCTCTTCGACGATTGCTCGGCCGCGAGGAGATCGCCCCATGAGAACGCGAATCAAGATCTGCGGCATCACGCGCCCCGAGGACGGCGTGGCCGCGCTCACGGCCGGCGCCGATTACCTCGGCTTCATCCTCACCGAGAGCCCACGCCGGCTCACGCTCGATCAGGCGCGAACGCTAAGGCGCGCGCTCCCGCCGGAGGCGCAGGTGGTCGGAGTCTTCGCGGAGGAGACCCCGGAGGCCGTCTCGGTCTTCGCCCACGAGCTGGATCTTCACGCCGTGCAGGTCGGGGGCTGGGCCGACGCCGCATCGGAAGCGGCCGGAACCGCCGAGATCTGGCACGTGCTCCGCGCGGCGGAGCTGCCGGATCCCGTGACGCTCCCGATGGTGCCGCTTCAGATGTACGTGCTCGACGCGCACGATCAGCGGCTGCCCGGGGGAACCGGCAAGCGCGCCGACTGGGAGTGGGCGCGCCGGTGCGTCGAGGTCGGACGCAGGCTCTTCGTCGCGGGCGGGCTCGACGCGGGCAACGTCGGGCCGCTCGTGCGCGACATCCGTCCCTTCGGGGTGGATGCATCGAGCAAGCTCGAATCGGCTCCCGGGCGGAAGGACGCGGGGAAGGTGCGCGCGTTCATCGACGCGATCCACGCCGCCGATCGCGACCGCCCCAAGCGGTCCTGACGTGGCCCCGCGCGAGGGACGCTTCGGCGACTTCGGCGGCATCTACGTCCCCGAGACGCTCCTCACTCCGGTGCTGGAGCTTGCCGCCGCATACGACGAGGCCCGGCGCGATCCAGAGTTCACGGCCGAGCTCACGCGCGAGCTTCGGGACTTCGCCGGCCGTCCCACGCCCTTGACCCTCGCCTTACGATTCGCCGACGCGTGCGGCCTCGAGCGCGTCTGGCTGAAGCGCGAGGACCTCCTCCACACCGGCGCGCACAAGATCAACAACGCGATCGGCCAGGCGCTCCTCGTGCGCCGCATGGGGAAGACCCGCGTGGTCGCGGAGACGGGTGCGGGACAGCACGGCGTGGCCAGCGCGACGGCTTGCGCGCGCTACGGGCTCGAGTGCGTGGTCTACATGGGAGAGGTCGACATGGAGCGCCAGCGCCCCAACGTGGAGCGCATGCGGCTCCTGGGTGCGGAGGTTCGCGGGGTTACCTCCGGAAGCCGTACGTTGAAGGATGCCATCAACGAGGCCATGCGGGATTGGTCCGCATCGGTGCGGACGACGCATTACCTGCTCGGCTCGGTCCTCGGACCGCACCCGTATCCCACAATGGTGCGTGACTTCCATTCGGTGATTGGCCGCGAGGCGCGAGAGCAGTTCCACGCGGCCGAGGGCCGGCTGCCGGACCGCCTCGTCGCGTGCGTGGGAGGGGGAAGCAACTCGATCGGCCTCTTTCACGCGTTTCTCGACGACAAGGCGATCGCGATGGTCGGCGTGGAAGCCGGTGGAGAGGGGATCGCGAGTGGCCGTCACGCGGCGCGCTTCGCCGAGCCACGCATGGGGGTCCTCCACGGCACGCGCTCACTCGTGCTCCAGGATGAGGCAGGGCAGGTGAAGGAGACCCACTCCGTGTCGGCCGGACTCGACTATCCGGCGGTGGGCCCGGAGCACGCCGCGCTCGGTGCCGCGGGGCGCGTGCGGTACGACAGCGCGACGGACGCGGAAGCGCTCGAAGCGTTCGATCTCCTCGCGCGCACGGAAGGCATCCTCCCGGCGCTCGAGTCCTCGCACGCGCTCGCGTGGGTGATGCGCGAGGGGCGCGCTGGGCGAATCCCGCGCGACGAACGAATCCTCGTCAATCTCTCCGGACGCGGGGACAAGGACCTCGCCGTCGTGATGGCGGCCCGCTCGCGCTGACGCGGCGACCCGCCTGGCTCACCACGCAATGTCGTGCTCGACCGGGGTCGTGACCCGGCTCGCGTCCTCACCCCGCTGAAGCATCTGGAGCACCATGCGCGCCTCGTTGTCTCCCGGGCTGAGCGCCTGGAGCCGCTTCGCGAACCGGATCGTGGCGGCCGGGTAGCGGTTGAGCGCGAGGCGGCGCATCACGCTCCGGATCGCTTCGGAATCGCCCGTTCCCAGGCCCACCGCCTCGAGGATGGCCTCGTCGAGGTCGGCGCTCGACGGAATCATGGCCACCTCGTACACGATCGCGATCGCATCCGTCCGGTTGAAGCGGGGCGTGTCTTCGAGGATGCGATCCGCGTCCGCCTGACGCCCCGCCGCGAGGAGAAGCGCCCCGGCGAGCCGCCGGTTGTAGGCCGTCTCCCACTCCTCGCCCGCATTCATGCGGAGGAGGAGACCCACCGCGCGGTCCGTCTCGCCCGCGGCCGCGAGGCCTCGCGCGTAGGAGCGGATCGCGGCCCTGTACCCCGCGGAATCCGGCGTTCCGCTCGAGGTCACATGGAGGGTCGCCGGATCGATCGCGTGAACCGAGAGATCTCCAGAGACCCACGCGAGGACTTCGCGCGTGCGCGCTCCCGTGAGCCGTTCGGGATACATCACGTCGAGCTTGGGGTTCCGGTACCAGATGCGAGGGGCCTGGAGGCGGATCAAGTGAAGCACGACGTCGCGGTCCTCGGTCTGCACGGAAACGAGCAGTCTCGCCGGTCCGTCGATCCGGGGAAGCGCCTGCCGGAATCCGCGTTCGAGGTCCGCCATTCGATGGGACGGAGGCTGGAGCGTTCGCTCGGTGGGCACGCTCGGGCCCAGGTCCATGCTGCGGCACACGAGTCCCATCGTGAGAAAGACGACCACGAGCATCGACGCCAGGATGCGCGGCGCGCGTGCGAGGCCGAGACCGATGGCGAGCGATGAACCCAGTCCCGCCAGCACGGCATAGTACGGCGACAGGACCTTCACCAGCCCCGCGACGATCACGATGGCCGGAACCGTGAGGAGCGTCGCCAGGATGAGGACGCGGCCGGCTGGCACGTTCGTGTCGCGCGGGTCCGACCGCCACGACAGCCACGCGCCGAGCGCGAGGATGCCGGCAGCGAAGGGAAGGAGCATGTCGAGCTCGACCGGCCACGAGATCTGCGCCCCCTGGATGGGCACGTTCACGAGGGTGCGCGCGATCTTGATCATGGAGCCTTTGAGATCGGCCTGCCCGGCGCTCAGGTAGGCCACGGCCGGATCCGTTCCCTCGAACCGATGCGTCAGGAGCCCGCGAATGCCCGGATGCGCGGCCACCCAGATCGCCACCAGACCGACGTAGGCGCAGACGGCCGGGATTGCGGAACGAAGCGATGTGCGACCGGTGATCGGACGAATCAGCGCGATCGCAGGCACCAGCGCGACCGCGGTCTCCTTGGAAAGCAGCGCGAGAGCCGTTGCGAGGAGCGCCATCGGCGTGCGGCCAGACAGCTCGAGATGGATCGCCGCGAGCCCGAACACGATCGCGAAGAGATCCTGATCGCAGCTCACCCACCCCACGAGAGCGGGGGCGGCGCCGAGACAGGCGAACGCGGCGCCGGCGAAGAATCCCGCGCGACGGTCGATGAGTCGCGCTCCGAGTACGGCGACGAGCGCGGCCGCGAGCGCCAGGAGGAGTGCGTTGATCGCGTGGGCGACGACCGGATTGTTCGGAGCCACAGCGTAGAGGAAGGCGAAGTAGGCTTCGCGCGACAAGGGACGCCAGAAGGGCGCCTGCGAATCGGGCAGGAGTTGATGCAAGCTGAAGACCTGGCCCCGTCCCAAGAAGTCGTAGTCGTCGAAGAGATATCTCAGTGTGAGGGTCGGAAAAGCGAGGACGGCGGCAAGGGTGGCGGGCACAGCCCACGTGGGCCAGGATGCGCCTGGGGATGAGCTTGGTTGCGGAGCCTTGCTCCGTGCGGCAGGCTTGCGCTCCGAACGACGGGTCTTGGAATCCGGCACGGCGCGAACTATACCGCCAAAGCGGCGCAGCTGTTGAAAGGAACCGATGACAAAACCTAGATTGATCGTGCTGACCGGCGCCCCGGGAGCGGGGAAGACCGCGATCTTGAGATCCCTCGGGCTCGCCCATGTGGCCGAGCCCGCGCGCGAGGTGATCGCGGAGCAGAGAGCCATCGGCGGGACGAGTACGGCCGAGCAGGATCCTGCGCGCTTCGTCGAGCTGCTTCTCGAGCGCTCGATCGAGAAGCACCGGGCCGCCATGGACCGAGGGGAACCTGTGCTGTTCGACCGAGGCATTCCGGACTGCGTGGCGTATGCCCGGCAGCTTGGCGGAGATCCACAGCCATGTCGGAAAGCGGCGGCCGTTCACCGCTATCACCCGACCGTTCTCGTGACGCGCCCCTGGGCCGACATCTACACGACTGATGACGAGCGGAGAATGTCCTTCGAGGCCACGCTGCCGTTCCATCGCCTGATGGAGGAAGCCTACGAGGAGGCCGGGTACGGGCTGATCGAGATTCCGAGGGGATCGATGGCGGAGCGGGTGGCCTTCGTCAGGCGATTCCTGGAGGAGTGCAGGTGACGGTGACGCCAGGCTAGGCAGGGTCCCCACGAAACCTGTAGAGTACCAACCCACTTGCGCCCGTACTTCGTCCGGCACTTGATGGAGAATGGGGCGGACCCCTAGAATTCCAGCCTCCCAACCCCTGGTAGCCGGGCGCGCCACATTCGATCGCGGGAGCTGCCACCGCTCCCGAAGCATGGCTGGACCTCAGGGGGTAGTCATGTCCATTCCACCCATCCTCGGTTGCGAATTCAAGCGCTGGACCATCGCATGTGCCGCGATACTCGCGCTGTTTGGAACGGTGCGCGAGTCTGCGGAGGCAGGACCGTTGTTCCTCAGCACGCCAACCTTCGAAGCTGGGTATACCCCCGTCTCGGTGGCGATCCAGGACGTGAGCGGGGACGGGAAGCCAGACATCGTGACGGCCGGCTACACCCTCAGCAGGGTGTCGGTGCTCCTCGGCAACCTGGACGGCACCTTCCAGGCCAAGGTGGATTACCTGACTGGGATCAACCCACAGTGCGTCGTGATCGGAGACGTGAGGGGGGATGGAAAGCCGGACCTCGTGACGGCGAACTCTGCGGGCAGCTCTGTCTCCGTACTCCTGAACAACGGAGACGGCACGTTCCACACCAAGGTGGACTACGTTGTGGGACTCACTCCCACCTCCGTCGTGCTCGGCGACGTGAGTGGGGACGGAAAGCTGGACATCGTGACGGCCAACAACGGGAAGGACGCCAACAGCGTCTCGGTACTCCTGGGCATCGGGAACGGGACATTCTTAGAGAACACAGACTATTCAACGGGCCACGCTCCCGCCTCCGTCGTGATCGGCGATGTCAGCGGGGACGGTAAACAGGACCTCATCGTGGCCTGCAGGGACGACAGCGCGGTGTCGGTGCTCCTGGGCTACGGGGACGGAGGCTTCCAACCGAAGGTGGACTACGGGACGGGGGAGTTCCCAATCTGCGTCGCGGTCCAGGACCTGAGCGGAGATGGGAAGCTCGATATCGTGACTGCGAACTCCGGGGTCGCGACGGTATCGGTGCTCGTGAACCAGGGAAACGGCACGTTTCAGGCGGCCGTGGACTACGCGACCGGATCCAGCCCCACCTCCGTCGCGGTCGGGGACGTGAGCGGGGATGGGAGCCCGGATATCGTGGCTGCGAACGGGGACATCCATACCGTGTCGGTGCTGGTCAACAACGGCTTTGGCACGGATTTCGAGCCAGCGGTCGACCATGCGACCGGGCTCCTCCCAAGGTCCGTTGCCGTCGGTGACGTGAGCGGGGACGGAAAGCTCGACATCGTAACCGCGAACTTCAACGCCGGCACCGTGACCGTGCACGTGAACAACGGGGGCGGCTCGTTCCAGGCGCAGGTCGAGACCGGGGCCAACCCCACCTCCGTTGCCATCGGGGACGTGAGCGGCGACGGCAAGCCGGATGTCGTGACCGCGAACGATAGCGGCACGAACACGGTATCCGTGCACTTGGGCAACGGGGACGGCACGTTCCAGACGAAGGCCGCTTACGGGACGGGGTCGAACCCCCTGGGCGTCGCGATCGGAGACGTGAGCGGGGACGGAAAGCCGGATCTTGCCACCGCCAACGTGAGCGCGAGCACGGCGTCGGTGCTCCTGGGTAACGGGGACGGCACGTTTGAGGCGAAAGTGGACTACCAGACATGGGCCAGCCCCAAAGCCATCGCGATCGGGGACGTGAGCGCCGACGGGAAGTCGGATCTCGTGACCTGTGGGTCCAGCTTGGGCTTCAGCATGGTGTCGGTGCTCCTGAACAACGGGGACGGCTCGTTCCAGACGAAGGTGGATTACGAAGTCGGGGATTCGCCCTATTCCGTCGCGATCGGAGACGTGAGCGGGGACACCAAGCCCGATGTCGTAACGGCGAACTCATTCGGTGGCAGCCTCTCGGTGCTCTTGGGCAACGGCGACGGCACGTTCCAGGCGAGCGTGGACTACGGCACGGCGGACTATCCGGTCTCCGTCGTGATCCATGACGTGAGCGGAGATGGGAAACCCGATCTCATCGCCGCGGCCAACGGCGGAGTCTCGGTGCACTTGGGTAATGGGGACGGCACGTTTCAGCCGAGGACGGATTATCCCGGGGCCTCCGCTTATTCGGTGGCGGTCGCGGACGTGAGTCTGGACGGAGAGCCGGACATCGTGACTTCAAATGGAGCCAACACCGTATCGGCTTTCCTCAGCCATGGGGATGGGACGTTCCAGGCGAAGCTGGATTACGGGACGGGCTTGAATCCGCAGGCCGTCGCGGTCGGGGACGTGACCGGGGACGGAAAGCCCGATGTCGTGACGGCGGATTTCGACGGGAACACGGTGTCCATCCTCGAGAACGTCGCGCAGCCTCCAAGCACCGCCATTCACGCCGTGACTCTGAACACCCAGGCCACGGCGGGCCGAGTGCGCATCGAGTGGTACGCTCCGGGTGACGAGATCCTCGAAGCGAGCGTCTATCGACGCACGGACGAGAGCGATTGGGTCCTCCAAGGGCATCCGGTCACCGATTTGCAGCGTAAGATCCTCTACGAAGACGACACCGTCTTGTCCGGCATCCGCTATGGCTACCGGCTCGTCCTGCTGGACGTGACCGGACACCAGAGTGCCGTCGAGACGTGGGTGTCGGTGCCGGAGAATGCTCCGGCCGTAATTCGCCTCGAAGCGCCGCGGCCAAACCCGTTCGGGAATCGAGTGAGCCTCACCTACGGGCTCCCGCATGAAGGGCGCGTGCGTCTCGCCCTGTACGACGTCCGGGGAAGGCGAGTCGCGCTGATCGTGGATCGAGTCGAGGCGGCTGGATGGCGGTCGTTCGATTGGGATGGACGGAACGGAAGCGGACGGGAGCTACCCTCGGGGGCATATTTCCTGAAGCTGGAGTACGGGGAGCAGACGCAGGTCCGCAAGGTCCTGATCGCGCGGTAGGCGGGACGGGCACCGGCCAGAAGACTCCTTGAGCCGATGCCCGTAACTGCTAGAATCGCCAACTCGCTGCGCCCGTAGCTCAGCTGGATAGAGCGTCTGCCTCCGGATTTTTTCGGAGGCCCAACAGGCCCGCTCGAACAAGCGTCAACGCGACAACGGAATACGATGCGCCCCCGCGAGATAGGTCTCCGGGGGCGCTGTGCTTTTGCTATCCTTCGATGCCCTTTGGAGACCTCAAAGAGCATTTCAAACCGGGAACAACCGGGAACGCGGAAGGCGCGCCAAAGGCGTCTGGCATCCTGAGTCCGAGGACAGGTGACGACCGCAAGCTTGAGTCCGACGGGGTAGCCAAAGATGCGAACGATCCTCGTATGCCTGCTTCTCCTGATCTCAGGCATCCCAAGCTCAGCCCGGGCACACAAGCAGATGATCATCTCACACCCGACACGTACCGACCCGTCTTGGAAGGAGGAGCCCTCGTCCTTCATGGGCATACGTCTTGGGGTGCCAGTGACCCAGCAGTTCCAGGAGTGCCCACCCGACCCTCTTGACCGTTTTGGGCTAACCGGGCCGGATCGGCAATGTCTAGTCCGATACGATGCAAAGTCCGCCGGGCTTTACGAATGGAAACCTGACACCAAGGCTCGCGTACTCGACATGAGGATGTACCTGGTACACGATTCGGTAGAGGGCCTTTCCGTTCAAATCGTGAGGTACGACTGGTACAGGCTGCTCGACTCTCTCCTGCTCAAGTACGGCTTGCCGCATTCGAGGGACAAAACATACAGAACAAAGGGCGGCGTAAAGGTTCCAGGGGAAGTCCTGACATGGCGGGGGCCGAACGTGACGATGACGGCTTCAGAGTTCGGAAGCACATTCGATGAAGGTACGGTGACGCTCGAAACGAAGGCTTGGACGGAGTATCTCGATCGCGAGAGCAAGAAGGCCAAGGCGAGCAAGGACTAGTTCTGAATCACCACTGTGATGGTTCGAGGAAGCTAGGGGCGCGTCGGAGGCGTTCCGTCACCGTCGGGGGTCCGACGCTTCGGACGCATAAATAGGACCGGTCCCAGCGTGAGGTCGCCGAAAACGGAGGCCCTTTGATCACCGTTGATTTCTCGAAGGAGTGCCGAGACCTGATGGAGCGCCTCGAGATACCGATCGGGCGTGCCACTGATGCTGTCCGCAATCGCGACTTCGGTTTGGTCTCCGATGGGATCACTCACATGGTCGCTCTTCGATGGCCCAGGACGGGCAAGCTCACCCTGGTTCACGGGGGCATCACGAGGACCGAGCGCGACCCGACGGGGAGCAGGGTGGAGGTTCAGTCGGTTCTCGCCAATCTTGCTATCGAGTTGGAACCGGAGCTTCCAGCGGGAACCCTGCGTCGCGATCAGGACTTTCAAGAAATTCTGGGAATGATCGCCACCAGCTTTGGCAGGCGCGTGTCGTGCAGTTCAACTAGCGAGTTCGCACATCTGTACGCCGGACCGTGGGACGGCACGTTGCCGCCACGGATCGAGGGAGGGCCAGGCACGCTCTGCTTCACTGGCTCATTCAACCCGGACGCTATGACCTGTGAACTCGTCTGGGCGTTTGACCTGGATAGGTACCAGGAGTGGTTCAGGACTCGAAGCGCATGAAGTTCGCGGGGTGAGGAGGGAAGGGACGAGATGGCGATACCAGCCTTCTACTGCTTCCTGATCGGCGGCCTGCCTCCCAGCCGTCGCCGCTCTCGTCGGGGCAAGAACGTCCTCCAAAGAGAGAGCCCGTGAAGCTCTACCTACCGAACAGCGCAAACCTCCAGAACGTCGAGGGGTTCTTCCGGCGCTTTTCCCCAGAGGACCCGACAACTCTCAGTTTCCAGATGCACCCCCGATACGTGCACCTCCATCCGGCCGCGCTCGCAATGGCGGCCTGCCTCGGGGAGGTCGCACATTCGAATGGAGCAAGAGTCAAAGGCAGAGTCCGCCGGGTGCGGTCCCTACCGTATCTCGTTCGGATGGGCTTGTTCGGGCATGTGAGGCTCGACCCGCGCCTCGAAATTTCTGGACACGAGGAGGCTGGTAGATTCATCCCGCTGACTCAGATCAGGAGCAATGAAGACCTGCGTACGGCAATCGTTGACGTCATTCCTCTTCTCCACGCAGATCCAGAGATCGCGAACCCGATACGCTACCTCTTCAGCGAGCTTGTGCGAAATGTCCTGGAACACGCCAGGTCCCCCGTAGGCGCGTTTGTCTGCGCCCAGTACTACCGCAACTCGGAGAGGCTCTCGATCGGGGTAGCTGACGCGGGCATCGGAATCAGGGCTTCCCTCGCTCAACACCACCGTGTTACGAGTGCCGTGGAGGCGATAGCTTTGGCTTTGCAGCCGGGAATCTCCGGTGCCACAGGACGGATCGGAGGTAATGAATCGAACGCAGGAGCAGGCCTGTTCTTCACCAAGGGCATTGCGCGGCTCTCGCGGAACTACTTCATCATCTACAGTGATGACTGTCTCTTCAAGCTACTCCGGGGGCCGGAGGGTCGTGAGCCAGTCCTGCATACGCACCCTTCGGACGACCCTCACTGGTTTACGACGGGCCTCCCCGAGTGGCGCGGGACGGTTGTTGGAATCGACATCTCGGTAGCTCCCGGCACCAGTTTCTCCAGCCTGCTCACCGAGATCAACAAGGCGTACTCCCTCGACGTCAAGAAGAGAAAGAAGGCCTACTACAAAATGATCCAATTCGCGAAATGACAGTGCTCATTAAAGAATCAACCTCTGACTTCGCCGAAGACAAGGATGCGGCAGCCAAAATACGCGACGAGCAAATACGCCCAGCCATCCGTCGAGGAGAGGAAGTGACCCTCGATTTCACGGGCGTCTCGCTAACGACGCAATCCTTTGTTCATGCTCTTGTCAGCGATGTGATCAGGAACCAGGGTGAGGGTATTTTGAAGCAGCTAACGTTCAAGGGCTGCAACAGGGAGGTAAAGGGCTTGGTCAAGACCGTCGTTCAGTACTCACTGGAGACTCTAGACGAGAACTGAACCGGAACGTAATTCCCGGATGAGCGGTTACACGGTTACATCCGCGCCAGCGTTGAAGAAACGACGAATCGGAAGCGTGATGCGATGCGTGACGCGTACTCGGTCGTTGTCCTAGGGCAAGGTTGTGAACGAGTCCACGGAGGACCACGTGGTCAGGCCCGCCGCATTCTGTGACGCCACGTGGTAGTAGTAAACCGCTCCGGGCTCGATTTCAGCCCCATACGCACCGGTTGTGTCGGCCATCATGAGACTGTGCTCGTAAACCAGACTCGGATTGCCCAAGCGACGAGGTCCCAAGCCGGGGTAAACCCCGGGGGCGAACGCAATGTCCTGGGTGAATTCCACAACTGATGTGGAGCGGTCGTCGGTTCTCCAGGACACCCTGGCGGTTCTTTGGGTCACCTCAGACACCGTGGGGCCACTGAGGATGGCTGGGGGAGTAGTGTCCGGCTTGTAGGTCGGGTCATCGTCGCTGCACGAGGCGACTAGAGCCAAGGCGATAACGAGCGTGAATGCACCTAGTCTCGGCGGCACAAACACCTCCTTCCCGGCTGCTTGTATTGTACCCGACCCGACGTAGCCCGGAGCAGAATGATTATCTTGATCACCTTGACTCAACGCCAGCCCTGAGAACCGCTTGTAACTTCTCGGAATCGCCAAGATGATCAAGATGATCATCCCACCGGGGATACGCGCGCGCGGCTCGTCTCGCGTCGTTCTCGCTTCACCTCGCCACGCGATCCGCGTACGTTCCGCCTATGAGTCTCTGTACGTCGATCCACGAGGCGGGTCACCTCCGCGTCGCCCTTCACTACGGCTTCGAGGTCGTGGATGCACGGATCGAGGACCCGAAGACCGGCGTCTCGGGGCGTGCGCGAACGGCCATCCCTCCGAACTCAGCGGAGACGGAGGCATGGGTCGTGGCTCTGCCCGAGGAGGAGCGTCGTCGGCTCTACGACCTCTACCTGATGGAGATCGCGATCACGGCCCTTGCCGGGCCTGAAGCGGAACGTCTCCTCGCCCCGGACTCGACGACGGGGGAGATCGATGTGACGAGCGGGTCGGATCAGGTTCGCGCGGCACCTGAAGCCAGGCACGCTCCACCACTACCTCCGGGACCTTCGAGAGCTTCTGAATTGGTCCGAGGAGGTCGAACTCATCGATTCCAGCCCCTGGCCCAAGCGACGCCTCATGCCCAAGCTCGAAAAGGGACCCCCGGACCGGCTCACGGACGAGGAGGCGAAGGTCGTGATGAGCCTGCCCGACCCGTGGGGCTTCACGGTTCGTTTCTTTATCTCCACCGGCCTTCGATGGGGCGAGGGGTGCAATGCCCTTCGCCGGGACGTTCAAAATGGACAGTTGATCGTCCCCAAAACGAAGACCAAATCATTCCGGCGTGTGCCGCTCTCCAGGGCGATTCTGGAGGAGATCATGCGTATCGGAGGGGAATGGATCATCCCGCGTCAGCGGAAGGCTCCAGGAGGACGCGCGGCGCGGTCCTCGTCGTCATTCAACACGACGATCCGGCGCCTTTCAGGGAAGGCGATCGCAGAGATTCCGGCCAACGACCGGAAGGCACTCCAAGGTCTCGAACGGTTTCACGTCCACCAATGCAGGCACACGTTTGGGTGTCGGTACATCGAGGCAGGCGGGGAACTGCTCATGCTGAAAGAGATCATGGGGCACTCCTCGATCGAGATGACCTTGCGGTACGCGCGCGCGGCGGAGCGCTCCGTGCGCGAGGATGCCCAGAGGGTCCACGCTGTCTGGGAAAGCGCCGCCATGTAGGTCAAACCGGGAACAAAACCGGGAACATCGTCGTTTTCAGGGGTCCCGGGGCTAGGCAGGACACCCCGGAACCAGTAGAATGCCAACCCACTTGCGCCCGTAGCTCAGCTGGATAGAGCGTCTGCCTCCGGAGCAGAAGGCCAGGGGTTCGAATCCCTTCGGGCGCACCACCTCTTTCCCTGGATTTCATGATCGAGCCGCAAAGAGCCCAGGACCAGCGCCTGGTCGTATTCACATCGGGCGCGGGATACTCCGTGTCCAAGGGGATCGCCGAGCTCCTGCGCGCCCTTCCCGATGCCCGCGTCCTCGTCGTGCAGCATCAGCGGCGTCGCAAGCTGGGGAAGCTCTGGCGCAGCCAGTGGTCCCATCTCAAGCGGAACGGGTGGCGCTGGATTCCGTACGAAGCGATGGACGTGCTCCGCACGCTGCGTCCCGCGCACGACCCGAAGGTCCTGGGGCGGAACCCTTCGCCTGGCGCCGAGTACACGTGGGCGACCTTGGCGAACGACCCTCGAGTCGAGATCCACCGCACGCAGGCGCTCCACTCCGAAGAAACCCTCGCGGCGGTTCGCGCCTTCCGCCCCGACCTGGGCATCGTCCTCGCCGCGCCCGTGCTCAAGCCCTCGCTCTTCGAGATCCCGCGGCTCGGCACCATCAATCTGCACAAGGGCATCCTTCCACAGTTTCGAGGAATGCCGCCCGCGTTCTGGGAGCTCTACCAGAAGAGCCCCGAGCTCGGGTGCACCATTCACCGCGTCGATCGTGGATTGGACACGGGGCCGATCCTGCTCGAGAGGCGCATCCCCCGGCCCAAGTACGCGACCGTCAAGGGTGCCGCACTCCAGCTCGATGAAGTCGGTGTGCGCATGACGTGCGAAGCGGCGGCGCTGGTTCTGTCGGGGCAGGCGACGTGGACGCCGCAGCCCGCGGGAGGGCACACGTACACGCGCCCAACCCTCGCCCTGGAATCGGAGCTCCGGCGGCGCTTGGAGCACCAGACGGAGCCCGCGGCGCGGCGCGCCATCAAGAACGTGTTCTACGCCGGCTACACGCACGGGATGCGCGCGATCCCGAGGCGCGTTCTCGCGGCGACGCAGCGTCAGAGGGTCGTGGTCTTCTGCTACCACCGCGTCAACGACGACATGCGGGATTCGCTCACGGTCGGCGTGGAGCAGTTCGACGAGCAGATGGACCTCCTCGCCCGGCTCTATCCTGTCGTGAGCATCGAGGACGTCGTGGGCGGCACCTTCGAGCGAGACAGCTCGCGGCCTGCGGTGGCTGTCACGTTCGATGACGGGTACCGGGACAACTGGCAGATCGCCGTTCCGATCCTCGCGCGGCACCGGATTCCCGCCGCGTTCTTCGTCAGCACCGGGATGATCGGGAGCGATCGCGCCTTCGAGCACGATCTGACCCGGCTGGGCCACGGACTTCCAACCATGGACTGGGACGATCTCGCCCGGATGCTGGAGATGGGGTTCACGATCGGCGCCCACACCGTGACGCACATCAATTGCGCTCGCGTGAACTCGGAAACGCTGAGGCGGGAGCTCACGGAGTCGCGCGACACGCTCCGCGGTCGCCTCGGCATCGAGAGTCCGATCTTCGCCTACCCGTTCGGCAAGCCCGAGGACATCACGCCTCAAGGACTGGCCATGGTGCGCGAGCTGGGCTATCGCGGGTGCCTTTCCGCGTATGGAGGGGCTAACGAGGGTCCCATCGATCCTTTCGGCGTGCTCCGCATCGGCATGGCCTGCGGCGCGTCGCTTTCGGGATTCCGGGCAGCGGTCGAGGGATTCAGCCGGTGAGCCGGGCGTGGCGCCCTGGGAGCGAGCCGCCCCTGATCGCCCACGTGATCTATCACCTGATCATGGGGGGATTGGAGAACGGCCTCGTCAACCTCGTGAACCGGATTCCGTACGACCGATACCGGCACGTGATCGTGTGCCTCGCCTATCATTCGGAGTTCCGCGATCGGATCCAGCGTCCCGACGTGGACGTTCTGACGCTTCGAATCCACGAACGAGGCGCGCGCCCCGTCATGGCGGATCTATATCGCCTCTTTCGAAAGCTTCGCCCTGCCGTCGTCCACAGCCGGAACATCTCGGGCCTCGACAGTTTGCTTCCGGCTCTACTGGCCGGGGTGCCGTACCGCCTCCACGGGGAGCACGGCTGGGAGCTCGTCGATCTCGGGGGCGAGAACCGGAAGAACCAGTGGAACCGCCGGCTCCATTCGCCGCTCGTGAGCCGGTACATCGCCCTCTCCCGGCACCAGGAGCGCTACCTGACCGAGCGGGTAGGGATCGCGCCCCGTCGCATCGAGCAGATCTACAACGGGGTCGACGTCGACCGATTCCGCGCCAGGAGCGCGTCCGACCCATCCGCGAGCCCCTTCGCACCGAGCGACGGTCGTTGCGTCATCGGGACGGTCGGTCGCATGCAGGGCGTCAAAGACCCATTGAATCTGGTGGAAGCGTTCGTCCATCTGCGACGGACTCGTCCGGACCTGGCGCCGCGCGCCCGACTCGTGATGGTGGGGGAGGGACCTCTCCGCGAAGCGGCGCTCGCGCGACTCAAGGCGGAGGGGGCGGACCAGGACGCTTGGCTCCCCGGTTCTCGGGAGGACGTGCCCGAGCAGCTTCGCGGATTCGACGTATTCGCGCTTCCGTCACGCGCGGAGGGTATCTCGAACACGATCCTCGAGGCGATGGCGACCGGCCTGCCGACCGTCGTGACCGATGTGGGAGGAAATCCGGAGCTGGTGCGGCACGGAGAGACAGGATGGCTTGTGCCGTCCGCGAACCCAGCCGCGCTTGCCGAGGGGCTGGCACGGTACGTGGAGAATCCCGCGCTAGCGAGGGAGCACGGAGCAAGGGGCCGCGCGAGGGCGGAGCGCGAGTTCAGCCTGACCGCGATGGTGGAGCGATACCTCTCCGTCTACGATCGCGCCACCCGGCGCACGTAGCGCCGCATTCAAAGAGACGCCCCGAAGGTCCAGGACCCTCGGGGCGCCCAGTCTACGTCGCGCTCAATGGCCCGCCTTGATCGTGAGCCCTGCGGTGATGCAGAGATCGTTCTGCGTCTTCTCGATATAGCCGGGACCGGACACTCCGTTGAGCTGCACGCCGGAGACATGGATGCGATCCACGAAGGTGGCCTTGATCCCGAGGCGATCCGTGAAGTGCCCCTTGAGGTCCACGCCCGCGATTCCCGTCAACCGGCCGATGAACGTCCCCTGGTCGGTCTCGTGAGCGAGGTCGAAGAGGCCGGAGTTGAAGTCCGTGTAACCGACACCCAGGACCAGGCCGAGGTTGTCATCCTCCTGGCCCATGAGCCGGTACCGGCCGCGAAGGTCCGCGATGAATGCGGTGCTGGCCAGCTCGACCCCGATGCTGCCGCCGGTGAGCTCCATGCTGCCGGTTCCCGTCGCGAGCACCACGCCGAGACCGAGCTTCGGGGAGAGGGAATGCATCACATCGAGTCCGTAGATCGTGTGCGTCCGCATCCGGAGATAGCTGCTGGACGTCGTCTGCAGGAGCAGCGTGTTCGCCGGGATCATGGCCCCGACGAACGGGGTCACGTCGCACGTGCCGGCCGAAGCCGTCCCGAGCGGAGCCGCGACCGACACAGCCAGCAGAAGTGCAGCGCGAGAGACGAAACCGCGGATCATCGAGGAACCCTCCTTGGTTGACGGTTGGCGCGAAGGGCGCAACCTAACCGAAATGTCCCGGAGTCCGGAAGAGGGAATCTACCCACATCGCTCTGCGCGCAACGCTCGGCTTTGACGTACCATCCGCGTATGGACGAGCCCACTCCCGTCAAGCCGCCGTTTCGCTGGACCGAGCGCCGTGCGGCGCGCTTCGTCTACATGGTGCTGAGTGGAGCGGTCGTGATCGCGGACATCTACCTCTTGACCGTGGTCCACTCCGTCAACTCCGACCTCATGGGCGGATGGAAATCGGCCATCATGGTCGGAATCGGGGCGATCTTCCTGTTCGCCGTGTACCGGTTCCGGCGCATGCTGCGGCTGTTCCTCCACGAGGAGTAAGCGCGATCCGCTCCACGCCTTAGCACAGATACACGCAGCGCACCTCGTGGCCGGGGCACGGTCGTTGCTCTGATCCAGCCATGATGGACTCTCAAACTCCTAAAACCTTGCAGCCTGCAATGGACGACCTGGCAGGGAACGAACTGTTTTTTGCCACCCTCCAGGAAATTACCAGCCTGATCAATGGCGGGCGGGCGCAAGAGACCATCTTCGAATCGGTGCTGAGCTGCGCGCTCCAGATGCTCCACGCGCAGGCGGTCTTCCTCATCACGGTCGATGGCGGCCGCATCCGGAAGTTCGCGCGGCGCGTGTCGATCGACGGACAGCTGCACGACGTCGAGCGCTACGAGCTGCCGAGCCATGCCGGGATCTCCCGCTGGGTGCTCCTCGAAGGGCAGCCGGTGCACGTGCCCGACGTCGGCGCGGATCCGCGCTATCACCCGAGCGTCGATTCGCTCCCCGGCCTTCGCACCTCCGCCGTGCTCGCCGCGCCCCTCAAGGTGCGGGACGCGGTCCTCGGCGTGCTCGTGGCGGTGAACCGGGTCCAGGAAAACGTGCCGTTCGATCTCCGGCATCTCCGCATCCTCACGCTCCTCGCCAATCAGACGGCCATCGCGATCGAGAACGGGAAGCTCTTCCGGCGTGCCGAGCAGCTCGCGGTGACCGACGACCTCACGCAGGTCTACAACTACCGCTTCCTCAAGATGGGGCTCCGCCGCGAGGTGAAGCGCGCGGCGAGGTTCAGCCAGCGATTCTCGGTGCTCATGATCGACGTGGACAATCTGAAGCGGTACAACGACCGGAACGGCCATTTGCGCGGGAGCGAGGTGCTCCGCATGATCGCGCAGGTGCTCGTGCGCGAGGCGCGCTCGATCGACCTCGTGGCCAAGTACGGCGGCGACGAGTTCGTCATCATTTGTCCCCAGACCGAGCGCGAGGGCGCGCGCGTGCTCGCGGACAGGATCAAGATGTCGGTGGAGACCACGGCATTCCCGCTCGTCCCGCCCGGCATCATCACGGTGAGCCTCGGACTCGCGACCTATCCCGACAATGGACTCACGGCGGGCGAGCTCCTCGAATCCGCGGACATCGCGCTCTACGCGGCCAAGGAGTCCGGGAAGAATCGCGTCTCGACGGCCGGCATCGAGTCGAGCGGATCCCTGCGCCGCCGTCGCGAGCCGCACGGACGGGGGCCGGAGGAATCGCTTTGACTCCCCTCCGCACCCGGACTAAGGTCTGCCCGTGCCCGCGACGCTCCACGACCCTGCGTTAGCCCTCGGGTCGCTCGCCGCCGTCCTCGTTCTCGTCCATCTCACGCGGTTCGTCTCGCACGCCCTCCACGCCTCCTTGGTGGGGCAGCGCAAGACGCTCCACGCGCTCGTCGGGTCGTTCACGTTCCTCGTCACCCCCGCGTTCCAGCACCGCGAGTGGGCGCTCGTTCCCCCCGTCGTCTTCGTGATCGTGAACACATCACCCTGGGGACGCACGCTCATGCCCGACCTCGCGGACAGCAGTCGCGACGCGCGGGGGCTCTGGACGTTTCCGCTCGCCGTGGTCTTGCTCTACATCCTGTTCTGGAGTCCTTGGCCGCGCGCGGCGATCCTGGCTGGAATCGGCGTGCTCGCGCTCGCGGATCCGGTGGCGTCGCTCGTCGGCGCACGATGGGGTCAGCGAAAGCTCCTGCTCGGGGGAGGGCGCACGCTCGAGGGCACGCTCGCGTTCCTGGCCGTGGCGGCGATCGTGGTCGGAACGATCGCGACCGTGACCGGCATCGCGCAGGGCGCGTTCCCGTGGCGCATGGGGGTCGGATGCGGAGCCGTCGGTGCGATCGTGGAAGCGTGGACGCCCCCAGGATGGGACAATCTCACGATCCCGCTCGCGGTCGCTGGGATGTACCACCTGCTCGCGTGAGCTGACGTGCTCGCCCCGACTCCGACCACGATCGCGCTCGGCCTGGCTTGCGCCGGAGCGGGTATCGTCGCGACCACGGGGCAGGGAACGTGGCGCGGCGCTCTGGCCGGAATCGTGGTCGCGTTTCTTGCGATACTGGGCTTCGGCCCGGGCGCGCTCCTGCCGCTCGGGATCTTCGTCCTCGGCTCGGGCGCGCTGACGCGCATGGGCCGCGCGCGCAAGGAAGCGGCCGGCGCGGCGGAGGCGCATCGCGGACGGCGAGGGATGGCGAACGTCGCGGCCAAGCTCGGATTGCCGGCGCTCCTCGGAGCGATGGCGCTCGCCGTCGACCGGGCGTCGGGGGTGACCGAGATGCTCCGCGTGATGTATGCCGCAGCGCTCGCCGCTGCATTCGCGGATACCGCGGCGACCGAGGTGGGCCCGATCGCGCGCGGCCCGGTGTGGGCCCTCCGCGGGCTCACGCCGGCCCGCGTGGAGCACGGGACGCCGGGCGGCGTGAGCCTTGCTGGGCTACTGACATCCCTGGTGGCTGCCGCCCTCGTTGGATGGGCCGCGAGCCGTTCGCAGCTGATCCCGGCATCGCTCTGGCCGTTCGCGGCCGCGGCCGGGATCGTCGCGACGTGGGCGGAGAGCGTGCTCGCACCCACGGCGCTCGGACGCTCGCTGGGGCATCACGGGCGAAACGCGTGTCTCTCCGCCTTGGCGGTCGCGCTCGGCGGAGTCGCTTGGATCATGGTGGGAGGGCCTCGGTGATCGAGATCGTGTGCGTCGTGGGCGCGCGTCCCAACTTCATGAAGATGGCGCCGATCCTGGACGCGCTCCGCGCCTATCCGGACATCAAGCCCTACCTCGTCCACACGGGGCAGCACTACGACGAGGAGATGTCGCGCGTCTTCTTCGTGGAGCTGGGACTTCCGCGTCCGGACCAGGACCTCGAAGTCGGGAGCGATTCCCACGGCCGTCAGACCGGCAAGATCATGATGGCGTTCGACAGCCTTCTGGACGGCCGATCGACGCGCATGGTGGTCGTGGTGGGGGACGTGAACTCGACGGTGGCGTGCAGCCTCGTCGCGGTGAAGCGCGGCATCCTGGTCGCCCACGTCGAAGCCGGACTTCGAAGCCGCGACCGCACCATGCCCGAGGAGATCAATCGCCTCGTCACCGACGCGATCTCGGACATCCTCCTCGTCACCTCGCCCGACGGGATCGACAACCTGCGCGCGGAGGGCGTGCCCGCCTCGAAGATCCACCTGGTCGGGAATCCGATGATCGACTCCATCGTCCGCCATCGCGACGCGGCGCGCGCGCGGAACGTTCCCCAGCGATTCGCGCTCGCTCCGCGACGCTACGGCCTCGTCACCCTCCATCGTCCGAGCAACGTCGACGATCCGGACACGCTCGCCGGCATCCTCGAGAGCCTCCAGGCCCTGGCCCGCCGCGTCCCGATCCTCTTTCCGGTCCATCCGCGCACCCGGGAGCGCATACGGTCGCTCGGATTCCAGCCGGGGCCGGGCCTCGCCCTGCACGAGCCGCTCGGGTATCTGGACTTCCTGGGGCTGATGGATCAGGCTACCTTCGTTCTCACGGATAGCGGGGGAATCCAGGAAGAGACGGCCGCGCTCGGAGTTCCGTGCCTCACCCTCCGGGCCAATACGGAGCGGCCCATCACCTTGACCGAGGGGACGAACCGCCTCCTCGGGACGGATCCCCGCGCCATCGTTCCAGCCGCGACGGCCCTTCTGGACGGGGATGCCCCCGTCCCGAGGTGCCCGGCGCTCTGGGATGGCCATGCCGGGCAACGGATCGCGAAGGTGCTTGCCGATCATGTGGAAGGGGGCGCCCCGGCCGGGAGTCGAACGACCGTCCCGGTTGACACGTAACCGTAGCTCTTGCTACGATTAAGGACTTTCATGAACGTACCTTCTGATCTTCGAGAACGCCCGGAACGGGCACTCAGGAGCCCGCTCCGCTGGGTTTCCGTGCTGTTCGCCGTTCTGCTCCTGGCCTCACTCCCCGTGGCCGCACTGGCGCAGAAGAGCGATTCGCCGCCCCCGGGCGACCGGAACTACAAGATCGGTGTCGGGGATCTTCTCAAGGTCGAGGTGGTCGGCCGTCCCGATCTCTCCGGGCAGATGGAGGTCGGACTCGACGGACGCATCACGCTGCCGCTCGTCGGAGCGGTGAAGGCGTCCGAGCGAACCACCTCCGAGCTGGCGAACGATCTCTCGAGGCGCATCTCGCTCGTCAATCGCGTCGCGCCCGATGTCGTCGTCTCGGTGCTCGAGTATCGGAGCCGCAAGGTCTTCGTGCTCGGATCCGTTCTCATACCGGGAACGTATTCCATCGGCGCCGAGAACATGACCGTGTGGGATGCGATCGCCCAAGCGGGCGGACCGACCGAGGACGCGAATCTGAGCGCGGTCGAAGTCATCTCAGGCGAGACGTCCCCGGGGCACGAGCCTCGCACCGTGGACGTCGCCACGGCGATCCGCGAGGGAAAGCTCGATCAGCTCGAGCCCATTCGTCCGGGCGACACCGTGCGCATTCCTAGAACCGGAACCACTGTGGGGGGCATCGGCAACGTGGTCTACATCTTCGGCGCGGTGGGCTCGCAGGGCCCGCATCCCATCGAGCCGGGCATGGGATTGGTGCAGGCGCTCATCCGGAGCACCCCCACGGCGGACGCGAACTTCACCAAGATCGAGATCGTGCGGAATTCCGGACCTCGCATCATGCGTATGGAGATCGATCTGCAGCAGTACCTGGGGCACGCCTCCTTGACGGGAAATCCCGAGCTCCAACCCGGTGACACCATCTTCGTCCCCCGACAGGGGCGCGGCATCGCCGGCGTCGGCTGGCTTGGCCTCCTCGGAGTGGTCGGCACCGTCCTCGGACTCTACGTAGCGTTCGCCAATCTGAACCACAACCACTGAGATCGATGCCCACGAATCCAAACATGCCGTACCCCGGATCCCACCCGCAGCCGATGGCGCCGCCGTCCGAGAAGCAGCAGGTCTTCGACGTCCGCGATGTTCTCTGGCGCGTGACCCGGTACCGCTGGCTCCTGGTCGTGCCGATCGTGATCTCTCTGTGCGGCGCCGCGATTTACTACACGACCGCGCCCCAGATCTTCGAATCGCACGTGCTCGTGGCGCTCGACGATCAGACCCAGGTCTCCGGCGCGCTCTCGAGCCTCGTTCAGAGGAACCAGGACAGCGACACGCCGAGGGAGCGCGTGACCCTCGTCGACAGCAAGGTCCGGAGCCGACGGTTCCTCCAGGAGCTCACGCTGCGTTCCGGGATGAACCGGGATCCCGACGTACTTGCCGATGCCCAGAAGGCGGCCCGCCGCTGGCGCGGCGTCTCCAGCGACGAGTTCGCGATCCGCTTTGCGTCGCAACGCCTGAGCAAGCGGATCCACGTCACGCCGGTCGAGGGAGCCTATGTGCGGATCACCGCGGCCGGCCCCGCCCCCGAGGAGGCCCGCCGCATCGCGAGCCTCATCGCGGACATCCTCATCGAGGAGAGCAAGCGGACCAGCCTCGAGCGCGTTCAGGCGCGAGGCGAGTTCAGCTCGGATCAGATCACGGTGTACGAGGAGCGCCTCCGGAAATCCGAAGACGCCTATCAGCGCTACCAGGAATCTCTGATCCGGAACGTGCTGACGAGCAATCCGGTGAACGACAAGAACATCGACGACGCCCGTGGGCTCATCAACATGTCCGAGAGCGAGATGGCGCAGATCAAGCAGCGGCTCGAGTCCGAGCGCAGCGATTTCGCCGCCGCCAGCAGGGGAGCCTCGCTGCCGGACCTGAACGGAGCCAAAGCGAACGAGCTCGAGAACCGGCTCGTCGAGCTGGAGTCGTCCGCGAGCGCGGCGGCCCTGAGCGACAAGGAGAAGTCGGACCGGACCATAGCGGCCATGCAGGCGAGCATCTCGACCACGCGGCAGATGCTCCTCTCCGAGCTCGAGCTCGAAGCGAGCCAGCTCCCGGGCAATCTCAGTGACGACGCCCAATCGGCCATCGCGGGAATCGCGCTGGATCGGGCGATCATCCGGTCGCTCACGATCAAGCGGGACCGCCTTCGGGCCCTGATCAACGAGTTCGCGAATACCGTGCAGAGCTCGCCGCGTGAGGACATGGAGCTCGCGAGGCTGAAGGGCGAGGTCGACACGAACCGCGAGCTGCTGAACACGCTCCGGCGCGAACAGACGTCGTCACGCCTCTCCGAGGCGATGGAAACGAGTGGGCTCGGGTACCGGCTCTCCGTGCTCGAGCCGCCGCAGCTCCCGTATCGCGCCTCCGAGCCCGATCCATTCAAGATCTTCGCGGCCGCGGCGTTCCTGGGACCGCTCGGCGCCGCCGGCATCGTGATGCTGGGCGAGAAGGTCCGGCTCGTCGTCCGCTCGGTCGAGCAGGCGGAGGAAGAGCTGGGCACCCGCGTGATCGCGACCTTCCCGCGCATCGAAGGCTGGTCGCGGCCGGGCACCTACTTCCAGAACAACTGGCCGGTGATGGTCATCGTCGCCGTCGTCTTCCTGACGGGGAGCTTCTTCGCGCTGAACGCAACGGTGTTTGCGCCCCATCCGGTCGTCAAGGCCAAGGCCGAGACCAAGAAGTAAACCGAGGGCCCATCGTGAAGCGTCCCAAGCGAACCCTGTTCGACAGCTTCAACCTGGATGCGCCGCACGTGACCGAGGCGCGCCGCCTGCTCCAGACGCTCGCGCGCCGGGAGCGGGACGATACCCATCCGCCCAAGGTCTACATGGTGACGAGCGCGAGCCGCGGCGAGGGGAAGAGCACGATCTGCGGGCTCATCTCCATGGTGGCGGCGCGCATCTTCCGGCGGAAGACCCTGGTCATCGACGCCGACCTCAGGCGTCCGTCGCTGCATTCATTGCTCGGCCTGAACCAGAGACCCGGTCTGGCCGAGCTGATGGAAGGATCCGCGTCGGTCGAGGAAGCGACCCGGTCGACGCTCATCGGAACTCTGTCCGCGATCCCAAGCGGACGGCCGACCAAATCCGTGGGGGACACGTATGACGATTTCGCGTTTCGGGAGCTCCTGGACCAGTTTCGTCCGCAGTACGACCTCATCTTCATCGACTGCCCGCCGGTCGTGCCCGTGATGGAACCGCTCCTGATCGCGGAACACGTCGATGCGCTGCTCCTCGTGGCGATGGCCGGCGCGACGCAGGTCACCATGATCCGTCGCATGCGGCAGATCCTTTCCCCGCTCGAGTCGAAGATCGCCGGCGCCATCCTGAACAACGCCACGGACGGCCTGCCCTACTACTACGACTATCGCTACTACGGTTACGAGTCGCCCAAGCCGAAGCGCGTGCGCGAGATTCGTACGCCCGCGAAACCGAAGGCTACGGACGACGCCGCGGCACGGCAGGTGGCCCGCGAGCGGGGAGGCGCCTGATGGCTGCACGGAAGGGCTCGCGCGCTGGAGCGCGGATGAAGCGAAACGGGGGGAGTCCGCTCCCAGGGTTTGAAGCGAGGGTCCAGAACGGCACCGCCCGCATCGGGATCATCGGACTCGGCTACGTCGGGCTTCCGCTCGCGGTCGAGTTCGCGAAGAAGGGCTTCCGGGTCACGGGCTTCGAGATCAACAAGAAGCGCGTCGGCATTCTCAACTCAGGGCGGTCGTACATCCAGGATGTGCCGACGGCCGAGGTGCGGGAGCTGGTGAAGAGCGGGCACCTCAAGGCGACGCTCGACTTCAACGAGCTCAAGGCGATGGACGTGATCGATATCGCGGTCCCCACGCCGCTCCGGAAGACGAAGGACCCGGACGTCTCCTACATCGTGGCCGCGGTCACCGAGATCGTGCCCCGGCTGAAGCGCGGACAGCTCGTCGTGCTGGAGAGCACCACGTATCCCGGTACGACGGACGAGCTCGTGCGGCCGATGCTGGAGGAGGGCGGCCTCAGGGCGGGTCGCGACTTCTTCCTCGCCTTCTCGCCCGAGCGCGTGGATCCGGGCAATCCGACGTATCAGACGAAGAACATCCCCAAGGTGGTGGGCGGCACCTCGCCCAACTGCACGCGCGCGGCCGCGCTCCTCTACGGCACGGTCATCGACCGGATCGTTCCCGTCCAGTCCACGCAGGTCGCCGAGACGGTCAAGCTCCTCGAGAACACCTTCCGCAGCGTGAACATCGGCCTCGTCAACGAGGTCGCGCTCATGTGCGACAAGATGAAGATCGATGTGTGGGAAGTGATCGACGCCGCCAAGACGAAGCCGTTCGGATTCATGCCGTTCTATCCGGGTCCCGGCCTCGGCGGGCACTGCATCCCGATCGATCCCTTCTACCTCTCCTGGAAGGCGCGCCAGAGCGGATTCGAAGCGCGTTTCATCGAGCTGGCCGGCCAGGTCAACGGCGCCATGCCGCATCACGTGACGCGACGCGTCGGGGAGGCCCTCAACACGAAGCGCAAGTCCGTGCGCGGGGCGAAGGTCCTCGTGCTCGGAATCGCGTACAAGGCGGATATCGACGACGTGCGGGAGAGCCCGTCGCTCGACATCATCGAGACGCTGGCCAACGAAGGCGCCAAGGTCGAGTACTCGGACCCGTTCGTTCCGTCCCTCGAGCACAATGGACGGCGCTTCAAGTGCCGTCCGCTCACGCCCGCGACGCTCAAGGCCGCGGACTGCGTGGTGATCGCGACGGCGCACAAGATGTTCGATTACGGCCTCGTCGCCAAGCATGCGCAGACCGTCGTCGATTGCCGGAACGTCCTCAAGGGACGCCGCTCGCGCGGCGTCTTCCGGTTGTAGGCCCGCCATGGCCCACTATCTCGTCACCGGGGGAGCGGGGTTCATCGGCTCCCATATCGCCGAGCGGCTCCTCAAGGACGGGCACCGCGTGCGGGTGCTCGACAACCTCTCGACCGGCCGCGTCTCCAATCTCGAAGCCGTGCGCGCCGCGGGGCCTGCCGATCGCCTGGAGTGGATCGAGGGTGACATCCGCTCGCTCGAAACCTGCCGCCGCGCGACCGCCGGCGTGGACTACGTGCTCCATCAGGCGGCGCTCGCGTCGGTTCCGCGATCCATCGAGAACCCGATCGATTCCACGGCCGTCAACGTCGGTGGCACGTTGAACGTGTTTCACGCCTCGCGCGACAACGGCGTGAAGCGCGTGGTGGCCGCTTCGTCCTCGTCGGTCTACGGCGATGCCGCGACGCTCCCGAAGCACGAGGAGCAGCCCACGGCTCCGCTCTCGCCCTACGCCGCGAGCAAGCTGGCGGGGGAGATCTACGCGCGCGTGTACGCGGTCACCATGGGACTCTCGACGGTATCGCTCCGCTACTTCAACGTGTTCGGCCCGCGGCAGGACCCGAACTCGCAATACGCCGCCGTCGTGCCGCGGTTCGTCACGGCGCTCCGGAACGGACAGCGCCCGATCGTCTACGGAGATGGGCAGCAGAGCCGCGACTTCACCTTCATCGACAACGTCGTCGCCGCGAACCTGGCGGCTTGCACCGAGGGTCCGGGGTGCGGCGAGGCGATGAACATCGCCTGCGGTGATCGGTACACGCTCCTCCAGCTCCTCGACGTGATCGGCCGGCAGCTCGGCGTCACGCCCGATCCCGAGTTCCAGCCTGCGCGCGTGGGGGACGTGAAGCACTCCCAGGCATCCATCGAGCTCGCTCAGCGGCTGATCGGCTACAAGCCGGCCGTGGGCTTCGAAGAGGGCCTCGCCCGGACCGTCGAGTCCTTCCAGCCGGCCGGCTGATGACGGCGCCGCCGACCACGGCGGTCGCGTCCGTGGCGATCGCGGAGGCGCCGCTCGACGGGACCGGCTGGGCCGAGTACGCCGCCGCGCATCCCGCCGCGACCTTCTTCCATCAACCGGGCTGGCTCGAGGTCGTGCGGCGCACGTTCGGGTACAAGCACGCCTCCATCGTCGCGCGCCGCGGCGGACGCGTCGTCGGGTTCCTGCCGCTCTTCCTGGTGCCCACGCTGCCGTGGGGCCGCTCCCTCATCTCGACGCCGCAGGCGGTCTACGGCGGCCCGATCGCGGACGACGACGAGGCGCGCTCCGCCCTGGTCGACCACGCATCGAGGCTCGCCGACGGACGTGGGGCATCATTCCTCGAGCTCCGGAACGAGACCCCCATCCCCGGGCTCGCGGGGAAGGATCTGTACGTCACGTTTCGCAGGCCCATCCTTCCCGACGCCGACCAGAACATGGCGGCCATTCCGCGCAATCAGAGACGGAGCATCCGCGTCGCGCAGAAGCACGGCCTCACCGCGCGCGTGGGCCACGTGGATCTCCTCGACGGCTTCTATCACGTCTATTCCGAGAGCGTGCGGAACCTGGGAACGCCCGTCTTCCCGCGTGCGCTCTTCGCCAACATTCTCGAACGCTTCGGCGACGACGCATTCATCCTCGGCATCTACAAGGGGGACCTGCTCCTCTCGGCGGTGTTGACCTTCCGCTGGCGGGACCAGATCCTCCCGTACTACGGCGGCGCCACCCGCGAGGGAATCCAGTTCGCGACCAACGACTTCATGTACTGGAGCCTCCTCCTGAACGGAATGGAGCGCGGCCTGCAAGTGTTCGACTTCGGCCGGAGCAAGGTCGACAGCGGCTCGTACCATTTCAAGCGCCACTGGGGATTCGAGCCGACCCCCCTCGCCTACCAGTACCATTTGCCCCGAGGCAAGGCGCTGCCGGACCTGAGCCCGCGCAATCCGAAGTTCTCGGTCGCGATCAAGCTATGGCGGAAGCTGCCGCTCCGGCTCACGCAGTGGGTCGGGCCGCATCTCGTGCGCTACTTCCCGTGAACATCCTGTATCTCTGCCACCGGATTCCGTTCCCTCCGGACAAGGGGGACAAGATCCGCTCGTTCCATCAGATCGAATCCCTGGGAGCGCGCCACCGGGTGCACGTGGCGACCTTCGTCGATTCGGCCGAGGACGAGCGGCACGTGCCGGAGCTCCGAGAGCGGTGCGCGAGCCTCGTCGTGGACCGCCGCACCTCGACGACCAACCTCACGCGCGCCGCGGGAGCGCTCCTTACCGGCGACGCCTTCTCGGTGGCCTGCTTCCGTTCCTCCCGAATCGCCCGCTGGGTGGACCGGACGCTCCGGGAGGAGAGAATCGACCTCGCGCTCGCCTTCTCGTCCGGCATGGCCCAGTACGTGGAGCGCGCCGAAGGGATCACCCGCGTCATCGACTTCGTCGACGTCGATTCCGAAAAGTGGCGCGCCTACGCCGCGCGCGACCGGGGGCCGCTCCGCCTGATCTACGCCCGCGAGGCGGACCTCCTCCTTCGCCACGACGCACGGATCGCGCACGCGTTCGACCAGTCCTTGTTCGTGTCCGAGACCGAGGCGGCCCTCTTCCGCGAGCGCACCGGCGCCGCCAACGTCACCGCGATCCCGATGGGGGTCGATCTCGACTACTTCGCGCCTGCGCCCGAGCCCGCTACCGACCCGGTTCTCGTCTTCGTGGGCATGATGAGCTACATGCCCAATGTCGACGCCATGCGATTCTTCGTGGGCGAGGTGCTCCCTCTGGTTCGGAGCGACGTCCCCAACGTCAAGCTTCACATCGTGGGACGGGAGCCCGCGGCGGCGGTGCGGGACCTGGCCGATCCGCCGGGCGTAGTCGTGACCGGCGCGGTACCGGACGTGAGGCCCTACCTGCGGGAGGCGGCGGTCGCCATCGCTCCCTTCCGCGTCTCGCGCGGCATGCAGAGCAAGGTGCTCGAGGCCATGGCTTCGGGACTCCCGGTCGTGGGGACGCGGCTCGCCTTCCAGGGAATCCCCGCCGGGAGCGAGGACGGTGTGGAGGCCGTGGAAAGCGCCGAGACCCTCGCCGCGGCGCTCACCCGGCTCCTCCGCGATCCGGCGGCCCGCCGCGATCGCGGCGCCCGCGCGCGCCGCTACGTGGAGCGGCACCATCGCTGGGCGGACCATGGGGAAGCGCTCGACCATCTGCTCGATGACGTCGTCGCGCGGCGGCGGTCCTCGCCCGCGCCTCTGCCGGCCGGGGCTCGAACCGCGGGAGGCCGTTCTGTATAATTCGCTCTCGATCCGGCCCGATCCGCGGCTCCCTGCCGCATGGCGGCCGCGTCCCTCAACCCCCATCCACCAGGATCGGAACCATGTGCGGTATCGCCGGCGCGGTTGAGACCGCCGATCCTTCTCGACTGACCGAGCCCGTCCTCCACCGGATGGCGTCGCTGATCGCCTACCGGGGTCCGGACAACCAGGGCGCGTGGCTCTCGCCGCCCGTGGGACTCTGCCACCGGCGCCTCTCGATCATCGATCTGAGCGAGGCGGGAAACCAGCCGATGTCGCTCGAGGGGACCGGGCTCACCATGGTCTTCAACGGCGAGATCTACAACTTCCCCGAGCTGCGCGCCGAGCTGGAAGGGAAGGGCGTGGTCTTCCGATCGCGCTCGGACACCGAGGTGCTGCTCCGCGCCTACGAGGCGTGGGACGTCGAGTGCCTCGATCACATCAACGGCATGTTCGCGTTCGCCATCTGGGACGCGCCGCGCCGGAGACTCTTCGCGGCGCGAGACCGCCTCGGGAAGAAGCCGCTCTTCTATCACGCGCGGCCCGGTCGCTTCGTCTTCGGATCCGAGATGAAGTCGATCCTCGGCTACGGCGGCATCGATCGCGATATCGATCCGCACGCGCTGGACGAGTTCCTGTCGACCGGCTTCATCGGCGCGCCGCGCACGATCCTCCGCTCGATCCGGAAGCTTCCCCCCGCGCACTACCTCCTTCTCGAAGGGGACCGGATCACGATCCGCCCGTACTGGGACGTGACGTTCGAGGTCCGGGAGCCCGAGCGGACCGAAGAGGAGCGCATCGAGAAGCTGGAGCATCTGTTCCGCGAGGCGGTACGGCGACGGATGATCAGCGACGCCCCGCTCGGAGCGTTCCTCTCCGGAGGCATCGACTCGAGCGCCGTCGTCGGAATGATGGCTGAGCTCTCGGACCGCCCGGTCAAGACGTACACCATTGGCTTCGAGGAGAAAGGCTACTCCGAGATCGAGGACGCTCGCGTCATCGCGAAGCACTTCGGGACCGAGCACCACGAGTTCCAGGTGCGGCCGGAGGCGATCGGGATCCTGCCCGATCTCGTCTGGCACTTCGACGAGCCATTCGGCGACTCGTCCGCCATCCCCACGTACTACGTCTCCAAGATCGCGGCCGAGCACGTGAAAGTGGCGCTCGGCGGTGACGGCGGGGATGAGCTCTTCGCGGGATACACGCGCTACCAGGAATCCCTTCGCGTGCCGCCGTATCACCTCATCCCGGCCTCGGTGCGCCGAGGCGTGCTCGCGCCCCTCGCCGACCGGATGCCGCTGGCCGCCCCCGGGCGTAATCGCCTCTACGCCGCGGCGCACCACGCTCCGCTCACGCCGGGCTACGGACTCGGACTCTATCCGTACATCAAGGGGCAGCTCCTGAGCCCCGAGTGGCGCGCGCAGACGGCGCGCGAGCCGAATGGGCACACGGCCGTGAGCGAGCCTCGCCTGCGGTCGATGGACCTCCTGTCGCGGCTCCAGTACCTCGACACGAAGGTCTACCTGCCCGAGGACATCCTCACCAAGGTGGACCGGATGAGCATGGCGCACTCGCTCGAGGTGAGAGCGCCGCTCCTCGACTACACCCTCATCGAGTACGTGGCCACGATTCCGCCCGCGCTCAAGCTGCGCGACTCGGTGTCGAAGTACCTGTTCCGGAAGATGGCGTCCCGCTATCTCCCGGCTTCTGTGTTCGAGAAGCCCAAGCAGGGCTTCGGTGTCCCGACGGGCTCGTGGTTCCAGCGGGAGCTCCGCGCCAGCGCGCGCGAGCGCCTGCTCGACTCGCGGACCTTGAACCGCGGCTACTTCCGGCGGCGCACCGTCGAGCGCGTGCTCGACCTGCACGAGGCGGGACAGCGGGATTACGGAACCTGGATCTGGTGCCTCCTCGTGCTCGAGGAGTGGCACCGCACGTTCATCGACGCCGACACCCGTCGCATCTAGGACCCAGCGCCATGTGTGGAATCTGCGGCATCGTCGACTTCCGAAGCGCTCCGGACCTAACGCTCCTGGGGCGGATGACGGACGCCATCCGCCACCGGGGCCCGGACGGGAACGGCTGCTATCACGACGGGCCGGCGGCCCTCGGCCATGCGCGTCTCGCCATCATCGACCTCGTCACCGGCGATCAGCCCATGTGGAGCGAGGACCGGTCGACCGCCGTCGTCTTCAATGGCGAGATCTACAACTTCCGCTCCGTCCGGAAGGCGCTCGAGGCGCGAGGCCACACCTTCAAGACCCAGAGCGACACCGAGGTCATCCTCCGCGCCTACGACGAGTACGGCGAGGACTGCGCGCGCCATCTCCGCGGCATGTTCACGATCGCGCTCTGGGATCGGCGCAAGCAGTGCCTCTTCGTGGCGCGCGATCGCGTGGGGATCAAGCCGCTCTATTACAGCTGGAACGGCCACCGGTTCCTGTTCGGGTCGGAGATCAAGGCGCTCCTCGAGTCGCCCGATCTCGATCGCTCGCTCGACCCGCTCGCGCTGGACGACTATCTCACCTATCTCTACGTGCCGGCGCCGAAGACCATCTTCACGCACGTGCGAAAGCTTCCTCCGGCGCACACGATGATCGTGAACCGGGACGGGCTCCACCTCCGGGAGTACTGGGACATCTCGTTCGAGCCGAGGCGCGACTGGACCGAGCAGAGCGCGGCCGAGGCGATCGCGGAGAAGCTGCGCGATTCGGTGGACTGCCACCTGATCAGCGACGTGCCGCTCGGAGCCTTCCTCTCGGGCGGGATCGACTCGAGCGCCGTGGTCGCGACCATGGCCGGCCTCGTCGATCATCCGGTCCAGACCGCTTCCATCGGCTTCAAGGAGGCGGCGTGGGACGAGCTCCCCTACGCGCGCCAGGTGGCGCAGCGATTCCACACGGACAGTCACGAGAAGATCGTAGAGCCGCACGCCGCGCGGATCCTCGACGACCTCGCATGGCACTACGACGAGCCGTTCGCGGACTCATCGATGATCCCGACCTATTACGTCTCGGCCGTCGCGCGGGAGCGCGTGACGGTCGCGCTGTCGGGCGACGGCGGGGATGAGAACTTCGCGGGGTATCGGCGGTACAAGTTCGACGCTTTCGAGAACCGCGTCCGCTCGATCCTGCCCGGAGCGTTCCGCCGGCCGGTCTTCGGCACGCTCGGCCGCGTCTATCCGAAGGCGGACTGGGCCCCGCGCATCTTCCGCGGCAAGACGCTCCTCTCGAACCTCGCGCGGGACGCGGAGCGCGCCTACGGGCACTCCGTGAGCTGCTTCACCCCCTCGATGAGACAAAACCTCTACCGTCCCGAGGCGGCCGCGCTGGTGCGCGGGTACGACTCGCACTCGGTGCTCCAGGCCTGGTTCGACCGGGCGAAGGACTGGGATCCGCTCTCGCGGGTCCAGTACGTCGACATCCACACCTACCTCGTCGACGACATCCTCACCAAGGTGGACCGCGCGAGCATGGCGCATTCGCTCGAGGTGCGCGTGCCGCTCCTCGACCACGAGTTCATGGAGCTCGCGGCCTCGATTCCCGCGGGCATGAAGCTCCGGAACGGAGACGGGAAGTACATCTTCAAGAAGGCGCTCGGATCGACCTTGCCGAGCGAGGTGATGAACCGCCCGAAGATGGGCTTCTCCATCCCGATTCACGAATGGTTCCGCGGAGAGCTCAAGCCCGTGTTCGAGAGCGCGGTGTTCGCGCCGGACGCGTTCGTGGCTGAGCGGCTCCGGACCGAGGAGATCCGTCGGCTCTGGACGCTGCACCAGCGCGGCGCGCGGGACTTCTCGCCGTTCCTCTGGGGGATCCTGATGCTGGAGCACTGGGGCCGGCGTTTTCTCCGGAGGCCATCGTGAAGGTGCTCGTCTTCACGTCCCTCTTTCCGAACAATGTGTGGCCCAACCAGGCCGTCTTCGTGCGGGAGCGGATCCTTCACCTGGCGAAGATCCCGGGCGTCGAACTCAAGATCGTGGCCCCGGTGCCGTATTATCCGCCTCTTCCCGGATGGCGCGGTGCTTTTCGGCGCGTCGCGGCGCGCGAGGAGTGCGGCGGCCTGGAGATTCTCCATCCACGCTACTCGATGCTGCCCAAGGTGGGATCGCGCTGGCACGGCGCCTTCCTCCACCGCGCGCTTCGGCCACGCGTCGTGAGCCTTCGCCGCGAGTTTCCCTTCGATGTGATCGACGCCCACTATCTCTATCCGGACGCCTGGGCGGCGGTGCGCATGGGAACGGAGCTCGGCATTCCCGTGGTCTCCTCGGCGCGAGGAAGCGACGTCAACCTGATCGGCCGGACGCCCGACCTCGCCCCGCTCGTGCGCGAGGTGCTCGTCGGATCGACGCGGCTCGTCGCGGTCTCCGCGGCGCTCGCCCAGGCGATGCGGGAGATGGGGGCGCCCGACGTTTCGGTCATACCGAACGGCGTCGACTCGTCGCGTTTCCACCCCTTGGATCGAGGAGCGGCACGCCGGAAGCTCGGGCTTGGGGACGGCCCCGTGATCGTCTCTGTGGGAAATCTCGTCCCCAACAAGGGAATGGATCGCCTCATCCGCGCGCTCGCGCTCGCATCGGTGAACCCGGGATCCCTGGCCGCCCGCGCCACGCTCGTCATCGTGGGGCAGGGAATGGAGGAGGAGCGGCTCCGCAGGCTCGCCCACGGGCAGGGCCTCGAGAGCCGCCTCCGTTTCGAGGGCGTCGTCGCGCACGAGACCCTGGGCTCCTGGTACGCGTCGGCCGATCTCTTCGCGCTCGCCACCGAGCGCGAGGGATGGCCCAATGCGATCCTCGAGTCGCTCGCCTGCGGCACGCCGGTCCTCGCGACGCGCGTCGGCGGCGTCCCGGAGATCCTCCGAAGCGAGAGCCTGGGAATCATGGCCGAAGGCAGCGACGAGGCGTTCGCGCGAGGGATCGAGGAAGGGCTACGCCGCCACTGGGATCGCGCCGAGATCGCGCGCTTCGCCGCCGCGCATACCTGGGAGGTCACGGCGCGCGAGGCCCACGCCGTACTCGAGAGCGCGCTCGATCGGTCGCCGGCGCGGGAGGCCAGCGTTGCGTCCTGATCCCGTCACGGAGCCGGGCGCGGAGACGCTGCCGGACGGACTGAAGATCCTCCACGTCCTCGACCACAGCCTGCCGCTCCACGCGGGCTACTCCTTCCGCACCGCGTCCATCCTTCACGCGCAGCGGAAGCAGGGATTCCACCCCGTGGCCGTGACGTCGCCCAAGCACGAAGAGAGCTGGAAGAAGGAGACGCCGCCGGTCGAGACGATCGACGGCCTGCGCTACTACCGCACCGGCTTCGTTCCGACGAGCCCGGTGCCACTCGCGTACGAGATGAAGCTGATGAACGTCCTCGAGCGCCGGATTCGCGAGGTGGCGACCCTCGAGCGCCCCGACCTCATCCACGCGCACTCGCCCATCCTCTGCGCCGTGCCGGCGCTCCGGGTCGGACGCGCCCTCGGGCTGCCGGTGGTCTACGAAGTGCGCGCGTTCTGGGAGGACGCCGCCGTGGATCACGGGACCGATCGCGCTGGATCGATCCGCTATCGCGCGGTGCGTGGCGTTGAAACCTGGGCCTGCAAGAGCGCCGACCACGTCGTGGTCATTTGCGACGGGATGAAGCAGGATCTCGTGGGGCGGGGCATTCCGGCGGGCAAGATCGACATCTCCTGGAACGCCATCGACCCTGGCTCGTTCCAGCCAGGCGAGCCGGACCGCGCGTTCGCCCGGGAGCACAGGCTCGAAGGGAAGCGCGTCCTGGGCTTCATCGGATCGTTCTACGGCTACGAGGGGCTCGAGCTCCTCGTTTCCGCCATGGGCGTGTTCCGGAGTCGCCGGGACGACCTGAGACTGCTCCTGGTGGGGGGCGGCCCGCGCGAAGACGCGCTCCGCGAGCAGATCCGGCGCGAAGGATTGGAGCAGGTGATCGTGATGCCGGGTAGAATAGCGAAAGAGCGGATCCCGGGGCTCTACGGGTTGGTTGACATTTTGGTCTATCCCCGTTATTCTACTAGGCTTACGGAGCTAGTGACGCCCCTGAAACCGCTCGAGGCGATGGCGATGGGCAAGCCATTGGTGGCCAGCGACATCGGGGGGCATCGCGAGCTGATTCAAGACCGCCGCACCGGCCTCCTGTTCTCGCCCGGCAGCGTGTCCTCCCTGGTCTCGGTCGTCGAAACGCTCCTGAACGAACAGGCGCTTCGTGCCGATCTCGTCCGTGAGGGTCGAGCCTGGGTGGAAAGCCACCGGACGTGGGATCTCACGACGGCCGTCTATCGAAACGTGTACGCGCGCGCGAGAAGCCGCGCCGCGAGCAGAGGGGCAGACTCGTGGAAACGGCAGCAATCCAACGAAGCCGCGGAAGCGCGGTGAGCGGAACCAGCACCATCTCGCGCGAGGACCTCGAGGCGCTCCTTTGCTGCCCGAGGTGCCACGGAACGCTGAGCATGCGGGACGACCTGCTCCAGTGCGGCGCTTGCAATCTTTCGTTCGCGACCAAGCCCGGGAGCCTTCCCATCTACGATCTCTTCATCGACGAAGGAACGGACCATGTCGGCCGCGATCCGCGGCAGGTCTGGAACCGCCCCGAGTTCGAGCGGAACTACGAGTTCACGGGATATCACGAGTCGGGCGTCCAGTTCGACGCCGCGCTCGGCTATCCCGCGGAGGTGAGCAACTTCCTCTTCGAGCGAGTGAAGAAACGGATGGTGAAGTGGCTGCGCCCCGCGGCAGGCCACACGATCCTCGACGTGGGGTGCGGCGCCGGCTACTTCCTCAATCTTATGAGGGAGCGCTACCAGGAGGCGGGCTACGAGCCCACTGTGGTCGGGATCGATATCTCCGCCCACCAGGTCTCCTACATGGCGGAGCGCATGAGCCGCGAGGGAGTCACGCGGGTCGTGGCCGCGACCGGGAATGGCGAGTTCCTTCCGTTCGCCGACGAGTCCTTTGATTTGGTGACGTGCAGCGAGGTGATCGAACACATCCGGAACCCGAAGCGCGCGCTCGAGGAGATGCGCCGTGTGCTCAAGCCGACCGGCATGATCCTCCTCAGCACTCCGTCCATGAGCGCCCAGAAGGGGTGGTCTCAGATCCTGCTTCCGGCGACGGCTCTGGTGAAGTTCCTCACCCGGTACAAACCCAGCCGGACGGTTCCCGACACGTACGACGTGCCGTGGTACTCGAAGGAGTTCCGGCAGATGATCCTGTCGGCGGGCATCCGGATCGAGGAATTCGAGCACAACGCGGTCATTCCGCACCCGTATCACTTCATCTTCCTACCCAAGCCGCTCGTCAAGCCGGCGGTGGCCCTGTTCGGGGTCGTGGACCGGACGATGAAGTGGGCGCTCAAGCCTCTCGCCCTGCACTTCGTGGTGCGTGCGTCCCGCGTGTTCGCGCTCGCTCTGCTCGGCGCCGCGCTCATGAGCCTGCCCTCGGGATCTCGACTCGGACCGGTCGCGGCGCGGGCGGAGAACGGCGACACGTGGATCAATCGAAACTACTTCGGCCGGGGCACCGATCCCTTCACGGCCGACCTCCTCGACAATGTCGAGCGAAACCACCTATCGCAGGAGACGTTCTGGAAGAAGTACCGCGCGGGGGAGCTCAACTACGCGCTCGGAGACCTCAAGTACGCGCTCCTCGTCTTCCCGAACCATCCCCGGGCCCTCCATCTCCTCACCATGGTCTGCAAGCTCATGCAGGATTCCACGACCCCGATCGTGTACTTCGAGAACGCGATCCGGCTGTACCCCAAGGAGGCCTACACGCAGGCGCAGTACGGAGCCTATCTCCTCTCCACGGGGGAGACGGAACCCGCCATCGCCCGCCTGAACGAGGCGCTCAAGCTGGATCCCAACCTCACATACGCGCTCGGGCTGATGTCAGAGGCCAAGAAGAAGATGGGTCCCACCGTCACGACCGGGGCGCTGACCAGCCCGGGTCAGGGACCCTCGACGACCTCCGCCCCGTCCGGTTCACACTCCACGACGACCACGCCCGGGACCACTCCCGGAACCACCGTACGCTGAGGGAGGAGCCCCTCCGAACATGAGCGGCCTCTGGGGGTACGCGCTCGCCGACCCGCGTGCCCGGGCCGAGATCTCCGACCTCGCGGTGATGGGCCTGGCTCGGGGGCAGGACCAATCGCTCCCGATGCACGCGGTAGGCGTGGGACCGGCCGCGATCGCCTGCAGGGAATTCCCCGGCCACGCGGCCGCGATCGCGCGGCGGGCGATCGGTGACGCCCAGGTCGTCCTCGCCCTCTTTGGGACCGTCTTCGATCTCGAGGGTCATGGAGCCTCGAACGGCCAGCCCGAAGCGAGCGACCTGCGCCGAGTCGCGGAGACGCTCACCGACGCGTACCTCGCGGTGGGGCCGGACCTTTGGACGCGCATCCGGGGAGACTTCATCGTCGCGGTCTGGGATGGACGCGATGGCGCGCTGCGCATCGTCTGCGACCCCTTCCGAGTGCATCCCTTGTTCTACGCGGCGGACCGTCACTCGATCGTCTTCGGATCCCGACTCGCATCGATCCTCGCGCGCCCGGGCGCTCCCCCCTACGATGTCGACCCGGAGTCCGTGCTGGAGGTGCTCGTCGCGTCGGTGATCCCGACGCCGGCGACCATCTATCGCGGGATCCACAAGCTACCGCCCGGTACGGAGCTCACGTACCGGTCGGGACATGTGACGCTCCGCCGCTACTGGGATTTCGCGTTCGACGCTCCGGGAGGCATCTCGGAGGCCACGCTCGCGGCGGATCTCAAGGAGCGCCTCGAGGATTCGGTGCGCGTGCGGCTGAAGGGGGATCGCGATTCTTCGTTCGGGGCCTTCCTGAGCGGCGGGATCGACAGCACGACCGTGCTCGGCCTGGCCACTCGGATCACGGGGGCACCGGTCACGAGCTTCTCGATCGGATTCGGCGAGCCGCGCTTCAACGAGATGGAGTACGCCAGGCTCGCGGCGAAGGCCTTCGGGTCGAAGCACGTCGAGCACTTCGTCCAGCCTGATGACGTCGTGCGCACGATGCCCATCCTGCTGGAGAGCTACGACGAGCCGTTCGGGAATGCGTCGTCGGTCGCAACGTACTGCTGCGCGAAGGTGGCGCGGGAGCACGGCGTCCAGGTGCTCTATGCCGGCGACGGAGGGGACGAGCTCTTCGCGGGCAACGAGCGTTACGCGGTTCAGCGGGTCCTCGATTACTACCGCAGGGTTCCGGCCTGGCTGCGCGATCCGATCGTGCGCCCGGCCGTGGAAGCGCTCGCCTCGACCCGATTCCCGCTGTTCGTGAAGGGGGCGAAGTACGTCCGGCGCGCGAGCATTCCGTACCCCGATCGGCTCTACTCCTATGACATCTTCCACCTCATGGCGCTCGACACGATCCTCGAGTCCAAATGGGTGCCCGGCGCGACCCAGGAGCACAGCCACCGCGCCCTCATGGGCCGCTACTACCGGGAGGCTCCGGCGTCGGACGAGCTGGACCGGCAGCTCTACATTGATCTCAAACTGACCATCGGGGACAACGACGTGATCAAGGTCGTGCGCGCCACCGAGGCGGCGGGCGTGACGGTGCGCTTTCCGTTTCTCGACGCACGAGTCGCGGAGATCGCCGGCTCCGTGCCGGCGCGACTCAAGATGCGGGGCACTCAGCTTCGGAGCTTCTTCAAGCGGACCTACGCGGACTTCCTTCCGCCGGAAACGATCGCCAAGACCAAGCACGGATTCGGCCTTCCGATCCCCGTCTGGCTTCGGAGCGATCCAGCCCTCCACGCCATGATGCGGGACCTCGTGCTCAGCCCCAGGAGCCGCATCGCGACGTATTTCCAGAGGAGCGCCCTCGAGACCTTCGTCGAGCGGCACAGCACCGACCCGACGACCTACTACGGACCCTTCCTCTGGAATCTCATGATCCTCGAGCTATGGCTACGCAGCCACGCATCCAGCCGGGCGTGAGGCCCGCCGACCCGGAGGCTCTGCGTGTGAGCGCGCTCGCGGAACCGGATCTCGACGCGCTCACCGCGGAGTGGGAATCGCTTCTCGCCCGGAGCGCGAGCGACACGATCTTCCTCTCTCCCGAGTGGGTCCGCTCCTGGTGGTCGGCGTACCACGCCGGTCGCGATCTCGTGGCGCTACGGATCGACGATGACCGCGGACTCGTCGGCCTCGCCCTGATGTACCGGAAGGACGAGGAGATCCTCCAGGGTCTGCGCCAGCCAGCGCTTGCCTTCGTGGGGGATGGCTCCGCGGATTCCGACTACATGGACTGGATTTCGGCGCGCGGCCGGGAAGGGGACGTGGTTCGGGCCGTCCTGGATCACCTGACGGCCCGGACGCCCAAATGGGATCTCCTCGTGCTCCGCGAGATTCCGGACTCGTCCCCGCACCTGCGTCCGCTGGAGGCGCTCCTCGGCGAGCGGGGTTGGACGCTCCAAACGGAACAGGTTCCGTGCGCCCGGGTCTCGCTGCCGCGAACCTGGGACGACTACCTTCGAATGCTCAAGCCTCGAATGCGGACCAAGGTTCGATCGGTGCTTCGCGACTTCGAAGGGAAGCCGGAGGCGCACTTCGACCGGTGCACGGATCTTGCGGACATCGAGCCGCGGCTGGCATCGCTCTACGAGCTCCACAACCGCCGGTGGGACATGGAAGGGAAGCGCGGCATCTTCCACGCGGAGGACAAGCGGACCTTCTACTCGCTCCTCTCCCCGAGACTCCTCGCACGGGACAGGCTGCGGTTCTATTCGCTCGGCGTCGGTGGACGCTATGTGGCGCACCAGTACTGCTTCGAATACGGAAACCGGATGTTCCTGCTCCAGGAGGGACTCGATCCCGAGTGGTTCGAGCACGGTGCGGGGAACGCGCTACGCGCGCACGTCTTCCGGGACTGCGTGGAACGCGGCCTCGATGTCTACGATTTCCTGGCCGGCGTGACGCAGCACAAGAGCTCGTGGGGAGCCGAGGTCGTGCACAGCGTGCGGCTGATTGCGGGACCGCCCTCGATCCGGAATCGGATCGCCTTCACGGCACGGCATGCCCGCGAGGCCGCCAAGCGGCTGCTCCGGCCCGAGCGGCCGGCGCCATCGGAGGAATCCGCGTGAAGCGCGAGTCCCTGAGGCGATGGGTGGCCGGTGTCAGCTACGGCCTGGGGGCCACCCGCGCCCTGACTCGCGCGGGGGATCGCTGGCGAGTCCTGCGAGCGGAAAAGGGAATGTCGCTGGGTCCCCGAAGGCGGGACCCCTTCCTCGTTCTGATCTATCACCGCGTGAACCCGACGCAGAGCCGCTTCTCGATCGAGCGGGCCGAGCCGGAATGCTTTCGCCGGCAAATGGCCCACCTCGCCCGCGATTACCACGTATTGTCCCTGGACGAGATCGTGCGCCGTTTGGATGCCGGAGATCCGCTCCCGCCGCGCGCCGCCGCGATCACCTTCGACGACGGCTACGAGGACAACTACACCGACGCGTTTCCCATTCTTCGAGATCTCGGCCTGCCGGCCACGGTGTTCCTCACGACGGGCCCCATCGAAACAGGGGAGAGCCTCTGGTTCGACCGGGTGCTCCGGGCGTTCGAGCGCTCGACGCGCGAGCGCGTCACGCTTCCGGGCGGGGAGCCTTCCCACGACCTCCGGGACGAGGACCAGCGAGGCCGCGAGGCGATCCGGGCGCTCTACGCGCTCATGCGGCTCTCCAATGAGGAGCGCCTGGCCGCCGTCGACCAGCTCGTCCGCGACCTGGGAGGGAATGGCGGCCCTCCGACTCCGATGCTCACGTGGGACCAGGTGCGCGAGATGGCCAAGGGCGGGATCACGTTTGGCGCGCACACGGTCACGCACCCCATCCTCTCCAGGCTGAGCCACTCCGAGGCGAAGGCCGAGATCGTCGAGTCCAAGCGGCGGATCGAAGAGGAGACCGGGCTGCCCGTGACGCTCTTCGCCTATCCCGTGGGTCGTCGATCGGACTATTCTCCTGAGGTCATCCGGGCCGTCGGTGACGCGGGCTTCCGCGCGGCCTTCACCACGACCCCAGGGGCGAATGCGCGCGGAGACGACCGGTTCCTCTTGCGCCGGGTCAAGCCCTGGGGAGAGGACGTGCCGAGCTTCGCCCTGGGGCTCGGCGTGCAGTACCTCACGGAATGGAGTCCGAGAGCGTGACGACTCGCGAGATCGTGCGAAATCCGGAGCCGGCCTAGCCCATGCGCGATCTCCTGATCATGGGCCTCGTATTCGGCCTCCTCCCCTTCGCGTTCGGGCGGCCGTACATCGGCGCGCTCATGTGGGTGTGGATCAGCCTCATGAATCCCCACCGCCTCACATGGGGCATGGCGTACGGATTCCCGTTCGCGATGCTCACCGCGGCCACGACCGTGGCAGGAGTCTTCGTGTCGAACGACCGAGGCCGCTTCCCGGCGGCCCGGGAGACGACGATCCTGCTCTTGATGGCGTTCTGGTTCACCCTGACCACGATGGTCGCGTTGATTCCCGATGGCGCCTGGTACAAGTGGAACCGGGTGATCAAGATCCTGATCATGACCATCGTGCCCCTGTTCCTGCTCCAGGAGCGCAACCGGCTCCGGCTCCTGCTCCTCGTGATGGCCATCTC
>Ga0068858_100000351_pt1 | contig 48460 bp, 47 predicted proteins | sample KBSSwiS12_FD_66589 | JGI IMG/M metagenome (GOLD analysis project Ga0068858, IMG submission 66589) | Switchgrass rhizosphere microbial communities from Kellogg Biological Station, Michigan, USA - KBS Switchgrass S1-2 | ecosystem: Host-associated > Plants > Roots > Rhizosphere > Soil ...
ATCGACCTCGGCGCCTTCTCGCGCAACATCGACGCGATCATCGCGCGACTGCCGGCCGGTGCGCGGCTCGTGGCCGTGTTGAAGGCAAACGCCTACGGCCATGGCGCAGTCGAGCTGGCGCGCAAATGCGATCGCGATCGCGTGGCGATGATCGGCGTCGCGCTCCTGGAGGAAGCGCTCGAGCTGCGGCATGCCGGGATCACGCTGCCGATTCTCGTCTTCGGATCGACGAACGCGGTCGACGTCGCGCTCGACAACGACATCACGCTCGGCGTCGTCGGCCCCGAGGAGCTCGCGGTGGTTTGCGACGTGGCGCGCCATCGCGACGTCGGCATTCACCTCAAGCTCGACAGCGGCATGGGACGGATGGGCGTCGTCGAGAGCGAGCTGCCGCACGTCATCGAGATGATCCGCAACACGCCGCGGCTGCGGATCGACGGCGTCTACACCCATCTCGCGAACGCCGACGAGCCGGATGATTCGTACAGCGCGACGCAGATCGCGAACTTCGATCGGATGGTCGCCGCGCTCCGTGAGGCGCGCATCGACGCGCCGCTGCATCACATTGCCAACAGCGCGGCGACGATGCGCGGGCTGGTGCGGCCGGGCGATTACGCTCGCGTCGGGATCGCGTTGTACACGATGAGTTCCGTCATGCGCTGGCGCACCGGGATCGTCCGCCTCAAGACGCTGCCGCGCGGCGCGGCCGTCGGCTACGGCACGACGTTCCATACCGGGCGCGAGAGTCGCGTCGCCACCCTCCCCGTGGGCTACGCCGACGGCTACCGGCGCGCGCTCTCGAACAACGCCGAGGTGCTGGTCCGCGGCCGGCGGGTGCCGGTGGTCGGGCGGGTGTCGATGGACCTGGTCACTATCGACGTGACCGACATGGAAGCCGAAATCGGCGACGAGGTCGTCCTCCTCGGCGATTCGATCACCGCCGCGGAGCTGGCGGCGAAAGCCAATACAATCCCGTACGAGATTTTCTGCGGCGTCACCGCCCGTGTCCCGCGCCACTATCTCGAGTCGTCATGACAGCAGTCTTCGAGATCCTCGGCCTCTACTTCGTGAACGTCTTCGAGCAGACGGGACTCTGGTTCCGCATGCTCTGGCGCACGATTCTCGCCGCGGTCCGTCCGCCGTTCGAGCTGCGCGAGTGGCTGCGGCAGATGGTGCGGCTGGGGTGGGATTCGATCCCGGTGGTCTTCCTCACCTCGATGTTCACCGGCATGGTGCTGGCGCTGCAGACCTTCAACGGATTTCAGCGCGTGCACGCCGAGAACTTCGTCGGCAGCGTCGTGGCGCTGGCGATGTTGCGCGAGCTCTCGCCGGTGCTCGTCGGGCTGATGGTCACGGGGCGCGTCGGATCGTCGATGGCGGCGGAGATCGGCACGATGCGCGTCACCGAGCAGATCGACGCGCTCAAGGCGCTGGCCACCGATCCGGTGCAGTACCTCTTCGTGCCGCGCGTGATCGCCGGCATCCTCATGCTGCCGTTCCTGGTCGTCCTCGGTGACGCGCTCGGCGTCGGCGGCGGATACCTCGTCGCGGTGAAGATGATGGACGCCAATCCGGTGCTCTACGAACAGAACACGTATCAATTCCTCGAGATGAACGACATCTGGAGTGGGTTGATCAAGGCGGCGATCTTCGGCCTGATCCTGACGCTCACCGGCTGCGTGCGCGGCTACTACACGCGCGGCGGCGCGGAAGGGGTGGGGCGGGCGACGACGCACGCGGTGGTCAGCTCGTCGCTCATCATCCTGCTCTCCGATTTCTTTTTGACGAAACTGCTCTTCTGATGATCTCGCTCCAACATCTCTACAAGTCCTTCGGCGAGAAACAGGTCCTCGTCGACATGTCGCTGGAGGTCGCCGACGGCGAGTCGGTGGTGATCGTCGGCGGATCGGGAACCGGAAAAAGTGTCACGCTGAAACACATCATCGGCCTGCTGCGGCCCGACCGCGGGCACATCTTCGTCGACGATACCGACATCTGTACGCTCAACGCGCTGGAGCTGAACAAGTTCCGCCGCCACTTCGGGATGTCGTTTCAGGAAGGGGCGCTGTTCGATTCGATGTCGGTGTTCGAGAACATCGCCTTCCCGCTGCGGCGGCACACGAAGATGAAAGAGGACGAGATCCGCGACCGCGTGGAGGAGTGCCTCTCGCTCGTTCACCTCGAGAGTGGTGCGGGAGAGAAGCGGCCGAGCGAGCTCTCCGGCGGCATGCGCCGGCGCGTCGGATTCGCGCGCGCCATCTCGCTCAAGCCGGAGATTCTGCTGTTCGACGAGCCGACCACGGGACTCGATCCGGTGATCAGCGACGTCATCGCCGAGCTCATTCGCGAGATGGACCGGACGCTGGCCACGACGACCGTCACGATCACGCACGACATGAAGGTCGCGTTCAAGATCGCCGACCGCGTGGCCATGCTGCACCAGGGTCACATCATCGAGCAGGGAACTCCCGAGGAGTTCCAGCGCTCGACGAACGAGATCGTGCGGCAGTTCATCGAGGGGCGGGCCGAAGGGCCGTTGACGGAGTAACGAACGTAGGACCGGCTCTCCAGCCGGTCGGCGGGGGGCCGGTGTGGCCCGGTGTGGGCCGGCTGGAGAGCCGGCCCTACGTCCGTCCCTACTCTTTGTGCATCCGCTTGTGTGTCGTCGTAGTCGTGGTTTCAGTCGTGGCAGTCGTGTCGCTGGTCTGCGTTGAACTGACCATCGGCTCCGGAGTCGTGATCGTCGTCGTCGTGGTCGTCGTGTCCGGGGTCTCGGTCACGCTGACCGATGACGTCGATCCCTGCGGCAGGTTGTTCACGTTGGTGTTCGTTCCCACCGTCGACGCGTTGCCGGTGCCGGGCGCGTTGCTGCTGGTGTAGACGCGGCCGGTGCTGTCGACGACGGCCGGACCGGCCGGTGCCATGGCGTTGGTGTCCGCCGGACGAATCTCACCCGAGGCCACTCCGCTCGAGTTGTCGGTTGCGGCGCGGTGATGCGAGCAGGCGCCGAGAATCATCGCCGCCGCAAAGAGAAGCACGATCGCTGGATTTCTGAATTTGTGCATGTGTGTCTCCATTTCTTTCCTGAACGCTCCCCAGCAACACTTGCGCCCGAACGCCGCTACACTGCCCGCATGTCGGCCCGCGTCTGGAAAGTCAGCGAACTGATCCGGCAGCTCAACCTCGATCTGTTTCGCTACAACGACATCGCCGTGGAGGGAGAAGTCACGAACTTCACCCGCTCCAGCGCCGGACACTGCTATTTCTCGATCAAGGACGCGAAGTCGCAGATCCGCGTGGTGCTTTTCGCCACCAACGCGCGCTTCCTTCGTTTCCGCATCGAGAACGGATTGCAGCTCGTCGTCCGCGGACGCCTGACGATCTACGAAGCGAAAGGCGAGTTCCAGCTCAACGCGGTGAACGCGGAGCCTGCCGGGCTCGGCGCGCTGCAGCTGGCGTTCGAGCAGCTGAAGAAACAGCTCGCGGAAGAAGGGCTCTTCGATCCGGCGCGCAAGAAGCCGATCCCGATGCTGCCGCAGCGGATCGCCGTCGTCACCTCGCCGTCCGGCGCGGCCGTCCGCGACATCCTCCACGTCCTCGGACGCCGCTTCGACGGATTGCATCTGCAGATCTATCCGGTCCGCGTGCAGGGACCGACGGCGGCGCGCGAGATCGCCGCCGCCATTCGTCATCTCTCGCGCTGGCAACTGCACGACGTCGTGCTGATCTGCCGCGGCGGAGGCTCGCTCGAGGATCTCTGGGCCTTCAACGAGGAGCCGCTCGCGCGCGCGGTCGCCGAGTGCAGCATCCCGACGATCTCCGGCGTCGGACACGAGACCGATTTCACCATCTGCGACTTCGTCGCCGATCTCCGCGCGCCGACGCCGTCGGCCGCGGCGGAGATCGTGATCCGGGCGAAGAGCGAGATCTGCATGCAGGTGGACGCCGACGTCCGCCGCATCCGCCACGTCATCGAGTCGCGCGTCCGCAACTATCGCCACGAGCTGCGGCACCTGGCGTCGTCGGATCGACTCTTCGCCCTGCCGCGCCGCGTCGCGGTCGCGCGCGAACGTCTCGAGCGCCGCCGCGTCGCGCTCTTCCGCATGCTCGACGCGCACGCAAAGCTGCTCCGCCGCCGTCTCGAAGCGACGAACGAGCCGCTGGCGCGCTTTCCGTCGCGCGTGATCAAGCAGCGGCAGAGCCTCGAAGCGGTGGCCGGCCATCTGCAGGCCGTCTCGCCGCTCTCCGTGTTGTCGCGCGGCTACGCCATCGCGTTCTCGCGCACGCGCCGCGGGCGCAAGCCGATCATGGACTCGAATCGCGTCGCCGTGGGTGATGCGATCGAAGTGCAATTGAAGCGCGGCGCGCTGCAATGCACGGTCGACGCGACGACGCTCGGAATCGAGAGCGTGTGGCCCGAGGTGCGCGAAGAGGAGAGGCATCATTGACGCCTCCCATGGAGCTCGATTCCGGCACGCGCCTCGGGCCGTATGAAATCGTCTCGCGCCTCGGCGCCGGCGGAATGGGCGAGGTCTGGCGGGCCAGAGACACGCGTCTCGACCGCAACGTGGCGATCAAGATGCTGCCGGCGTCGCTGGCCGGCAACGCGCAACTGCGCCTTCGGTTCGAGCGCGAGGCGAAGACGATCTCCCAGCTGCAGCATCCGCACATCTGCACGCTTTTCGACGTCGGCAGCGACTCGGGACACGACTTTCTGGTCATGGAGCTGATCGAAGGCGAAACGCTCGCCGCGCGCCTGTCGCGCGGTCCGCTCCCGCTCGATCAGGCGTTACGTTACGGAATCCAGATCGCCGACGCGCTGGCCAGGGCGCACCGGCACGGCATCGTCCATCGCGACCTCAAGCCGGGCAACGTGATGATCGCGAATGGCGGCGTGAAGCTGCTCGACTTCGGTCTGGCCAAGCAGGCGACGAGCGCGGTGATCGCCCCCGACGCCACGACGGCGCTGGCCACGCCGTCGATGACGCCGCTGACGGCGGAAGGAACGATCCTTGGCACGCTGCAGTACATGTCGCCGGAGCAACTCGAAGGCATCGAAGCCGACGCGCGCACCGACATCTTCGCGTTCGGCGCCGTGCTGTACGAGATGGTCACGGGGAAGCTCGCGTTTCAGGCAAGCAGCAAGACCAGTCTCATCGCGGCGATCGTCGACCGCGAACCGGCGCCGATCACCTCGGTCGTCGCGGATGCGCCGCCGGCGCTCGAGCGTGTGATCGCGATCTGCCTGCGCAAGAAGCCGGATGACCGCTGGCAAAGCATTCAGGACGTGAAGCTGGAGCTCGAAGCGATCGCGGCGGGCGCGCCGGTCACCGGGCCTGCCGCACGGACCGCGAAGAACGCATGGCTCGGATGGGCCGCGGCGCTTCTCATCGCGATCATCGGCGGAGCCGCGGCGTGGATCCATCTCCGTTCCGACCGCGCGACCAACGAGTCGCGCAGGTTGTCGTTCGACTCTCCGCCCGATCACCCGTTTCGCGTCGATCAGCAGCCCCCGGTCGTTTCGCCGGACGGACGGCGCTTCATCGTCGGCGTCGACAGCGCCCCGGTGGGGGCGAAGCTCGGCATTCGCACGGTCGACTCGTTCGACATGCAGCTCCTGCCGAACACCGAGGATGCGTACGACGCGTTCTGGTCGCCCGATGGAAAACAGATCGCGTTCTTTCAAAACGCGAAGCTGCGCCGGATGCAGGCGAACGGCGGATCGATTGAGACGCTGGCCGGCGGCGGTGACAGTCGCGGCGGATCGTGGGGCGCGGACGACACGATCGTCTTCGCGCCCGGGACGGCAAGCGCGATCGTGGCCATCGCCGCGAACGGCGGTCCGTCGCGCGCGGTGACGAAGCTCGATGCCTCGCGCAAGGAGCTCGGACACTGGCGGCCGTTCTTCCTCCCGGATGGGAAGCACTTCGTCTATACCGCACGCAGCGCCGATCCCGACATGACGGCGGTCTATTGCGGCTCGGTCGATTCGTTCGATCGCAAGAAGATCCTCGATCGCGACACGATCGTCGTGTACGGCGACGGCTACCTCCTCTACGTCGACAGGGACGACCTCTACGCGCAGAAGTTTGATGCGAAGTCGATCGAGAAGATCGGCGAGCCGGTGCTCGTGGCGAAGGACGTCGAGCTGATCCGCTTTCTCGGCGCGCCGGCGTACAGCGCCGCGGCCGGGACGCTGCTCTTTTTTCCGCGCGCGCCGGTTGCGAACGGCACGCTGCAACGGATCAGCCGCACTGACGGCAAACGAACCGACGTGCCGAATGCGGCGGGTGAGAACGTCGACGTCTCCGGCGACGGAACGAAAGTGGCGATGGCGCGGCAGGATCCGCAGACGAGGCGGTACAGCATCTGGTCGTACGACGTCGCCCGGCAGACGAGCACTCGGATCTCGGCCGGCGCAACGGGAAACGACAACGGTCCGGTCTGGTCGCCGGACGGCCGCGAGATCGTCTACATGGCGAACCGCGATGACGCAATCGTATTGATACGGCAGCCGGCTGGCGGAGCGGGCGCCGAACACTCCGTGTATGAGATGTCCGATGCAGAAGCGGTGAAAGGCGGCGTTTTCCAGATCGAGCCGGTCGACTGGTCTCCGGATGGACGTTACCTGCTGGTCGACCTCACGACAGGCCCGAGTAGTAACGACATCGACTACTTCGACCTGCATGCGCCGAAGCCACAGCCTGTGCCGCTCAGCGCGACCTCTTTTTCAGAAAAGAGCGCGCGCTTCTCGGCCGACGGCCGCTGGATCGCCTATGAATCGGACGAGTCGGGGAAGAAACAGATCTACGTGCAGCCGTTTCCGGCGACCGGGGCGAAATGGCAGGTCTCCGTCGACGGCGGCAACGCGCCCCGCTGGAGACCCGACGGCCGCGAGATCTACTTCTGTGATCCGAAAGAGGCGATCGTCGTCGCAACCGTGGCAGTCCGCGGGAACGAGCTCGACTTCGGGAAACCGTCGGTGCTCGTCGAAAAGGCGTCGTTCGACTACGACACGAACGACGGCAACACCTTTTTCGTCGCCGTCCACCCACCATTGCCCGCGCTGCCGATGCGCGTCATCACCAACTGGACGCGCGGTCTCGACTCACACTGAGCTATAAAGCACCCGGCAATGGCGCGCAAATCCAACGAATTCGAGAAGTCGTTCCAGCAGCTCGAGGCGATCGTGAAGCGGCTCGAGGCGGAGGAGCTCCCGCTCGACGAGGCGCTGCAGCTCTTCGAGGAAGGGATCCGTCTGTCGCGCTTCTGCAATCAGAAGCTCGAAGAGGTGGAGAAGAAGATCGAGCTCATCCTCGCCGACGCCAGGGGGCAGCCGCGCGTCGAGCCGTTCGAGCCGGAGGACGAGAGCGAGGACGAAGAGTTGCCGGACGTCGATGAACCTTGACGAATACCTGAAGTCGCGCCGCGCGCTCGTCGACGCGACGATCGACGCGAATCTTCCGCCGCCCGGCACGCCTCCCGCCGTGATTCACGAGGCGATGCGTTACGCGGTCCTCGGCGGCGGCAAGCGGATCCGGCCGATCCTCGCCATCGCCGCGGCCGAGGCCTGCGGCGCGGACGCGAAGACGCTGGTGAAACCGTTCGCCGCGCTGGAACTGATCCACACCTACTCGCTCGTGCACGACGATCTTCCCGCGCTCGACAACGACGATCTGCGCCGCGGACGGAAGACGACCCACGTCGTCTTCGGCGAGGCGATGGGCATCCTCACCGGCGACGCGCTGCTGACCGAGGCGTTCTCGTGGCTGGCGTCGCCGATCGAGGGAGTCGACGCCGCGCGGCAGGTGCGCGCGATCGCCGAGGTCGCGCGGGCCGTCGATTCGACGGGAATGCTCGGCGGTCAGGTGGCGGACATGGAAGGGACGTCCAGTGGAGGCACACTGGAAGCACTCGTCTTCATTCATCGCAACAAGACCGGCAAGCTCCTCACGGCCTCCGTCGTCCTCGGCGGCCTGCTCGCCGGCGCGTCCGACGATCAGCTCGCGGCGCTGCGACGTTACGGCGAGGCGACCGGCCTCGCGTTCCAGATCGTCGACGACCTGCTCGACATCGAAGAGAGCGCGGCGACCCTCGGGAAGACCGCCGGGAAAGATGTCGAGCAGGGGAAGCTGACCTATCCGGCGCTGCTCGGCGTTGAAGCTGCACGTGCCGAGGCGGGACGCCTGCTCGCAGAGGCGGTGGCTAACGCTGATGCTGATATCATCAGCGGTCCGGTGAACTATCTCGCCGCCATCGCACGTTACATCTGCGAACGCCGCTCTTAGGCGCGGAAAGAACTGATATGGCTCGACTTCTGGACACCATTGACTCGCCGGCCGATCTCCGCAAACTCGACCGCCGCCAGCTTCCGCAGCTGGCGCAGGAGATCCGCGACACGATCATCGACACCGTGTCGAAGATCGGCGGCCACTTCGGCGGCAACCTCGGGATCGTCGAGCTGACGCTCGCGCTGCATTACATCTTCGACACGCCGCGCGATCAGATCGTCTTCGACACCGGCCATCAGTCGTATCCCCACAAGCTGATCACCGGCCGCCGCGACACGTTCAACACCATCCGCCAGCACAACGGCATCTCCGGTTTCTGCAAGCGTGAAGAGTCGGAGTACGACGTCTTCAACGCCGGCCACGCGTCGACCTCCATCTCCGCGGCGCTCGGCATCACCGTGGCGCGCGACTTCCGCAGGGAGCCGTATCGCGTCGTGGCCATCATCGGCGACGGCGCTCTCTCGGGCGGCCTCGCGCTCGAGGGGCTGAACCAGGTCGGACATCTGAAGCGGAAGATGATGATCGTCCTCAATGACAACGACATGTCGATCTCGACGAACGTCGGGGCGATGTCGGGCTACCTGAACTCGATCATCAAGGGCCAGCGCTACAACCAGCTGAAGGATGTGACGAAGGGGATCATGGATCGCATCCCGCTCGTCGGCGGAAAGCTGCACGAGGTGGCGCACGACGTCGAGCACATCCTCAAGAACATGATCGTGCCGGGCACTCTGTTCGAAGAGCTCGGCATCAAGTACCTCGGACCGTACGACGGTCACGATCTCCCTGCGCTGCTCGAGATCTTCGACAAGAACAAGGACTACAACGGCCCGCTCCTGATTCACGTCATCACGAAGAAGGGGAAGGGCTACGAGCACGCGGAGAACAAGCCGATCTGGTCGCATGGCGTGACGCCGTTCGACATTCCGTCGGGCGAGGTGAAGAAGCCGTCGCAGCCGCAGGCGCCGTCGTACACGGGCGTCTTCGCCGACACGCTGATCGAGCTGGCGAAGAGCGATCCGAAGATCGTCGCCATCACGGCGGCGATGCCCGAGGGGACGGGTCTGGACAAGTTCGCCAAGGCGCTTCCCGACCGGATGTTCGACGTCGGCATCGCCGAAGAGCATGCCGTCACGTTCTGCGGCGGCATCGCCACGCAGGGCCTGAAGCCGATCGCCGCGATCTACTCGACGTTCCTGCAGCGCGGCTTCGATCAGGTGTTCCACGACGTGGCGATCATGGATCTGCCGGTCGTCTTCGCCCTCGACCGCGCCGGCATCGCCGGCCAGGACGGCCCTACGCACCACGGCATCTACGACATGGCCTACCTGCGCGTCTTCCCGAACATGGTGTGCATGGCGCCGAAGGACGAGAACGAGCTGCGCCACATGCTGAAGACCGCGTTCGAGACCGGACATCCGACGTCGCTGCGCTATCCGCGCGGGAGCGGCCAGGGAGTGAAGCTCGACGCCGAGCTGCAGTCGCTTCCGATCGGCAAGGGCGAGGTGATGCGTGAGGGCGCTGCGGCCACGATCTTTGCCATCGGCACGGAAGTCTGGCCGGCGGTGAAGGCGGCCGAGATTCTTGCCGCCGAGGGGATTGAAGTCGCGGTGGTGAATGCGCGTTTCATCAAGCCGCTCGACGACGAGCTGATCAAACGCTTCTGTGTCCCGGGATCGAAAGTGATCACCGTCGAAGAAGGTTCCCTGGCCGGAGGCTTCGGCTCCGCGGTCATGGAGCGTTGCGAGCAGCTCGGCATCACGAACGTCGACTTCCACCGCATCGGCATCCCCGACGAGTACGTGCACCACGGCGCGCAGGACGTGCTGCGGGCGCAGTACGACCTCAATGCCGAGGGGATCGCGAAGCGGGCGAAGGAATCCGGGGTCGTGAAGCCAGGCACGATCGGTGATCTGTGCAGGCTGATCGACGACATCACCAAAGACATTCCCGACGAAGCATTCAGAGATCTGCCCGACTCCAGCCAGATCGATGAGGTCGTGTACGGGAAGCGGCGAGTCGTCAAGTAGATGACGAAGGCGTTCGTCGATACCTGGTTCTTCATCGGCTACACCAACCGCTTCGATTCGGATCACCGTCGCGCGATGCAGATCGATCGCAGGCTCGGTGGAGTGCGATTGATCACGCACGACGCCGTCTTGAGTGAATTTCTGACGTTTTTCGCCGAGAGCGGCCGGTACTGGCGGGAGAGCGCCGCCGACATGGTGCGAAGAGTCCTGCTCGATCACCGTTTTGAGGTGCTTCCTGCCGATCGATCGCTGTTCCTCACAGCGGTAAACCATTACGCCGATCGTCTCGACAAGGAGTATTCCCTCGTCGATTGCATGTCCATGCTCGTGATGAAGGATCACGGCATCACCCACGTCCTCACCAACGACCACCACTTCCGCCAGGAAGGCTTCACCGTCGTCAACGAATGAGCAGGCAGCGTCTCGACGTCGCCCTCGTGGAACGCGGCCTGGTCGAGACGCGCACGAAGGCGCAGTCGCTGATCATGGCCCGGCGCATCCTGGTCAACGGTCAACATGTTGACAAAGCGGGGGCGACGGTGGCGGCGGACGACGAGCTGGCGGTCGAGCAGCTGGAACATCCGTGGGTGGGGCGGGGCGGGATGAAGCTGGCGCACGCGCTGCGCGAGTTCGGGATTAGCGTCGAGGGGAAGACGTGCGCCGACATCGGGGCGTCGACCGGCGGGTTCACCGACGTGATGCTGAAGAACGGCGCGCGGAAGGTGTTCGCCATCGACGTCGGCTATGGGCAGCTCGACGCGTCATTGCGCAACGATCCGCGGGTGATCAATCGCGAGAAGGTGAACGCGCGGCATCTGGAGGCGGGCGATTTCGAGGAGCGGATCGAGTTCGTGTCGATCGACGTGTCGTTCATCTCGCTCAAGCTGATCCTGCCGGCGGTGGCGAAGTTCCTCGACGGGGAGCTCGTGGCGCTGATCAAGCCTCAGTTCGAGGTCGGGAAGCGCGACGTCGGCAAGGGTGGGATCGTGCGCGACGAGGCGAAGCGCGCGGAGGTGGTGCAGTCGGTCGTGGCGTTCGCGCGGGAGATCGGGTTCGAGGTGAAGGGCGTGATCGAGAGTCCGGTGAAGGGCGCGGAGGGGAACGTCGAGTTCCTCATGCACGCAGTTGCAGGTACTCGCGAAGCCCATCCTTCCACCACTCCGGCTTGACCCCGGTGAGGCGCTCGTAGCGCTCCGTCGAAAGCACCGAGTACGCAGGCCGTTTCGCGGGTCGCACGAATTGCTCCGAGGTGACCGGTTCAACGTTCACCATCGACCCGAGCTCCTCGTTGATGGCACAGGCGAAGTCGTACCACGTGCACTCGCCCTCGTCCGCGTAATGCACGATGCCGGAGGCGCCGAGGTTCGCGATGCGGATGATCGCGCGTGCAAGGTGCGGCGTGTAGGTCGGACGGCCGCGCTGGTCGTCCACCACGCGCAACGGGTTCGTGCCCTTGCGGATCTGATTGCGAATGGCCTCGACGAAGTTCGGTCCGTGTACGCCGAACAACCACGATGTACGGACGATCGTCTGGTTCGCCGCGGCGTGCTCGCCGATCAGCTTCGAGCGTCCGTACGCGGAGAGCGGCGCGGTCGCGTCGTTGATGTCGTACGGGCGGCGCGACGTGCCGTCGAAGACGAAGTCGCTCGAGAGCTGCACGAGCCGCGCGCCGGCGCGATTCGCCGCATCGGCCAGAAACTCGACCGCCGACCCGTTGATCGCGTTGGCCAGCGACTCCTCGGTTTCCGCGAGATCGACCTTCGTGTACGCCGCGCAGTTGACGATCACGTCGGGCCGCACGTCATCGACGAAGCGGACCACGTCATCGCGATTCGTGATGTCGAGATCGCTCTTCGCCAGCGCGACGACCTCTTCGCCGCGCGACTCCAGCTCGATGCGGAGATCGGTGCCGACCATGCCGGCGGCGCCGGTTACGAGCCACTTCACTCGCCGGGGGTCCCTACCTTGACCTGCACCTTGATCTGCCCGCTCGGACGGCGGACCACGAGCAGGCCGAGCGCGAAGAGGGCGTAGAGGATGCGCGCGTTCTCGCCCGGCGTGAGGGGCGGCGTGTTGACCAGATCGGAGAGCACGCGCCGGCCGTCGACGACATCGAGCAGCCGCTGTTCGTCGGCGCCCATGTGGGGACCAATATTCAGATCGTCGGCCGGTGACTCGGTGCGCTGCAGGACGGTGGTCCGTGTGCCGAGACGCGCCACGAGCACGCGCGCGTCGGGCATGCGGCGGACGCCCTGAAGCACCGCCTGCGGGATGGGGATCTGCAGCTTCACGAACTCGAGGTGCTTGTCGCGACCGGGTGAAAAGGCGACCGTTCCCTTGTCCCAGCCGAAGACCGACCAGACGATCTCCTGGATCTGCTCGCGCACCGAGACGAAGAGGTCCTTCGGCTCGAGGATCTTCATCTCGGCGAGGATCGTTCCCTGGCGCTTGCCGGTGGTCTTGAGTCGGCGGACGCTCTCGCCGTACTGCTCCTGCGTGATCTTGCCGTCGCGCAACAGCTTGTCGCCGAGGGAATCGGCGATGTTGCTGGACGAGGCGAAGATCACCTGTCCCTGATCGAAGAAGATCTTTTTGGTCTCATCGCCACGCTTGCACTCCAGCATGCCGGGCGCTTTGTGACGGTGAATGGTGAAGAGGATCTCGGGCAGAGGCGTCTGCGCCAGATCCGTCTGATATTGCGGGGCGGGGGAAGGGGAATGTTCGTTCGACGAACTCACTCGCCTTGCTCCGGTGGCGCGGTTATGACTGCTTCTTCTCTTCCAGCGCCTGCTTGTCGTCGTTGCCCTTGAGGCCCGAGCGGAAGTTGGAGATGCCTTCGCCGAGTCCCTTGCCGAGCTGCGGAAGTTTTCCCGCGCCGAAGAGCACGACGACGATGATCAGGATCAGAAAGAGTTCCGGAAATCCAAGTCCAAACATGAGGCCTCCGAGAGCGAATGTCGTCTTCCCCTCGACGCGAGACGAAGTGTATGTCGCATGGCAGGGAACAGCAATGACAGGAGGGAACTTCCGGTTGAAAGCTGTTGAGCGGTTGGGCTGTTGAGCGGTTAAGCTGTCGCCCCTCAAAAGCTCAATCGCTGAAGGGCTCGACAGCTCAATTCCAATGATCGATCTCACCGGACTCAACCCCCAGCAACGCGACGCCGTCACCCACGGCGAGGGCCCGCTTCTCGTCCTCGCCGGCGCGGGATCGGGAAAGACGCGCGTCATCACCTACCGCATCGCCTGGCTGATCAGCGAGATGGGTGTCCATCCCTCGAAGATCCTCGCCGTGACGTTCACGAACAAGGCGGCCAACGAGATGCTCGAGCGCGTCGATCGCCTGGTGCCGCAGGGCGGCTACCGCCCCTGGATCGGCACGTTCCACTCGACCTCCCTCCGCATCCTCCGCCGTTACGCCGACCGCCTCGGGTACACGAAGTCGTTCGCCGTCTACGACACCTCCGACCAGCTGACGCTCATCAAGCGCTGCATGCGCGAGCTGAACGTCGATCCCGACGCCTTCCCGCCGCGTTCGGTGCTGTCGCGGATCTCGCACGCCAAGAACGAGCTGATGACGGCGGCCGAGTACGAGAAGACGAACCTCGACTTCTTCGGCGCGCGGGTCTCGGAGATCTTCCGCAAGTACCAGCAGCGTCTGAAAGAGTTCGACGCCATGGACTTCGACGACCTGATCGGCAACTACGTCCTGCTGCTCGAGCAGCACGAGGACGTGCGCCAGGAGCTGCACGACCGCTTCCAGCACCTGCTGATCGACGAGTACCAGGACACGAACCGCGCGCAGTACGTGCTGGTGAAGCTGCTGGCCGGGAAACAGGGCAACGTGGTGGCGGTGGGCGACGAAGATCAGAGTATTTATCGTTTCCGCGGCGCGGACATCAATAACATCCTCAATTTTGAGAAGGACTTTCCAGGCGCAAAAATCGTGAAGCTGGAGCAGAACTACCGCTCCACCGGCAACATCCTCGACGCCGCCACCGGCGTGGTGTCGAACAACGTCGCCCGCAAGGGAAAGACGCTCTTCACCGACTCGGGCAAAGGCGATCCGGTGCGCATCGTCACCTGCGGCAACGAGCGCGAAGAAGCGCAGTTCGTGATGGACAGGATCGTGGCGCTGCGCTCGCGCTACAAGCTCACCGACTTCGCGGTCCTCTTCCGGACGAACGCGCAGTCCCGGCCGTTCGAAGAAGAGCTGCTGCGGGCGAACACGCCGTACTCGGTCGTCGGCGGCGTGAAGTTCTACGAGCGCGCCGAGATCAAGGACGTCCTCTCGTTTCTACGACTCACCATCCGCCCGCACGACACGCCGTCGATCGAGCGGGTGATCAACGTGCCGTCGCGCGGCATCGGCGACACGACTCTGGCGGCGATCAACGAGCAGGCCACCGCGCAGGACGTGTCGCTCTGGACCATCATCGAAGGCGACCTCGCGTTCCTGCCGCCGCGCGCGTCGAAAGCGGTGCGCGAGTTCCGCGAGATCATCCACGATCTCCACCGCGCGGCGAGCAATCCGCTGCCTGAGGTGCTCGACTACCTGCTGCTGCGCACCGGCTACCGGCGCATGCTCTCCGAGTCGCGCGACATCCAGGACGAGTCGCGCCTGGAGAACATCGAGGAGTTGCTCAACTCCACGCGTGAGTTCTGGGAGCAGAACGAGGGCGGCTCGATCGCCGACTATCTCGACTCCGTGACGCTGATGTCGGACCTCGACAAGTACGAGTCGCAGAAGGGCGTCACGCTGATGACGCTGCACTCGGCGAAGGGGCTGGAGTACAAGGTCGTCTTCCTGGCCGGAATGGAGGAAGGGATCCTTCCGCATTCGATCTCCATGGACGAGGACGAAGACGTGGAGGAGGAGCGCCGCCTCTGCTACGTCGGCATGACGCGCGCCCGCGAGCAGCTCTATTGCCTCCACACGTTCGAGCGCCGGCTGTACGGACGGTTCCACGAGCAGAGCCCGTCGCCGTTCCTGGCGGAGATCCCCGAGGCGGCGAAGGAAAGCGTGCGTGTCGGCCGTCCGTCGTACACGCCTCCGCCGCAGCCGTCATGGCGCGAGCGGCCGCTGCCGACGTCGCGCGCACGTGCCGGAAGCGACGCGGTGAAGAGCATCTCCTCGTTCTTCGGCAGCGGACCGGTGCAGTTCGATCCTTCGGCGGTGAACGCGGCGAAACCGAAAGTCGACGGCGCGCCGGCGGAGCTCAAGCGCGGCGCGCGCGTGCGTCACTCGCAGTTCGGCGACGGCACGATCCTGACGATGGAAGGCGCCGGACCGGACGCCAAGCTGACGGTCTACTTCGACCGCGTCGGCTCGAAGAAGTTCATCGCCAAGTACGCGAAGCTGACGCGCGTCTGATCAGCGCGCCGGCCGCAGACGCGGGACGCCGCCGAGACGCGCGAGCGTGCGCGTGAAGACGCGGCTCACGTCGTCGAACGGCTCTTCGCCGGCGATGCGCTGATAGCCGATGGTCACGCCCTCCGGTGAGGAGACGAGGTTCGGGCCGAAGGTGTCGCGGAAGTTCTGGCTGATGACGGTCGGCGTCGCGTCGAGTGGCTCGCCGCTGCGGCTCGCGCGAATGAGCTCGATGCCGCGATAGCTGTTTCGCAGCATTTCATCCCAGGCCACGACGAACTCGCTGCCGCTCCAGGCGACCGATACCGAGAGCGCCGCATTCGCGCCGCACGCCAGCGGCTGCACGGCGAAGAGCGCGTCGTCGATGCGATGAGCGGCAACGACGCAGTTCTTTCCCTGGACGACGTCGGACCAGACGACGAACGGTTGTCCGCGATCGTCGACCGCGAAGCGCGGCCGCGTAAAGAAAGTCGAGACGCTGCCGATCGTCCTGCGGCTCTCGCCGTCGTATTCGATGCTCTGGCCGTCGGTGAACACCACCGCGACCTTTTCGCCGACGCGGCCGGCGCAGACGGAGGTGACGTCGCCGGTCGATTCGATCTCCGTCGTCTCCAGCCGTACGCCCGATGTCGAGATGCGGGTTTTGTAGAGTTGATGGTTGGTCCAGACGACGAAGAAGCCGGCGCCATCGAACACGACGTCGACGTCGGGAGTGAACAGACCGGCTGTGCCGATCGCGATCGGTGGATCGGCGTTGAACCGCGCCTTGATCGTCGCGGTCGTGTCGGTGGAGTCGATCCATGCGACCAGCGTCGCGCCCGCGCCGCGCGCCGCCACCGGATGGAGGAGCAGATGGCCCGGCTGCGCCGTTTCGATCGTCGCGCCCGCCGATTGGATCCTCGAGCTCGTCTCGCCTTCCACCCACACCGGCATGTTTTTCAGCGAGATCTGCTGCTGCTGGACGTATCCGATGCTGGCCAGGACATCGGGCGCGTCCGCGATCTGGTCGAAGCTCGCCGCGCCGCGGGTGAAGACGTTCGCGCCGTCGCTCCAGGCGAGGACGACTCCATCCGGCGTCCGCGCGAAGCTCACACGATCGATGCGCCACGTTCCGAGCGTGAACGGCTCGCCTTCGACCGAGCCGCTGTCGTTGACGCGGACGAGTCGGAGTGCTTCGCTGTCGGTCCATCCAACAAGGAAGCCGTTGCCGTCACTGCCGGCGAAGAGCTCGCCCGGTCGGACATCGATGCTCGTATGCGCGATGAAGGCGCCTGCCGACGTCAGCGTGAGGAGCTCGATTCGTGTGCCGTTCGTCCACGCGATCAAGAGGCGATCGCCGGCTGCTGCTGCGGCGACGCGCGTGCCGTCGCCGACATGCGCGGTCAGCACCTGATCGGACGCCGTTCCGTCTTCGCTGACGATCGTGTCGTGGAGCGCACGCGAACAGCCGACGCCGCAATCGTCCTGAACATGAATGACGTGATACGCGCCGCCCATCGGCACGACCGTCGCGCTTCCGCTCGACGGCAACCGCGCCTCGGCGAGCGATTCGCCATCCGCATCGAGGATCGAGACATGCAGCGTTTTCGTCTCGAGCGTGAGCAGCAGGTAGGTCGAACCGTTCGTCACGAGATCGCCGAGCGATCCCCCGACCTGGCGTCCCGATCGTCCGACGGGACCGATATACGCGTCCCCGTAGAAGCTCGTGGCGATGAGCGGCGTCGCCGCGCCGTTCGACGCCAGCCGAATGTCGAAGATCCCTCCGGCGAGCCGCGCCGCGACCTCTTTTGGCTTTCCGAGGCCGTCGAGGTGTGCGACGCGGACAGTGGGGAGGCCGCGGTTGTCGATCCACGTCGCCACGAGCGAATCGCCGTACCAGGCGATCGCCGGCAACGTCTGTTCACCGGCCGCGGCGTCGAGCTTCGGCGCCGAGATCGGCGTCTCCGGACCGAGCAGAACGGCGAGAAGGATTCCGAAGCATGTCAGGATCATGTCGCCTGATACGCCGCCAGCGGCGCTTTCGTTTACGACGTCTCAGTGCCCGGTGGGCCGCCCGCGCGGGATGACGCCGAGGCGGTCGAGCGTCCGCGCGAACAGGCGCGGAACGTCGTCGTCGAAACGTACGTACGTCAGCTCGGCTCCCGGCCCGGACGCGGCGATCGCCGGCTCGTACGCGATGACGCCCTGCGGCGCGACGTCGAACGGAGCGTCATCGAGTGCCTGCAGCGTTCGATCGAAGCGCATCGCGTGAACGGTCCGCGCCGACCAGGCGATGACGAATTCGCTGCCGGTCCAGGCCGCCGCCGGACGCTCGAGGTAGGAAAAGGGCGCCACACACTCGACGGACGCGACATTCTTCAGGGTCGCCAGGTTCGCGTCGAGCAGCGTCGCCTCGACGCAGTTCCTGTGCACCGAGGTGAGGAGCGCGTTCGTTCCGTTCCAGGCCAGACCGACGCTCTTCGACAGGCCGGCGTCCTGCCACACCGCGCGCGCGCCGATGACCTTCATCGAGTTGCCGCGCGTATCGAGGCGCACGATCTCCGCGGCGTCGCGTGGAGCCGGACGTGGCGAGATCAGAATGCCGCGATAGTCGATCCAGCTCGACCAGGCGACGAGCAGCTCGCTGCCGGTCCAGACCGCGCGAACGCCGCTGCTGATGGCGAGATCCGCCGGCCCGGCGATGAAGAACGGCGTCGCGTCGACGAGCGTCCCCGACGGCGAGATGCGCGTCGCGCGAATCGCAGGCTGCCCGGCCGTCCCGCTCCAGCTGCTGCCGCTCCAGAGCGCGATGAAATTGCGGCCGTCGAATGCGGTCGCGGTTCCGAGCTCGATCTCGACGTACTCGCTGTCGCCGTTGCCGACGAGAAACGGCTGCGCGTCGAGCGGAGCGCCGTCGAGCGCGAATCGCCGTGCGTAGGTGCGGTAGCCGCTGGTGGAAATGGCCAGCGGGTCGGTCTTCGTCCACAGTTCCCGCCAGAACACGAGGACGACGTTGCCTCCGCGCGCGACGGAAGGATCGCGCAGATCGTGTTCGGTCGTGCCGGCCACGTCGACGATTTTGCCGCCGATGGCCAGCATGATGTGCACGTCGAGTGATCCCTCGCGCCAGACGCGCAGCGGCTCGCTGCCGAACGCGCCGAGAGCGGTCTCCGTCTGCGCCCGTACGCTGAGCACCTCGGCCGTCGCGTTCGCGGGCTGCGTGAACAACTCGCCGGTCGAGGCGAACGTGCGGCGCAGCACGTCACTGCCGGCCGACCAGATGGCGACCGTTCCTTCGCTTGTGCGGGTGAACGTGAGGTTGTACGGCGAATTGCGAGCGATCACCGCCGGCGACGTGTCGAGGACGTCGTTGTTCGGCGACACGCGAACCGCGTCGATCGGCTGCTCGTCGACCGTCTGAATGGCACTGGCTGGTACCCGCCAGGTGATGAGGAAGTTTTCGCCATCCCAGTACGCCGGTTGAGCTCCGTCGGCGTCGGTCGGCCCGGTCATCACCGTCTGCAACGGCGTGATCGCCTTGCCGTCGCGGCCGGCGATGAGCGTGCGCACGCCGGGCACGTTGCCGGCGCCGATGAGCGCGAGCAGCAGCCGATCGTCGCTCGCGGCCAGCGAAAGCGCGCCGTACGTATCGTCTCCGCTGAGGATGACCTGATCGGTCGTCGCGGCGTCTTCGGCCAGCAGCGCGAGATGAATCGCCGGATCGCGATAAGCGATGGCATAGACGTCGCCGATGACCGTAGCGGCCGAAGCCCACGGCGCCGATGGGCCGGTGCTGAACGTCTTCAGCGAATATGGGACGCCGCTCGGCCGGAACACCACCGCTTCGAGCGTGCTCCCGTCCGTCGAGCCGACGAAAAGAAAGGTATGGCCGTTCGAGACGATGGAGTAATCGGACGTGAAGCTCGTGCTGACGAGCGTGTCCACTCCGTCCGGCATGCCGCTCTCGTTCAGCGGAACGACGTGGATGCCCTTCCGATCGCTGTAGGCGAGCATGAACGAGCTGCCGTTCGACGCGAGGTGTGCGTTCCACCCGGCGAAAAGCTCCGCGCCGCCGGGATTCACGAGCGAGCCGTCCGCGCGCATCGGCGAGACGCGCAGCATCGATTCGACGTAATCGCGGACAGGAGAGGTGTCAGCCGGATAGGTGCCGCGCGAATCCGACCAGACGGCGAGGCCGGTGTGACCGTTCCACGCGGCGGCGGGCTCGTACTGTCCGGATGCGGCGGCGCCGAACGTGCGCAAGCCGATTGGTGTTTCGGGACCGAGGTGGACTGCGAGAAGGAGACCGAGGGTAGCCAGGAGCATGTGAGGGTGATACGCGGCGTTGCGAAGGAGCGTTTGATTGAGCGTCAGGTCTTGGCTTGCCGCCGCCTGCGCGCGTGGAGGCGATCCATCAGCTTCGTGTTCGACCGCACCTGCTCGAGGATCTTCTCTTCCAGTCCCGAGCCCTTCATGGAGAACGACTTCGCGCGGCGGAAGACGGCGCGGGCGCGGTCTTTCTGGCCGCTCTCCAGGAGGGCCATGCCGAGGTGCATGAGGTTCGTCGCCGTCGGTCCGAGGTCGGCCGACTTGCTGAGGAAATCGACGGCGTTCGTGAAGTCGCGGCGCTTGAAGTAGACCCAGCCGAGGGCCGCGAGGGGGAACTGCTTCAGCTCCTTCGGTGAATAGCGCAACGCGAGCTGCGCGCTCTCCAGCGCCTCGTCGAGGTTCTCTTCCATCTCCGCGAAGTTGTACGCCTTCTCGTAGTAGGCGATCGATTTCGCGTAGTTGGAGTGATAGTCGCGCAGCATCTCTTCGAGCGCGCGGTTCGCTTCCTTGAAGTTGCCTTCCGCGCGCAGCGCTTCGACGAGCGTGGTGTACGCGGCCGCGGCGACGACCTCGGTGGGACGCTCGTGCAGGATGCGCCGGGCTACCGCGATCGCCTCGCCGTTCATGTCGAGATGCGAGCAGAGCAGCGCATACGGCATCAGGATGTTGACGTTGTCGGGATCGTTCTGCGAGGCGCGGCGATAGAGGTCGAGCGCTTCCTTGTAGCTCCCCTGATTGACCAGCCCCTCGGCTTCCTTGAACGCTTCGGCCGCCGGTCCCTCCGGCGGAACGTGTCCGGAGATCCCTTCGTAAATCTTGACCGCCTGCTGGTACTCCATCTTGTTCGGATTGAGCTCCAGCGCTTCCTGAAAGCATTGGATCGCTTTGCGGTTCCAGTTGCGGTCGAGGTAGCAGAGTCCGAGGTGGTAGATCGCCTCTTCGTAATCGGGATCGAGCTTCAGCGCCGCCTGGAACGAACGGATGGCACGCTCCAGCTGCCCCTTCTCGTAGAAGATCGTGCCGAGAAGGAAGTGCGCCTGGGGGATGCCTTCGAGCTGGATCGCTTTCTCCAGGAACTTCTGCGCGCGGAGGAGCTTTCCCTTGCGCGCGTAGATCGCGCCGAGCGAGAAGTACGGGAGGAACGACTCCTGCGAGATCTGGATCGCGCGGCGGAGCCAGCGCTCCGCGCCCTTCAGATCCTGACGCTCGTGCAGCAGCACGCCGTAGAAAACTGCGGCGTCGAAATGATCGGGAAGCACTTCGAGCGTCCGCTCGAGGTACGACTTGGCGCGGTCGAGATCGCCGTCGTTGAAGAACATCTCGCCGAGGAAGAACGAGAGCTCGTAGTTGTCGCGATCGAGCTTGAAGCCTTCCTCCAGGGCCTTCATGCCGCGCTCCGGATCGAACGCGTCGATCGCCGCCTCGGCCTCGGCGATGTACTGCTGGAAGCGCTCTTTCGCCTTCTTCTCGCCGTGGAACAGCGAGACGATGCGGTCTTTGCGATCGATGAAGCGCTGCTTCTTTTCGAGAGCGAGCATCTGCTCGCCCATCTTCGATTCCCACAGCTCGACCAGCTCGTCGGCAGAGACGACGTTCTTCTTCTCCAGGAGCTCTTTGACCGACAGCAGGCCGGTTTGATTGATGAAGATGGCGCGCTCGTGCTTCTGCACGGCGTCGACGACGCTGCGCAGCGTGTCGGCGGAGCGCTTGACGATCTCTTCGATGGCGGAGACGCGCTCGAGGAGATGTTCGTCGAGTGAAAGGTCTTCTTCCTCTTCGTAATCCTCTACGTCATCCTCTTCGAACGAGGTGACGCCGGACAGCACGAGGAGCTTGTTCTGACAGCGAAAACAGAACTCGCGATCGTCTTCGTTGTAGGCACTGCAGGTCTGACAGAGCATTGTCGTGCGCAGTTAAACACAAAGTGCCGGGACGGCAATCCATCGGCTATGCATAGCTGTAGAACCCTCGCCCGCTCTTTCGTCCCAGCCATCCCGCATCCACCATTTTCACCAGCAGCGGACACGGCCGGTACTTCGGATCGCCGAAGCCGTCTTCGAGCACGCGGAGGATGGCGAGACAGACATCGAGGCCGATGAAGTCGGCGAGGGTGAGCGGACCCATCGGATGGTTCATGCCGAGCTTCATCACGCCGTCGATCGAGTCGGCGGTGGCGACCCCTTCGTACAGCGCGAAGATCGCCTCGTTGATCATCGGCATCAGCACGCGGTTGGAGATGAAGCCGGGATAGTCGTTCACCTCGATCGGCGTCTTCCCCATCCGCTTCGAGAGATCCTCGACGCGCTGGTAGGTGTCGTCGGAGGTGGCGATGCCGCGGATCACTTCGACCAGCGTCATCACCGGCACCGGATTCATGAAGTGCATGCCGATGACTTTGTCCGGCCGCTTCGTCGCCGCGGCCATTTTCGTGATGGAGATCGACGACGTGTTCGACGCCAGGATGCACTCCGGTTTCGTCAGTTTGTCGAGCTTTTCGAAGAGCTGCACTTTCGCGCTGAGGTTCTCGATGATCGCTTCGATGACGATGTCGGCGTTGGCGACGGCGGCGTCGATGTCGGTGGTCGACTGGATGCGGTCGAGGACCGCCTGCTTCTCCCCGGGGGTCATCTTTCCCTTGTCGACGCCGCGCTGCAGGTTGGCGGCGATCGTCTTCATGCCGCGCTGCAGGAACTGGTCGGAGACGTCGATGAGGGTGGTCGCGAAGCCGCTCGCCGCGGCGGTGTGCGCGATGCCATTTCCCATCGTTCCCGCTCCGATGACAACAATCTGATTCATGTTTTCTCCCCGTGACGCTGTGTTCTATATCACGTTGCCGTGACGTGGGAAGGCGGGTAACATCGTCGATCCGGAGCGCCGGTTATGCCTCAGAAATGCTTCATGTGCGGTTCGTCGATCTCGCAGGGAATCCTCTGCGATAAATGCGATAAACCACGAAAACCGAAGGTCAGCGCCGCACCTGAAGTCGTCGAAGCGCCTCCCGCTCCACGCCCCACTCCGAAGCCTCCGTCCGCTCCCGTCACCGTCACACCGCCGCGTTCGAACGAAACGACGGCCGTGGCGCTCGATGCCTTTCCGAAGGCTCCGGTGCTGCCGTTTCCGGTCGAATCGGCGTCGCCGGCGCTCACGAGCGTGGTCAGCATCCTGATCGCCGCGGCGGTTCCGGCGGTGCTCCTCGGATCGGACCGCAACGTGAAGTTCGTCAGCGAAGACGCGGCGAAGCTCTTCAACGCCGCGCAGTCGGACATGAAGTCGCTGCGCTTCATCGAGCAGCAGATCGGCATCCGCGTCGGCGAGATGTCGGTGCCGGCGACGTCGGGGATCCACATCGGCGGACGCAACGTTCTCTACTCGCTCGTTCCCCTTTCCGGCGGCGCGAGCGGCGCGGTGCTCGTCTTCCGTCCCGCCGCCGAGTCGCACGCCTCGTTCGCGACGTACGTGCGCGAGACGGCGTTCGGTCCGCTGCGCGCGCTGCACGACTCCTTGCTCGCGGCGTCGCGCACGCGCGGCAACGATCCGTTCCTCGCCGACTCGGCCGGCACGGTCGAACAGATCCTCTCCGCGCTGGAGCTCGCGCCGGAAGTCGAAGAGCCGGCCACGGCGGGACGTCAGCTGACCGTCACCGACGTCGTGCGCCGCGTGGCCGATCGCTTCGTGCCGTTCGCCGACCTGAAGAACGTGCAACTGCAGGTCGACGCGCAGGACCTCGAGGAGCGCTTCTCCGATCACGACCAGCTTGCCGATGCCCTCGGCATCCTGATGGACAACGCCATGCACTACGTCCCGGCCGGCGGCCAGGTCGTGCTCGGCGTGCGCTGGATGGAACACAAGGGCAAGCCGCTGCTTCTCTTCTTCGTGATGGACAACGGTCCCGTCGTCCCCGAGGCCCTCCGCCAGGCGATCTTCGAGCCGGAGTACGTCTGGAACCCGACGTCGACCGAGCGCACGGGCCGCAGCCTGTTCCGCGCGCGCGAGTTCGCGGTGGCACACGCGGGCTCGGTGTGGGTGGAGTCGAAGACGGGGAAGGCGTGCACGTTCTTCCTTCGCGTGCGGCCTGACGGCACACGCTGACGTAGGACAAGCGCTCAGCTTGTCCGATTTGTTGCAGTTGGAAGCGTCCGTCCGGCCTTATCGTTTCATCCAGCACCCATGCGCAGATTCTCCCTCATCGCCGTCGCCGCACTCGCGCTTCCGCTGGTCGCGCAGCGCGTTCCGGCGACGCACACCGACATCACGCGCGACTCGGTCATCACGCAGATGAACCGCGTGCGCCGGGAAGCGGGCCTCGGGCCGTTGCGCGAGGACGTGCGTCTCGACAGCGCGGCCGAGGATCGGATGAAGGACATGGAAGACCAGTCCTACTGGGCGCATGTCTCGCCCGACGGCCGCACTCCGTTCGTCTGGCTCAAGCCGCACGGATACAACTACTCGAACGCCGGCGAGAACCTCGCCTACGGATTCGAGACCGCCGAAGTGCTGATGGACTCGTGGATGGAATCGCCGGGACACCGCGAAAACATCCTCTCGCCGCTCTACCAGGACTGCGGCATCGCGATCATCGACGGCTCGACCAGGGGACGCGCGGTCGGCAAGTCGATCGTCGTTCTCTTCGGACGCCCGATGGTCGAGCTCGTCGAGGTGCCTGTTACGCGATCGGTCAGGCAACAGGCAACGACGGGTCTTGCTGCCTTGCCCAGGCAATGAGACCGCCGACGAGATTTCTCACCCGCGTGAAGCCGTGCTCCAGCATGACGTGCTGCGCGTGCGCGCTCCGTCCGCCCATCCGGCAGTAGACGACGATTTCCTTGTCGCGCGGCACTTCATCGAGCCGCCGCACGAGTTGCTGCAGCGGGATGTGGATTGCGCCGGAAAGGTGACTGACGTCCCATTCGTACGGTTCGCGGATGTCGAGAAGCGTGACCTCGCCGAGCTTCGCGGCGAGTTGATCGGGTGTGATGTCGTTTTCGTTCATCGGTGTGCAGAACCCTTCGTAGTCGATCAGCCGCGTCACGGCGGCATGTCGTTCACATTGTTTGCGGAGCTTCATCTCGCGCCACGTCGCACGCAGCGCGTCGAACAACAGTAAACGTCCGATCAGCGGCTCGCCGATTCCCGCGAGCAGCTTGATCGCCTCGGCCGCCTGCATCGTGCCGATCACGCCGGGCAGCACGCCGAGCACTCCCGCCTCCGCGCAATCCGGCACGAGGTGCGGCGGCGGAGGATCGGGATAGAGGCAGCGATAGCACGGACCGACGCGTGCGTCGAAGACCGAGAGCTGCCCTTCGAAACGAAACACCGAGCCGTAGACGTTCGGCTTGCCGAGGATCGTGCAGGCGTCGTTGACGAGATAGCGCGTCGGGAAGTTGTCGCTGCCGTCGATCACGACGTCGTATCCGCCGAGGACCTCCAGCGCGTTTTCGGAACTGAGCGCCGTGTCGTGCGTCTCGATGTTGATGTCGGGATTGATGTCCTGCAGATGCGCGCGCGCGGCGTCGAGCTTCGAGGCGCCGATGTCCTTTGTCCCGTAAAGCACCTGCCGGTGCAGATTCGTTTCGTCGACGTCGTCGAAGTCGATGAGGCCGACGCGTCCGACTCCGGCGGCCGCGAGGTAGATCGCGGCCGGCGATCCGAGCCCGCCCGCTCCGACGATCGCGACCGAGCCTTCGCCGAGGCGGCGCTGGCCTTCGGCGCCGAATTCGGGGAGGGCGAGCTGGCGTGCGTAGCGATTCACGGCAATAGCCGCGCGACGATTTCCTGGATCTTCTTCCCGTCCACCCGCCCTTTGAAGCGCGCGGTCGCCTCCTTCATCACCTTGCCCATGTCCTTCTTCGACTGGGCGCCCGTGGAGGCGACGATCTCGCGCACGCCGGACTCGATCTCTTCATCGGTCAGCTCGGGCGGCATGTAGGTCTTCAGGATCTCGAGCTCCGACTGCTCCTTCGCCGCGAGATCGGGGCGGTTCCCTTTCGTGTACTGCTCGATCGAGTCGAGGCGCTGCTTGACCGCCTTGCGGATCACGGTCATCACTTCTTCGTCCGCCAGCTCGTGCTGGACGTTGATCTGTTCGTTCTTGATCGCCGCCTGCAGCATGCGCAGCACGGACGTCCGCTCGGCGCTTCGCGCCTTCATCGACTCGGTGAGGTCGGCGCGGACCTGATCGCTCAACTTACCCATTTGCGTTCACCTCGGCGCCATTCTATTCTCGGCCGCCATGCCCCTCGACCTCCCCGCGCTGCTCGCGGAGACCGGTGCGCTCCTCACTGGCCACTTCCGTCTCTCCTCCGGTCTGCACAGCCCGAATTACGTGCAGTGCGCGAAGCTGCTCGAGCATCCGCGGAACGCGAAAGCGATCGGCGCGGCGCTCGCGGAAACGCTGCGCGGTCTCGGCGCGCAGAAGATCGTGGCCCCGGCCCTCGGCGGCGTGATCATCGGATACACGGTGGCCGAGGCGCTCGATCTGCCGTCGGTCTTCACGGAGCGGAAGGACGGGGCGATGACGCTGCGCCGCGGCTTTCGCATCGGCGACGGCGAGAAGGTCGTGATCGTCGAGGACGTCGTCACCACCGGCAAGTCGACGCGCGAGACGGCGGCCGTCGTGGAGCAATGCGGCGGCGTGGTCAGCGGATTCGCGTCGATCCTCAACCGCAGCGGGAAAAGGAATCCGTTCGACGCGCCGTACGAATCGCTGATGTCGCTGGCGCTCGAGACGTATGACGAAGCGGCCTGTCCTTCGTGCGCGAGCGGCGTGCCGCTCGACGCGCCGGGGTCGCGGTTTTCACGATGAGCGAGAAGACCATCACCATCGGCGGAGAGTCGCGCGAGCTGGAGCTCGAGCGCGACGGTGCGAAGTTCCGCTCCGGCGAGCACGTCATCGAGATCGTCTCGATGCGCCGCCACATCGCGGAGCTGGTGGTCGACGGCCGTCCTCACAGCGTCCCGTACGTCGTGCAGGGGACCCAGGTCAGCTTCGCGTTCGGCGGAGAGATCTACGCCGCCGACGTGGCGGACAAGGGCGCGCGAACGCGGGCGCGGCATCGCGATCATTCGATGAGCGCGCCGATGCCGGGCGTGGTCACGAAAATTCTGGCGAAGCCGGGCGATGTTGTTGCAAAAGGCGCCCCGCTGCTGATCCTCGAGGCGATGAAGATGGAGCACACGATTGTGGCTCCGCGAGATGGAACGATCGCGGAGGTCAATTGCGGTGAAGGTGAGTTAGTGCAGCCGGGCATTGAACTGGTAACGATGAACGAGGAACGATGAACGATGAACAAAATCGCTGACGAACAGTTCATCGTTCATCGTTCATCGTTCATCGTTTTCGAATCATGAGAATCACGATCGACGCCGCACGCATTGTCGAAGTCGGCCCGCGCGACGGCCTGCAGAACGAGAAGGTCACCATCCCGACGCAGGCGAAGATCGACTACATCACCGCCCTCGGCGACGCAGGCCTGCGCGTGATCGAGGCCGGCGCGTTCGTCAGTCCGAAGTGGGTTCCGCAGATGGCGGACAGCGCCGAGGTCTACCAGAACATCCCGAAAGATCCGGGCGTCGATTACCCGGTGCTGGTGCCGAACGAGAAGGGGCTGGAGCGCGCGCTCGACGCCGGCGTGAAGTCGATCGCCATCTTCACCGCCGCCTCGGAGACGTTCAACAAGCGCAACATCAACATGTCGATCGACGAGTCGTTCGAGAACTACGCGCCGGTCGCGGCGCGGGCGCGGGCGGAAGGGATCCGCGTCCGCGGCTACGTCTCCACGGCCTTCGGCTGTCCGTACGAAGGCGACGTCGCGCCGGAGAAAGTGCTCGAGGTGGTGGCGCGGCTCCTCGACCTCGGCTGCTACGAGGTCTCCGTCGGCGACACCATCGGCGTCGGCACACCGATGCAGGTGCAGGGCGTCATCGGCTTCCTGATGCAGGTCGTTCCCGCGAGCCGGCTGGCGATGCACTTCCACGACACGCGCGGCACCGCGCTGGCGAATGTGCTCGCGGCGCTGGAGATGGGGATCGCCACCTTCGACGCGTCATCGGGCGGCCTCGGCGGTTGTCCGTACGCCCCCGGCGCGTCGGGCAATCTCGCCACCGAGGATCTCGTCTACATGCTCGATCGGATGGCGATCGAGACCGGCGTCGATCTCAACCGGCTGGTGCGCGCGTCGGCGATCATCGCGCCGTATCTCGATCATCCGCTGCCCGGCCGGTACCTGCAGGCCTGCACGAAAGGGACGATGCCGTTCGCCACGGCGACCACGGCGGTACAATGAGGCGTGACTAGCGAGGGTTGGTCGGATGGCTGGTACGTCGTCCCCTGGCAAGTCATCTTCCGCGACCTCGACGCATTCGGCCACGTCAACAACGCCACCTTCTTCACCTACTTCGAATGGGGGCGGGCGCGCCTCTGGTTCGCGCTGAACGGCAGCGTCGGGATTCCGCGTGACATCGGCTTCATCGTCGTCCGCGCCGAGTGCGACTTCAAGCAACAGCTCGCGCTCGAGCCGATCGAGATCCGCACGCGCATCGGCGAGATCCGCAACACCTCGATCGAATTCCTGACCGAGATCAGGCGCGACAATGGCCAGCAAATTGCTGCTACAGGACGAGTTGTAGTCGTGCTCTACGATTGGGAGCGACAACAAAAGATACCGGTCACTGACGATTTACGTCACAAGATGAGAGGCAACTGATGCAGCCGGGGCGTGTTCTGACTCATCCCGCGCTCGCGCGGCAGCGCTTTCGCGAGATCGCCGTTCTGCCCGAACAGCAGATCGACCTCGTGGAGGCGTCGCTGGTCATCGCCCTGGAGGACCGGCCGGGACTGGAGATCAGTCACTATCTCGATGAGGTAGGCACGTGGAGCGGCGTCGTGCGCGATCGTCTGGAAGGATCGCGCGACGTCGCGCGCATCGTCAACGCGATCAACCGGACTCTCTTCGACGAAGAAGGCTTCCACGGCGAAGACGAGGACTACTACGACCCGCGCAGCGCGCTGCTGAACGAGCTCCTCGACACGCACGCCGGGACTCCGATCACGTTGTCGATCCTCTATCTCGAGCTGACGCGCCGCGTGGGACTGGAAGCGGTCGGCGTTTCGCTGCCGGGCCGGTTCCTGGTGAAGTTCAGCGGCGAATTCGGCCAGATCGTCGTCGATCCGTACGACGGCGGGCGCATCCTCACCACGCTCGAGCTGCAGAAGATCCTCGACGGCGTGTACGGCGGCGGCGTCCGCCTGCGCGAGCGTCACCTCCGCTCGCTGACCCGGAAGGAGATCGTCGCCCGCGAGCTGGCGCATCTGAAATCCGCCTATCTCGCGCAACACGATCTGGCCCGCGCGGCGGCGTCGGCCGACCGCCTGCTGATCCTCGACGATCGCGACCCGTTCGAGTTCCGCGACCGCGCCGCGCTCGCCATGCAGATGCACGCGTACGCCGTGGCCATCGAATGTCTGGAGCGTTACCTCGCCCTGCAGCCGCACGCCGACGACATCACGCGCGTCCGTGAGCAGATCGCGTATCTGCGCGCGTGGATCGATCAAAATTGATTACACTTCCGCATCCTTCGACCGAGAGCTTGGCGTGATCACCGGCTTCAATACCGACATTCGTCATAACGACAAGGTCTACCACATCCAGACCGAGGACAAGGGCCTGTCGAACCCCTATATCGAGTCGCTGGTCTATGTCGGCGGCGAGATCCTGGCGTCGAAGAAAACGTCGTACGCGGACCAGGCCAAGGACGGGGTCGACGAGAAGTGGATCGGCAGTCTGATGGAGCAGCAGCATCGGACGATGATCGCGGCCATCAAGCGCGGCCGCTTCGATCAACCGGCCGAGGGGACGAAGAGCGGCCTTCAGGCCGCGGTGCCGACCGTGGCCGGCGACGTCGCGAAACCGACGACCGCCACGATGCCGCCGATCAACGAAGAGAAGACGCTCGACCAGGTGATCATCGACTACCTCGCCTCCGAGGCCGAGAGCGAGCACCTCGAGCTGGCGCTGTTGAACACCGTCGATTTCTACGCCGGCACGGCGGTCGAAGTGCGCGTCGCGGCGCGCAAGAGCCTGTCGCAGAACCCGATCCCCGCCGCGGCGATCGAGGTGAAGGTGATCTCCACCGTCGAGCCGCCGCGCGTCGTCTTCCGCGGCAAGACCGCCGGCGACGGCACCGCCGTCATCCGCTGCACCATCCCCGCCTTCCGCGAGGGAACGGCGGCCGTGATCATCTCCGCCCAGAGCCCGATCGGGAATGATGAGGTGAAGCAGCTGGTGAAGAGGAAGAAGTAGTTGCGGGGTTACGCGGTTGCTGAGTTGCTTGGTACCACCTCAGTAACCAAGCAACTCAGCAACCTAGCAACCCTTTTGCACTCGCCCACACCGCATGTTCCGTAGCCGTCTCTTCAAGGTCCTCGCCATGCTCGCCGGCATGGCCGCCATCCTCTACATCCTCGCCAGCCTTTATCTGCCGTCGTCGCGCAGGCTGATCTTCGGCGTGAACAAGAAAACGGGCGAGGTGCGGGTGGTGAAGAGCCACGTCACGTTCCTGCCGCCGGCGCAGTTCTACCGGCTCGTTTTCGAACGCCGCGACGGGTGGGCGCAGCGCGACGGAATCATCCGCATCATGTCGCAGGAGCAGGTTCCGGTCACGCTCACCTACCGTCTGCGCTTCGGCATCGCCGGCAATCGCCTGCCCGACGCGCGGACGCTGGTGGCGCAGGGATGGAGCTCGTGGGTCGGCAAGCGCGTGGCCGAGGCGGTCGACGCGGTCACCCGGCAGGTGCCGATCGAAGACCTGCTCTCGCCCAACTCGCAATTCAACACCGCGGGGCGCAACACGCTGCGGCGCGCCGTGGCCAACTACCTGTCGAAGAGCGGACTGAAAGTCACCGCCTTCGAGATCGCGCGCATCGAGGTCGACAAGCTCGCGTTGCTGCAGCGCAAGAAGATGGACCTCCGCCGCGAGGCGCGAGGCGTGATAGGACGTGTCGCCGTCTTCGCCCTCGACGGCGCGGATTGGGAGCTCCTGAGCGAGCTTGCCGACGACGGCAACCTCCCGAACCTCAGGGCGCTGTCGCGGGGCGGGGCGACGGGGGCGACGCAGACGATCGAGCCGACCGTCGCGCCGCTGCTCTGGACCACGGCCGCAACCGGCCTCACGCCCGACAGGCATGGCGTCCTCGATTTCGTCGATCACCCGCACAACGCGCCGATTCAGTCGTACTCGCGCCACGCGCCGGCGTTGTGGGACATCGCCGAGGCCTTCGGCCGTCACGCGACGGTGGTGAACTGGTGGACCGCCTGGCCGCCGACGGCGGGGACAGTGACCGTCTTCGACGCGCCGGTCGAGCTGCTCGACAAGGCGATCGCTCCACCGTCGGCCGCGCAGAGACTGCAGCCGCTGATCGTCCCGGTGTCGACCGTCGGCTATCCGCAGATCCGCCGCTTCCTCAACATTACGCCCGACGAGTACGAGCGCGCCGTCACCAGGGGCGCGCCGTCCGATCCGATCAATGTCTTCCGCAACACGCTGGCGAAAACGTGGAGCGATCATCGCGCCGCCATTCAGCTCTATCGCGATCAGTCGCCCACGCTCTTCATGATGGAGTACGACGGCACCGACGTCGTCAATCACCTCTTCTCGCCCTATCACCCGCCGTATCGCGAAGGGATCGGCCAGGAGAGTTATCGAAAGTACTGGCCGGCGGTGACAAACTACTACGCCGAGATCGATCGGCTCATCGGCGAGTGGATGACGATGCTGCCGGCCGACACCACGGTGATCGTGATGTCGGCGCACGGCTACCGTTGGGGCAGAAGCCGCCCGTGGCACCAGCCGAACGGCGCCGCGGCGCTCTCCGATCATCGCAATCCCGGCGTCTTCATCGCCTACGGCAACCACGTCGTGCATAACGGCGTGAATCATCCGTTCTCCATCTTCGATCTCGCGCCGACGGTCCTGGCGATCCTCGGATTACCGCAGTCGGCGGAGATGCCGGGACACGCCGCGACGTGGGCGTTCCGCGACGTGCAACCGGTGGAGACGGTGAAGGTGGTCAGCTACAGCGAGTTCCTCGACATCCGCCCCTCGCCGTCGAGCGTGCAGCTCGATCCGAAGCACTACCAGATGACGCTGCAGGCGGTGGGACACCTCAACGATCCGTCGCGCGCGCTCGTGCCGCAGCTCGATGACGGCGACATGCCGAGGGCGAACGCGCCGGTCTCGCCGCAGCGCTGGGGGCTGTACGCCTACTTCAACAACGCCGGCATCGAGTTCAAGAAACAGGGCAAGACGAGCGAGGCGGTCGACGCGTTCGATCGAGCCATCGACATCAATCCGACGCGTCCGATTCCGTATCTCAACGAAGCGATGGTGCTGTTCGAGCGGCAGCAGTACTCGATGGCCGACGACATGTTCGTGAAGGCGGTGGAGCGAGGCCTGCCGGAACCGGACCGCTGGTTCGTCGATTTCGCGGCGCTCTACCGGCAGAAGAACATGCCGTCGCGTGCGGCCGCGCTGCTGTACAAGGGACGCGAGCTCTTCCCGCAGTCGTTCATGATCGCCTCGAACCTCGGCAGCACGCTGGTGGCGTCGGAGCGCTACACCGAAGGCCTGCCCGAGCTGCAGCGGGCGCTCGGCATGCAGCCGTCATCGACTGCGGTGCTGAACAATCTCGGGCTGTACTTCCTGAAGCGCGACGACTACGCGCGCGCCCTCGATTTCTGGAACCGCTCGCTGGCCATCGATCCGCATCAGCCGCAGATCCACGCGGCGGCCGACGCGGCGCGGACGCGGCTGTAACGCGACGTCACATCCGCCCGTGTCCGCCGTCACTTGACCGCCTCTCCCGCTCCCGATACACTCTGCACATGCAATTGAGACTCAGTCTCAATTGTTGCAGGGAACGAGATGCCGGCCACCTTACGCACCGAGAAAGAGATCACCCGCTTCGGCGGCTTCCTGCAGGAGCAGGGGCTGAAGCTCACCACCGAGCGCACCGCGCTGGTGCGCGAGATCTTCGCCACGCACTACCACTTCGAGGCGGACGAGCTCCTCTTCAAGATGAAGCAGAAGGGGCTCAAGATCTCGCGGGCCACGGTCTACCGCACGCTCGAGCTGCTGGTGAAGTCGGGCATGGTGCGGCGCGTCCATCTCGGTGAAGACCACTATCACTACGAGCACGTCACCGGCAATTCGCACCACGATCACCTCATCTGCACCACCTGCGGCGCGGTGATCGAATTCCACGACGACGTCCTCGAACAGCGCCAGCGCGAGATCTGCGATCGCAAGCGCTTCACCCCGACGTTTCACAACCTGCAGATCCTCGGCGTCTGCGCCGACTGCAGGAAGAAGGGCGAGCAGCCCGACGCACCCGACCGCGTGCAGACCATCTCGTCCGGCGCCCTGCAGCTACGGAAATAGGACCCCATGCTCAACGCACTCATCATCATCTTCCGCGAAGGTTTCGAAGCGTTTCTCACCGTCGCCATCATCTTTACCTACCTGCGCAAGACCGGCCGCGACTGGCTGCGTCCCGCCGTCTACTGGGGCATCGCGGTCTCGATTGCCGCCAGCTTCGCCCTCGGATGGTGGCTGCGCAGCGTGAACCAGCCGCTGTGGGAAGGCGTCCTCGGACTGGTCGCCGCGCTGCTCGTCGCCACGTTCGTCATCCACGTGTGGCGCACCGCGCCGCGCATCAAGCGCAACCTCGAAGCGCGCGTCGAGAGCCAGGCTTCGAACGAATCACGCACGCTGGCCATCCTCGGCGTCTTCGGCTTCACCGTGCTGATGGTGACGCGTGAAGGGATGGAGACGGCGCTGATGATGATCCAGGTCGCGCAGCGCGACTTCATCGTCGGGGCGATCATCGGCATCGCCGCAGCCGCGGCGATGGCGTGGATGTGGGCGCACTACGGACACCGCATCAACATCCGCCGTTTCTTCCAGGTCACCGGACTCTTTCTCCTCCTCTTCACCGTCCAGATCGTCTTCTACTCGATCCACGAATTCTCCGAGGCCGGACTGCTGCCGAACAGCGAAGCGATTCACAACGCCACGGAGATCTACTCGCCCGAAGGGTTGTACGGGAAGTGGTTTTCCGTCGGCATGGTCGCGCTCTGCGCGGCCTGGCTGATGGCCGTCTCGCTGATCGATCGCTTCCGCACGCATGAAGAGTTGGCGGTGAAAGCCAGATGACCCGCGCGGCCATAGTCGCCGCGCTCCTCGCCACCATCCTCCCCGCCGCGCCTGCGGCAACACGGGCTCAGTACCTGATGGGGACGGTGTGCGAGATCGACGCGGATGTGCCCGCCGACGCCGCGTTTGCGGAGTGTCAGCGGATCGAGGCGATGCTCTCGACCTGGCGCGACGACAGCGAGCTGTCGCGCGTGAATCGCGGAGCCAGGCCGTCTCAGGAACTGGCGTCACTCCTGGCGATCACCGAACAGTACAAGCGCGACACTGCCGGCGCATTCGATCCCCACATTCTTCATTTGCTCATCGAGCGAGGAGTGCGGACGTCTCGTCCGCACAACGCCGACGACTACGAAGAAGGAGCATTCGGAAAAGGCTACGCCATCGACCACATGCTCGATGCCTTGAAAGCCGAAGGCGCCACACACGCCGTCATCAACTTCGGCGGCCAGATCGGAACGCTCACGAACACCGAGGTGACCATCGCCGATCCGCAGCACCGCGATCGCCCGATCGTCGCGCTCACATTGCGGCAGCGCTCGCTCTCCACCAGCTCCACCTCGGAGAAACCGAACCACATCATCGACCCGCGCAGCGGCCAGCCCGTTCCGGCGCGCGGCAGCGTCTCGGTCATTCACGACAGCGCGCTCGTCGCCGACATCCTCTCCACCGCGCTCTACGTCCTGGGTCGCGAGCGCGGCCTCGAATGGGCGCGCGCACACCACGTCACCGCCATCTTCATCGACAACGGTTCCATCGAAGCGTCGGCGCCGATTCCCGGGATCAAAGTGCTCGACGCGCACTTCAAATTAAAGGACTGATTGATGTTCAAACGAATCATGGTTGCCCTCGCGACGACGCTCATCGCCTCGTCGACATTCGCTCAGAGCACAGAGGATCTCGAGCAGCGGTTGAAGGCTTTACAGGACAAAGTGGCGGCGATCGAAGAAATGAAGCACGAGATCGACGTCCTCACGCAGGAGATCGAAACGCTGAAGAGCGGTGCGGTGCGCAAGCCGGTCGAAGCGGACCAGGCGCAGTTCGGGCTCGGCGCCGCGGCTTCGAAGGTCTATCGCTCCGAATCAGGAGTCTCGTTCGGCGGCTACGGCGAGTTCCGCTACAACAACCCGGAGCATGGCGAAGCGACCGCGGACATGGTGCGCGGCGTCCTCTACACCGGCTACAAGTTCTCCCCGAAAGTGCTGTTCAACTCCGAGCTCGAGGTCGAGCATGCGTCGACGGAGCATGCAGGCGCGGTGTCGATGGAGTTCGCCTATCTCGACTACCTCGTGCGTCCCGAGCTCAACGTGCGCGGCGGCATCGTGCTGATGCCGGTCGGCATCATCAATGAACAGCACGAGCCGACGTCGTACCTTCCGACGCGGCGGCCGCTGGTGGAGGACGTGATCATCCCGACGACGTGGAGCGAGATCGGCGCCGGTGTCTTCGGCGACATCGGACGGGTGAGCTACCGGACCTACATCACGACCGGCATGAGCTCGAGCCGGTTCGAGTCGGAGGAAGGGATTCACGAAGGAAAGCAGTCGGGATCGGAAGCGGGAGCGGAAGACCTGGCGATCGTGGCGCGTGCCGACTGGCATCCGTTCGAAGGAACGGTTTTCGGCGCGTCGGTCTACAACGGCGGCTCGGGTCAGGGCGCGGGATTCAAGGGAAACGTCCGGCTGGCCGAGCTGCACGCCGATTCGAAGTTCCGCGGCATCTCGCTTCGCGCGCTCGTCGCGCGGGGCAGCATCGGCGATGCGGCGCAGATCAACGAGCAGAACGGACTCTTCGGCGACGAGAGCATCGGCAAGACGTTCGGCGGCTGGTACACCGAGGCCGGTTATGACGTGCTGCAGACCGGGACGATGTCGCTCACGCCGTATGTGCGTTACGAGCGCCTCGACACGCAGCGCAGCGTGCCGCTCGGATTCGAGCGCAATCCGGAGAACAATCGCCGCATCTGGACCCTCGGCATGGCCTTCAAACCGATCTCGCAGACCGTGGTGAAGGTGGATTGGGAGAAGGCGAGAGAGAGCAACCAATGGAACATCGCGCTCGGCTACATCTTCTGATCGCGCTGGCGCTTTCGTTCGTCGCGCTCGCCGCGCCTGCCCGCGTCCTCATGACGCAGCAGCAGGCGCTGGCGAGCGCGTTCCCGAACGCGAAGCCGGTGCGGCAAACCTTCTTCCTCACGAAGCAGCAACTCGACGCCGCTCGAAAAGAGAGCGGCGTCGAGTTCAACGAGCAGCTCGTCATCCGCTACGCGGGGCCGAACGGCTTCGCTTATTTCGACACGCATCGCGTGCGCACGCTGCCGGAGACGGTGATGATCGTCGTGACGCCGGACGGGACGATCGATCGCGTCGAGATCCTCTCGTTCGACGAGCCGACCGATTACTTTCCGAAGCGGCGCTGGCTCGATCAATTGCTGCACCGGCATCTCGATGACGATCTTTCGCTGAAGAAAGCGATCCGGCCGATCTCCGGCGCCAGTCTCACCGGTCAGGCCATCGTCAATGCCACGAGGAAGGTGCTGGCGTTGCACCATGTCATCAAATGATGTCGCGCGCGCAGGTGCTCTACCTTCAACTCTGCGTCCTGATCACGGCGCTGACGGGGATCGTCTTTGCCGTGATGAAGTACGCGATGAAGAGCAACGACGAATTCGCGGTGGTCAATCATCCGCTGCAGCCGTACATGCTCTCCGCGCACGTCGTCATCGCGCCGTTCCTCGTCTTCGCCTTCGGGTGGGTGTTCACGAATCACATCTGGCCGGGGTTCGCCAGCGGCATCGCGCGCAAGCGGAAGAGCGGACTCTGGTCGATGGGAGCGATCGTGCCGATGGTGTTGAGCGGCTACCTGCTGCAGGTCTCGACCGCCGACGCCACGCGTCAGGCGATGGCCGTCGCGCACTGGATCTCGTCCGCGCTCTTCGTGCTGGCGTACGTGATTCACCTGCTCACGAAGAAAGCGGCGCGGACGTTAGTTTCGCAATCAGTGCGTCGAGCCGCCGAAGCGTCCGCTCCTTACCAAGAGTGACGGCGACGTCGAAGATCGGCGGCGAGGAGACGACGCCGAGGAGCGCCACGCGCAGCGGATGGATGTACTTGCCGGCGCCGAGGCCCTTCGATTCGGCGAGCGTGCGCAGCGCCTGTTCCGTGGTCTGAATGTCGAACGGCTCGACCGTCGCCAGCGCATTGCGCAGCTCGCTCATGCGCTGCGCGAGGTCGTCACCCTTGAGGTGCTTCTTCACCGCCTCGTCCTCGTAGACGATCGACGTGTCGTCGGCCAGGTACGGCGTCATCTGCGCGGCGACGTCTTTCAACGTGCGGCCGCGCGGCTTGTTCATGTCGATCACCGCGCGGATCTCGTCGAGCGGCTTGGCGTGCTCGCCCAGGAACGGCAGGAGGTGCGGATAGATCTGATCGGCCGTCATCCGCATCAGGTGCTGGCCGTTCATCCAGAGCAGCTTCTCGACGTCGAACACCGCGGGCGCCTTGTGCACATCGCTCAGGTCGAAGATCGGCGCGGCTTCGTCGGGCGTGATCAATTCGCGATCGCCGCCCGGCGACCACCCGAGGAGCATCAGGAAGTTGAACAGCGCCTCGGGCACGATGCCCATCTCGCGGTATTCCTCCGCAGACGTCGCTCCCGTCCGTTTGCTCAGGCGCTTCTTGTCGCTCCCGAGAATCAGCGGCAGGTGCGCGAACACCGGCGCTTCGACGTTGTACGCGCCGAAGAGGAGGATGTGCTTCGGCGTGTTCGACAGGTGATCGTCGCCGCGCGCGACGTGCGTGATCTCCATGTCGATGTCGTCAACGACGACCGAGAGGTGGTAGGTCGGATAGCCGTCGGAGCGGATGAGGACGAAGTCGTCGATCTCCTTGGCGTCGAAGTGCACGTCGCCGCGGATCAGGTCGTGAAAGTCGATCGAGCCTTCCGGCACCTTGAAGCGGATCACGTGCGCCACGTCCGCCGGCTGCGGCTCCCCCGCCTCGGCGCGGGTGCGGCAGCGGCCCGAGTAGCGGTAGGCGCGGCCGGCGGCCTCGCCCGCGGCGCGATCGGCGTCGAGCTCCTCGACCGTGCAGTAGCAGCGATAGGCGAGGCCGAGCTCGACCAACTTGTTCGCCCGCTCGCGATAGCGGTCGAGGCGATCGCTCTGGTAGATCGGACCTTCATCCCACTCCACGCCGAGCCACTTGAGCGAGCTGACGATCTGTTCGGCGTGGTGCTGGCGGGAGCGCTCCACGTCGGTGTCCTCGATGCGCAGCAGCATCGCGCCGTTGTGACGCCGCGCGTGCAGGAGGTTGAAGATCGCGGTGCGGGCGCCGCCGACGTGCAGGTATCCGGTGGGCGATGGGGCGAAGCGGAGTTTCACAGGGCGGATGAGTCTACACATCACGGCATACAATCGCCAGATGAAGCGCCAGCGCGGGTTTTCGCTCATCGAGGTGCTGGCCGCGCTGCTGGTGCTGGCGCTGGTCATCACCACGACCATGGCCATGTTCGTCGAGCGCCAGAAGCGGATGCAGACGGCGAACGAGACGATCCTCGCGTACCAGGCGATCGCGAACGAGATCGAGGTGCGGCGGCGCATTCCGTACAGCGACCTGGAGTCCGCGTCGCCGACGTTCGTGACGCTGAGCGGCGATACGGACATCCTCGCGCCGCTCAAACCGTACGCGGCGACCGTCACCGTCGCGCCGCCGCAGAACTACATCAAGACCGTGACGCTGAGCGTCCGCTGGCGGGGCGGCCAGCGCGTGGAGCGGGTGATGATCACGCGCGTCGACACAGGAGGGGGAGGATTGTGGTGAGGCGCGAGCGCGGGTTCACCATGCTGGAGATCGTCGTCGTGCTGGCGATCTTCGGCGCCTTTCTCTGGATCGTGGTCGTGCTCACCGCCGACATGCGCGCCTGGCAGAAGCGGATGCCGGTGAACTTCATGACCCATCCGCAGATCTCCGCCGTCGTCTCGCGATTGCGGCGCGACGTGCAGGACGCGGTGCGCCCGTACTACCGCGACAGCTACAGCACCTACACGATGTCGGACAAGACGCTCATCATCTACACGCTGCAGGCGGCGGGGACGGCGGAGACGGTGGTGTGGGATTTCAGCACGGACGGCGAAGTGAGCCGGCACGCGTTCACCGACGTCGCGGGACAGACCTCGGTGTGGACCGCGCGCGGCACGCCGACATTCAAAATCACCGATTTTCCGATCGCCGATCATCCCGATTCGGTACGGATTCAGGCCTTCGACAAGGACGGCAAGCTTGCCATCGATCAGATTTATCAGCCGCGCGCACACTGAGTCGCAACGCGGCTTCGTGCTCGTCATCGCCCTCGTGCTGGCGATCCTCTACTTCATGCTCATGGGGCTGGTGATGATCGACTCCTCGCGCGCGCAGGCGGAGGCGCAGCGCTACCGCGCGCGCGTGATCGCGGCGGTGCTCGCCGAGAACGGGGCCGAGCTGGCGTGTGCGCAGATGGTGAACGTGGGGTCGGGCATGGCGCAGCTGCAGGACACGCAGGGATTGATGCACGGCACGTATCACCGCACCGGCACCGGCGCGTCGGGCGAGACGTTCGAGGTGAACGGCGACTCGGAAACGAAGGGCGTGCTGAAGCAGAAGGCGACGGTGTTCCTGGAAGGGCACTTCGAGAACAACGTCATCAGGATCGACTACGCGCGGCATTCGCAGTGAATGAGATAGCAGATAGCGGATAGCAGATAGCAGTTGAGGCCCCCCACTTGCTATCTGCTATCTGCTATCTGCTATCTATCGGGCCGGCATTCCTGCCGGCCCGACATTCATCACGACATACGTCTTTTGCGAAGCAGACCCGCTCCGATGGCTACCGCGGCGAGGCCTCCGAGCAGCGCGCCGGGGTTGCTGCGCGCGGTCGTCCGGGCCTTGTTGAGAATGTCGCCAAAGCCGGCCTTGCTGAGCATGTCACCGAAGCCATTCCCCGCCAGCGGCCGCTTCTGCTCCTCCGGCGGTTGGTACGGGTGGAACTGATTCGTCGGATTAGTGTTATCGATCATCTCGCTCCTCCTTCCCACCTCATTTGTAGTGCGAGCGGGGTGCCAGTAGAATGCCCTTTCAGAGGAAAGATCGATGGCCGGCAACCCGCGTGAGAACGTGAAAGGGAAGGGATTCTGGGACGGCGGCGCCGCCGGACACAGCACCAACTCCCAGTCCGCGGGACGTCCGAGCGGTTTCCCCGGGAAGCGCACGCCGAAGACGGCCGGCATCCGCACCGACGTCGAGTTTCCTCCCGATGTGACGCAGAAGCCGGAACAGAAAACGTAGACCAATCCGCGGCCGCATGCCGGCCGTAACATTCAGGTCCGCAGCACATCGATGGAAACGACGCACGAGGCTTTGCTTCCCTCCGTCGCACGCGGTGACACCGTCGCGTTCGAGTCGCTGTACGACCGCTACTCCTCCACCCTCTACGCCCTCCTTCTCCGCATCCTCTCCAATCCCGAAGACGCGCAGGAAGTCCTGCAGGAGACGTTCGTCAAGGCATGGACGAACGCGAAGATGTTCGACAGCTCGCGCGGCAGCGAGATCGCGTGGCTGATCTCCATCGCCCGCAGCCGCGGCATCGACAAGTTACGTTCGCGCAAAATCCGTGGCGATCGTGAAAATGATGCGGGGCGGGAAATCTCGATCCATTCGTCGTTCGTAGAATCAACGACGGGCGCCGACAAAGCGGTGCAGTCGCAGGAAAGCGGCGCCGTGCGAAGCGCTCTTTCCGAACTGCCTGAAGCGCAGCGCGTCGCCCTCGAGCTCGCCTATTTCGAAGGATTCTCCCAATCGGAGATCGCCGCGAAGCTCGGCGAGCCGCTCGGAACGATCAAGACGCGCATGCAGCTCGGGATGAAGAAGTTGAGGGAACGCCTCCAGGCATTCAAATGACGCACGAGGAATTCGAATCGATCGCCGCGCTGGACGCCATCGGCGCCGCGACGGCGGAAGAAGCGGCCAGGCTGGGCGGGCACCTCGCTTCCTGCGAGAGCTGCCGCCGCACGCGCGACGAGTTCGCCGAGGCGGCCACTCTCCTGGCGCAGGACCTCGATCCGGTTTCTCCTCCGCCTGAAGTCCGCGAGCATGTCATCGAGACGATCGCCGAAGAAGACGAGATCGAAGACAACGTCGTCGACGCCGGCCGCCGCTTCATCAATCCCTGGTGGCTGGCCACCGCGGCGACGCTTTTCCTGGCGCTGTGGGGCTGGCGCGAGTTCGGAATGCGGGTGGCGCGCGAGAACATGCGCACGCAGCAGGCGCAGATCGAACAGCTGAAAACGGAGAACGCGCTGCTGCACGATCAGAAGGAAAAGCTGGCGGTGGAGATGTCGGCCCTCGCCGCCCCGAGCACCCGCGCCATCGCCCTCGCCGGCCAGCAGATCTCGCCGTCGGCGTCGGCCCGCGTCTTCCTCGAGCCGGAGAAACGCCGCGCCATCGTCTTCTTCCAGAACCTGCCGTCGAACCCGAAGGACAAGAGCTACCAGCTCTGGATCATCCGCGCCGACCAGCCGAACCCGATGAGCGCCGGCGTCTTCGACGTCGCCGACAACGGCAACGCCAGCATCGTGATCGAGAACCTCCCGCTGTCGACGGAGATGAAGGCCCTCGCCGTCACGCTCGAGCCGCGCGGCGGCGCGGAGCAGCCGACGAATACGAATTTCTATCTGATGGGGAATTCGTAGGCTGTTTAGCTTTTGAGCTGTTTAGCTCTTGAGCAACAACGCTTCCTCAACAGCTTAAGAGCTCAAAAGCTCAAAAGCTCAAAAGCTCCTACAGCCCGATCACGTTATACCCGCAATCCACATACATGATCTCCCCCGTGATCGCGGACGACATCTGCGAGACGAGGAAGAGCGCGGCGCTGCCGATCTCGTCGAGCTCGACGTTGCGGCGGAGCGGGGCGCGGTCGGAGTGGTGTTTGAGCATGCCGGTGAATCCCTTGATGCCGCGGGCGGCGAGGGTGTTGACCGGGCCGGCGCTGATGGCGTTGACGCGGACGTTCTTCGGCCCGAGGTTCGCGGCGAGGTAGCGGATCGACGCCTCGAGCGAGGCCTTGGCCACGCCCATCACGTTGTAGCCTTCCACCGCTTTCTCCGCGCCGTAGTAGCTCATCGCCAGCACCGAGCCGCCGCCCCCTTTCTCGAACAGCGGCAGTGCGGCGCGGGTGAGGGCCACCAGCGAATAGGCGGAGATGTCGTGCGCCAGCTTGAATCCTTCGCGCGACGTGTTCACGAACTCGCCTTCCAGGTCTTCCCGCGGAGCGAAGGCGACGGAGTGGATGAGCGAGTCGAGGCGGCCGAACTTCGCGTCGACTTCCTGGAAGACCGTGTTGATCTCCGCGTCGATCGTGACGTCGCACGGCAGGAGCAGCGCGCCGGAGAGCGTCGACGTCAGCTCCTCGACGTTCTCTTTCAGCCGCTCGCCCTGGTAGGTGAAGGCGAGGCGCATCCCTTCATCCGACAGCGCCTGCGCGATGGCCCAGGCGATCGAACGCTTGTTGGCGACACCGAAGATGATTCCGGTTTTTCCGTCCAGCAGGCCCATTCAATTGCTCCTTCGGCGCGCAGTTTATAGACTCTCGCGCCATGAGACGAGCCGCAGTTCTCTTCGCAATTCTCCTCGCCGCAATCAGCGCCTTCGCCGAGAAGCGCGCGTTCAGCATCGAAGATCTGTACAAAGTGCGCACCGTCGGCGACCTCGCCCTGTCGCCCGACGGCAGGACGCTCGCCTTCACCATCGCCACCTCCGATCTGCCGCGCGCGAAGCGGACGACCGCCGTCTGGGTCATCAACAGCGACGGCAGCGGGCTGCGCCAGGTGACGCGCGGAGAGAAGGACGCTTCTCCGCACTTCGCGCCGGATGGAAAGACGCTCGTCTTCGTCCGCACCACCGACAGCATCCCGAACCTCTGGGTCCTGCCGCTCAACGGCGGCGAGTCGCGGCAGCTGACGAAGGTTTCGACCGGCGTCGCCGATCCGCTCTGGTCGCCGGACGGGAAGCTCATCGCCTTTTCCACCGACGTCTATCCGGAGTGCAACGGGGACGACGCCTGCAACAAGAAAATCGCCGACCGCTGGTCCGCCGGCAAGGCCAACGCGCACATGGCCGACAAGCTCCTCTATCGCCACTGGACGGCGTGGAAGGACGGCACGGTCACGCACACCTGGGTGGTCGACGTCGACAGCGGAAAGACGCGCGACCTCACTCCCGGCGCGTTCGACACCCCCGGCTTCCAGCTCGGCGGTCCGCTGCAGTACGACTTCTCGCCCGATTCGAAGGAGCTGGCCGTCGTCTCCAATCACGACGCCGAGCCGGCCTCGTCGACGAACAACGATCTCTGGATCGTCCCGGTCGACGGCAGCGCGGCGCCGCGCAATATCACGGCGTCGAATCCGGCCTTCGACGGCTCGCCGAAGTATTCGCCCGACGGCCGCTACATCGGCTATCGCATGCAGAAGCAGCCGGCGTACGAGTCCGATCTCTTCCGCGTCGCGATCTACGACCGCCAGAGCGGGCAGTCGCGCGTGCTGACCGAATCGTTCCGCAACTGGATCGACGAGTTCGAATGGGCGGGCGACTCGAAGTCGATCTTCTTCGGCGCGGAAGTCGAAGGACACAATCCGATCTACCGCCTCACGCTCGACGGAGGCGCGATCGCCAAACTGTTCGACGATCGCACCATCGACACGTTCGCCATCTCCGCCGACGAGAAGAGCGTCTACTACATCGGCCGTTCGGTCGGCGAGCCGACAGAGCTCTACGCCGCCGACTTCGCCACGCCGACGGCCCGCCGCCGCCTGACGAAGGTGAACGAAGCGATCGTCAACGAAGTCGACATCCGGCCGGCGGAAGTCATGTGGGTCACCGGCGCCGAAGGCATCAAGGTGCAGGTCTACATCGTCAAGCCGCACAACTTCGATCCGGCGAAAAAGTATCCGCTGATCGTGAACGTCCACGGCGGACCGCAGTCGCAATGGGCCGACGCGTTCCGCGGCGACTGGCAGGTCTATCCCGGCGCCGGGTACATCGTCGCCTTCCCCAATCCGCACGGCTCGACCGGGTTCGGCCAGGACTACACGGCGTCGATCTCCGGCGACTGGGGCGGCAAGCCGTACGAAGACGTGATGAAAGTCGTCGACGCGCTGGAGAAGCTTCCGTACGTCGACACCACGCGCATCGGCGCGATGGGCTGGTCGTACGGCGGCTACTTCATGAACTGGACCGAAGGACACACCACGCGCTTCAAGGCCATCGCGTCGATGATGGGCCTCTTCGATCTGCGCTCCATGTACGGTGGCACGGAGGAGCTCTGGTTCCCGGAGTGGGACCTCAAGGGCCAGCCGTGGAACTCCGACCTCTACCAGAAGTGGTCGCCGTCGAATTACGTGCAGAACTTCAAGACGCCGTGCCTGGTGATCACCGGCGAGCGCGATTACCGCGTGCCGTACACGCAGAGCCTGCAGATGTTCACGGCGCTGCAGAAGATGAAGGTACCGTCGCGCCTCATCGTTTATTCGAACGCCGGCCACTGGCCGAGCTGGTACGAGATGGCGCTCTACTACACGGCGCATCTGGAGTGGTTCCATCAGTGGCTCGGCGGCGGCGCGCCGCCCTGGACCGCCGAGCAGTTCCTGCGCAACGAGGTCTTCGACGTGGAGACCGGCAAGCGCATCGAGCCGGAGAAGGAAAAACAGGAGACGCCGCAGAACCAGCAGGGAAAGCCGGACGCGAAACCGGTGACGCCTTAACGCACCACGTGGCAGCTGTTGCAGAGCGCCGTCACGCTCTCCGCACGCAGGCGGTGAGCGGCGGCGCTTTCTTCTTCATGCGGCACGTGGCATGACGTGCATTCGACGCGGCCGTCGACGAGGAGCTCGCGCGGCGCGGGCCGCTTCAGTTCGGCGCGCGCGCCGTCGTACGACACGCCGACCGGATGGTTGCCGGAGGCGGAATGATCGTCATGGCATTGGCCGCAGGTGAGGATCGCGAACAGGAGGGTCGGGATGATCACACGGCATTGTGCGCCGCGTCACCGGCAAGGGCCGGCACAAAACGTTTTACCTCGGCGTCCATCCGGCCGGCGAGCATGAGGAAGAGCATCCGGTAGTCGGCGGCGAGCGAATAGAACGGGTGTCCGAACGTGGCCGGCTTGTTGTGCTCGACGAAGAAGTGGGCGTACCAGGCGAACGCGTATCCGACGACCGGCACGGCGATGAAGAGCCAGCGGTTCAGCGCCAGCGCGAAGCAGAGCACGACCAGCGCGAGCACGGAGCCGATGGCATGCAGCACACGGGTGCGGGCCTTCGAGTGCGCGCGGACGTAGTAGGGCCAGAAGTCGGCGAACGTTCGGATCTCCATCGCGGACTCGAATTCTCCCACCGCCGCCGGGGTACTTCAAAATTGCGCTTCCGTTGCGCCAACATGAGCGGACGAGACGTACGCTCCCCTCCGCGCTAGAACGCGTAGCCGATCGTCAGGAAGTACGACAGCGGCCGCTCGCGCACCGCGTTTCCGTCGGCGTCGAACCGCAGGATCCGCCGCTTGAGGTTGTAGCCGACGTCGAAGCGGATCGGGCCCACCGGGGAGAGATAACGGACGCCCGTTCCCACGCCGTAGCGCAGTTCGTTGAACTCGATGCGCTGGCGGTAGACGTTGCCGACGTCGGTGAACACCGCGCCGCCGACCGAGGCGAAGATCGGGAAGCGATACTCCGCGTTCAACAGCAGCAGGCCGTTCCCGCCGATCGGCGCGACGATGTCCTTGTTGTCGCCGACCAGCGCCAGCGTCGGCCGGCAGTCTTTCGGCTCGCTCGGGTCCTTGCAGGTCGTGCCGAGGAGGTCGAGCGGGAAGGCGCGGTTCGTCGTGTCGCCGCCCGCGGTGAAGCGCTCCGACAGCGGCACCTCGGCGCCGCCGAATTCCTGGATCAAGCCGGCGCGTCCCGAAAGCACCAGCGTCGTGCGCGGCGTGAAGCCGATGTACCAGGCGCCCTGCGCGAACTCCTTCAGGAAATTCGCGTCGGCGCTCAAGGCGCGGAACGCGTACTCCAGCGAGGCGCTGGTGAAGAAGCCGTGATGCGGATCGATGGCGTCGTCGCGTCTGTCCCAGAAGAACGTCGGCGAGATGCTGGAGATCTTGATGTTCAGCAGGGAGCGGTCCAGTCCCGGGATCAGCGCGTTTTCCGCGTCCCTGCAGACTTTCCCTTCGAAGCACTTGCTGATCTTGTACTCGTAGCGCAGCGACCACCGCGTCTGGTAGCGCGAGACCTTCGACGCTTCGACGAACGTGCCGCGCTGCTGGATATGCGTCTCGGTCTTCGTCGCGTCGTCGGTCTGGAACACCGTCACCTGCACCGGCACGTTGAAGTTGAAGACGAACGGCTCGCGGTAGGTGAGGAACGCCTCGCGGTCGTTGCGCGCGCGGACCACTTCCAGTCCGAGATAACGTCCGCTGCCGAAGAGATTGCGATGCGCGACGGAGGCGCCGACGCGCGGCGAGATCTTCTGTCCGCTCTGCTTCGTGACGCCGAGGGAGCCGGAGACCGTGACGTCTTTTCCTTCTTCCACCGAGATGACGACGTTGCGCGACGCGACCGACGTGCCGGCCTGCTCCGGCTGGACGTCGACGCGCTGGAAGATGCCGAGGCGGTAGAGATTGCGCTGCGCCTCGAAGATGTTCGTGTAGCTGAACGGATCGCCTTTATCGAGCTCCGACTTGCGCAGCACGACGCTCGGTTTCGTGTAGGTGTTGCCGCGCACCACCACTTCGCCGACGCTGATCTTCGGTCCCTCGGCCAGGACGTACGTCACGTGCGCCGCGGTCTTGTCGGGCGAGACGTCCTCGCGCGGCGAAACCTGGATCTCCGCGTATCCGCGCTCGCCGTAGAACGTCTGCAGCGCGACGATGTCCGCCCGCTCGTTGGCCGGATTCAGCGGCTCGCCGGGACGGAGCTGCATGTTCGGCAGGTTCTTCGCCGCGATCTTCTCCAGCCCTTCGATGTGCACGTCGGTGACGATCGTCTGCGGTCCCTCGGTGATCGGGAAGTCGATGGTCATCGTGCCGTCGGCCTTCGTGTCGACCACCGGCGTCGCCACCCTGGCCTCCGAGAATCCGTTGAGGCGGTAGTACGACTCGATGGCGTCGCGGTCGCCGCCGAGCTCCGTGCGCGTCGGCGCCGTCGGCCGGCGGAAGAGCGTGGCGACGAGACTTTGGAAGCCGCCGTGCGGCGTCGACGTCACGAGCTCGGAGAGCTTGTCGTCCGGCACCTTCTCGTTCCCGGTGAACGTGACGGCGGCCAGCTTGTAGTGCTGGCCCGGATTGACGTTGAACGTCGTGATCCAGGTGTCGCCTTCGAGCTTCCCTTCCGTGTCGACGGTCGCGTTGTAGAAGCCGCGCTGCTGATACGACTTCACGATGTCGTCGGCGGCGCGATCGATCACGTCTTCGCTGTACTCCTGGTTTCTGGCGAACGGAATCAACCGCCGGACCGCGCCGCGCGGCACGCCGGCCACTTCGACTTTCACCTTCGGTCCGACCTTCGCGGAGTAGCGGAGGCTCACCGTGTGCGTGGCTTTGTCGTACGTGTCGCCGAGGAAGCGGATAGCGGCCTTGCGGTAATCGCGGCGCACGAGCCAGCGCTGCATCCGTTCCGCGTCCAGCCGCGCGTCGTTGATCACGAACGTCCTGCCCGGCCCGCGCTTCATCTGCTGCGCCACGATCTGCGGATCGAACGGCGCCGTCGATCCCTCGAACGCCACGTGACCGATCGTCGCCTTCGGTCCCGGCGTCACGTAAAGCTTCACCTCGGCCATGTTGCGATCGCGGAAGTAGTCGGTGGCCGGATCGACGGTGGCCTCGAGATAGCCGGTGCGGCTGAGCATCTCCTGCACGGCGATGGCGCTGTGATCGATGGCGTTCAGCGAAAGGACGTCGCCCTCGCGGATGGTCATCTCTTTTCCGGCGCGCGTTTTGTCCGCGCCTTTCAGTCCGTCGAACTCGATCTTTCCGACGCGGTAGTTCAGCGAGAGGTTGAACGTGACGGCCACGCCCGCGCCGGACGGCGTTTCGTCGACGCGCACGTCGCGGAAGTTGCCGGTGGAAAAGAGCGTCTTGATCGAATCCTGCACATCGCGGATCGACAGCGGCTGGCCGGGCTTGATGGAGATGTATTGATTGAGGAGAGAGGTGTCGAAATGGCCGTCGGAGGTGAAGGAGACTTCT
>Ga0068858_100000352_pt1 | contig 48455 bp, 52 predicted proteins | sample KBSSwiS12_FD_66589 | JGI IMG/M metagenome (GOLD analysis project Ga0068858, IMG submission 66589) | Switchgrass rhizosphere microbial communities from Kellogg Biological Station, Michigan, USA - KBS Switchgrass S1-2 | ecosystem: Host-associated > Plants > Roots > Rhizosphere > Soil ...
GGACTCCAGGGCAACGGGGTAATCCTGAATACCGATCTGCGCGAGCGAGCGATCGACCAGATCCTGGAACAGCCTGTCGGAATGGGCGGGAATGAACCCGAATTTCAACAAATCGGTGGCCTGCACCTTGTCCAGTGCCGACAGCGGATGGACTGCCGAAGCGTACAGGCCGACCGGCTCGGTCCAGAGATGCGATGACGGAAGCTCAGGCGTATGCGAGGGCGCCAGAAAAATACCTACATCCACGCGCTGCTGCGCGTAAGCGGCCACAAGCTGCTCATAATTCATCGCCCGAACGCTTAGATATGTATCGGGATAGTCTGCGGCGTAACTGGCAAGGGGGCGGGCGATGGCCCACGCCAGGAAGGGGTGGCTGGCCAGCACGATCCGTTGGCGCCCCTTGATCAGACGGTCGCCTAGTGCGCCGCCCGCGAGCCGCTCAGCCTTCTCGATCAATTCCTTGGCGCGTTCGAACGTGATACCGCCGTCGCTTGTAAGATTGCCCGTGGAGCCCCGCTTGCGGGTAAACAGCGGTTTGCCCATCTGCTCCTCAAGGGCACGGACTTGCTTGCTGACCGATGCTTGAGAGATGCCCAGCCGCTCCGCTGCAGCCTGAAAGCTACCTGCCTCCACAGCCGCGACGAAAACCTCCAGGCGACGAAGAGAGGTCCGATGCATGATTGTTTCTAACCACTCGGTGCAGACATGGCCATCGCGCTCGCCGCAACCGTCATCTTCTGGCTCTGATCAGCGAGTCCAACCTCGCCAGATCATGGCCTCAAAGTCGTCGTTCCGTTTGGACCGCAAGTCCCGGCTTGGCAGAAAGGGGTCAAGCGAACAAACGAACGGCTGGTATCAGCGTGACGGGACGTTCCCAGTCGCGGCACCGACCGGCAGGTATGTCCCAAAGCCGGCCGGTAGGATATCTTTTGAACACAGCGTGCCGGCGACCGTCGGCGAACATCTTGGGGAAACCGAGCTCCTCGCGACCGGTCATGATCGCGTCGGGCGATCCCTCCCAGATGACCGGGCACAGCGCGCCGTCGAGCCGCTCGGTCTTGCCCTGATAGGTGACCGGGAAATCGACCGAAAGGATGCCGTATCCGCAGCCCGCCAGCCAGTAAAGGTTCCTGAACCAGGCGCAGCTGGCCGACACGATCAGGTCGCCGCCCAGGCTGAAACCGGGCGGCAGCAGCTTATCGAGCTTGGCGGGATCGGTCCGGTAACCAACCTTCATCCACTCGGCGGTGATCCGGCCGGCTTCCTCGGCGGTCCACATCCGGCCCGCGGGGTGCTGGCGCGGGCCGGGGGCGGCGAGATAAAGCGGGCCAGCGCGCCCGCGCGGGTGTAGGAGCGCGCTGGGCCTACCGCCCGATGAGGAACGCGACATGGCGAAGAGCCAGAAGAAGTCGAACAAGGAAGTGCGCAAGCCCAAGGCCGAAAAGGCACCGAAGCAGAACGCCTCCAACCCGACGACCAAGGGCAATCCGGTCGCGATGGTCAACATCAAGAGCTGAGGGGCGGACATATGGCGGGGGAAGAAGACGCGTTCGTCTATGACGAGGCGAGCGGCGAGTGGATCAGCGCCGCCGACGCCGCAGCCAAGGCCAGCGCCGAGGGCGCGGTCGAGGTGCGCGATTCGGTCGGCAACCTGCTGGCCGATGGCGACCAGGTGACGCTGATCAAGGACCTGACGGTCAAGGGCGCGGGACAGACGTTGAAGCGCGGCACGCTGATCAAGTCGATCCGCCTGACCGGCGACGCGCAGGAGATCGACTGCAAGTTCGACGGCATCAAGGGGCTGGTGCTGCGCGCGGAGTTCGTCCGCAAGCGTTAGGGTTCATCGCTGAACTGCACCAGATCCCAGCGATTGCCGTAGAGATCCTCGAACACCGCGACCGTGCCGTAATCGTGGCGGGTCGGGGGGCGGACCCAGGTCACGCCGGCGGCGCTATAGGCCGCGTGGTCGCGGTCGAAGTCATCGGTGGCGAGGAACAGGAACACCCGGCCACCGGCCTGATCGCCGATGAAGCGCGCCTGTTCGGGCGTCGCTGCGCGGGCGAGCAGGAGCGTGGTGGCGCCCGGCGGCGCACCGGGCGGGGCGATGACGACCCATCGCTTGTCCTGTTCGGGCTGGTAGCTGTCCTCGACCAGGGTGAAACCGAGCTTGTCGATGTAGAAGGCGAGCGCCTCGTCATAGTCGCGCACGACCAGAGCGAGATGGGCGATATGGGCCATGACGATATTCTCGCTCTTGCTGGGCGGGGACGCGCTGACAGGACTCGAGCCCCCATAGCCGGCGTTGCCATCAGGGGCGTGACCTTTCCGCCTGCCATTTTTCGCGATTTTTATTTTCTCGCCCCGTGCGCTGTCGGCTCGAAGCCGTCGCTGGCGCACGTTGTCGTTGTAATGCAACATGTTAGGGGATGCGACGGCATGGCGCCGAACGGGAAGCCCGCGAGCTGGCAGGGAATTGGCAGGGAATTGGCAGGGAATTGGCAGGGAAATTGGCGGGAACCGCGGCGCGGATGGCGCGGCCCCGTTCGGACGAAATCGACGATGAGAAAGAGACGCGACTCGCACCGCGCCGTATCGTGGTGATGCCGGAATAGGACGCGCGGTTGAATCGCGACGGCGACCACGCCAGGTCTTTGCGCGGCAGGAGGCGGACGGCATGCGCGGCGGATTTCATCATATCGACCTGAACGTCAGCGACCTGGCGGCGGCGAAGGCGGTCTATGGGCCGGTGCTGGCGTTTCTCGGCTACGTCCAGGTGAAGGACGATGCGCAGGGATGCGAATGGGATAGGGGGCCGGACGGGCAGGGCGCCTCGCTGGGCCTGAGGCAGTGCGACCCGGCGCTCGCCGGCCACGCCCATGAGCGTTATGCGCCCGGGCTGCATCATCTGGCGTGGCGCGCCGAAAGCCGCGCGGATGTCGATGCGCTGCACGCGCTGCTGGTCGAGCACGGGATCAAAGTGCTCGATCCGCCGGCGCCTTATCCGCAATATTCGGGGGATTATTATGCCCTGTTCTTCGAGGATCCGGACGGGATGAAGCTCGAACTGGTGTACGCGCCCGGGTGGATCTGACGCCACGGCGCCCCATCCCGCAAATCGCGCGTCGCGCGGAAGGCGGGGCCATGTCCCCGGGCCGCCCACCCATCATCCTGTCGGGGTTATCCCGCGTCGCGACCCGTCCGGGAGTGTGGCTTCCGTCCCGGCATCGCCCGCGAACAGCCAGTCGGTCGCTTCGGACGCATCGCTGAACACCTGGACATTGTCGAAAGGCAGGGCGCGCCCCACCGCATCTTGTTGAGCATCCACAATGGCATGACGCGCGTCATGCGTCGCCGCGACGCTGGTGAACATGACGCCAAAGGCTTCGCTGATTTCCACGGATTGAACCGGAAAGTCGTGGCAAAGCGCCAAGACGCGGTAGCTCCTTCGCTTTGCGCGAATGCTGGCGTCATGGGCGCGAAAGTCGCGCTCGAAGGCCCGGAAATCGGCCATCGATCAATAGCCCTGCTGTACCGCCGTGAGAAGGGCGCGACCTTCGTCGTAGGAGAGGCTGTGCATGTGCGATCCCGTCAATCCGGCCCGCCACCGCGCGGCAGCATCGCACCGACGGAGCGATACCATGTCCGGGTGAAACTGCCGATTCGGCTATCGACGGGCGTGTCGGGATCGGCGTGCTTTATCCCACAAGGGTCGGCTTTGGGATAATGTGGGATAAATCGCCTGTTTACAGCTGCTCCTCTGGGCATGCGTCCCGCTCAGGCGATCAGGCAGCATTTCTTGTATTTCTTGCCCGATCCACACAGGCACGGATCGTTGCGGCCGATCTTCGCCACCCTGACCGGCGTCCGATCGTCGTCCGAGCCCATGACGACACGTTTCAAGCCATGCTGCCGTCGGAACATCGTCTCGGCGAAATAGGGAATCAGCACTTCCGGGGGCGGTTCTTCCCCTTCCAGCACCGGATCGCCGATGTCGAGGCCCCGGACCGACGCCACATATCGCAGCAAGCCCAGGAACGCGGCGACCAGATCCTCGTCGCGGGTCTCGAGCAGCCGGTCCCAGTCCTTGCCGCCAGCCGCCATGGCGACGGCGAAGCCGTTAATCCAGTTTTCCCACAGGATTTGATCGGTGTCGTCGTCCACATCATAGAGTGGCCGGTGCGCGAGGCCGCCGACCCGAAATTCGCTTTCGATGTGCGCCTTGCGCGCCAGGATCAGGGCGATCAGGCGCTCTGAGCGTAGCGGGTCGCCGGGAAAGGCATGGGCTTCGCCGTGCCAGATCTCGCAAAGCCAGGTCGCCTGGGCGATCTTGTGCGGCGAGACCATGATGCCGGACAGAAAGCCGTCGAGTTGGCCAAGCGTCATCACATTGTCGGGATCGGCACAGGCGGCGAGCAGGTCGTCGAGCTCCCGCAGGTCGGGCGTCAGCGAAAGGGTGTGCGGGTCGAGCTGCATGATTTCCGTTTATGCCTTGGCTGCCGGATCGTCGCCAGAGGTCGCGTCGGGATTTCCGCACTTTTGCCGGTTTGCGGACTTGGGTCGCGCCGACCGCCCCGCAAAAGGGGTTGCCTCACGTGGCGCCGTTATCCCGCCGACCTCGAGCCCGGGGCTTCCCATGCGCCGCCTTACCAGGAGGGCGGTGTCGGCGCGCCGCGCTGTTCGGACCAGCGCAGATAATGTTGGGCCAGTTCGCCGGGCAGCGCCGCGGCGAACCCCTCATCAGGCGGGTAATGCGGCATCGCCTCGGCGACCGCGCCGAGCAGCAGCATGCCTTGTTTGAGATCCTTGGCGCGCTTCAGCGGATTGCGCTTCGCCTGCGCCGACATCCACAGCTTCCGCAGCGCGAACCAGCGTGAGTCGGGCGCGACGATGCGTGCCGGGCTGCCGTCGCGGCAGATCGGGACCTGGTCGATCGGCGTGTCGCTTGACCGGAAGCGGCGTCGGTAGCGGCTGCACGCCGATAGACAGAGCGTTGTCAACGTCATGGCAGCGCGCGATTGACGGTGCGCGCCGGGTGATGAAGCATGGATACTCCTTTGGAGGGGAGCAAGACATGTCAGGCAAAGCAATATTCGCCGCCGCTGCGCTCGCCGCGGCCACCATCGCCGCGCCTGCCCATGCGCAGCTGGTCAGGGCGCAAGACCCGCAAAGCGTCGTGCGCGCGCTGCAGGACGGCGGCTACAGCGCACAGCTGGGGGTCGACGGCGTGGGCGATCCGAAGGTCACCAGCAGCGTTTCCGGAACGACGTTCCAGGTGTTTTTCTACAACTGCACCAACCACAAGGACTGCGCGACGGTGCAGTTCCATTCCGGCTACCATCTTGCCACCGCGCCGACGCTCGACGTGATCAACGAATGGAACCGGAGTCAGCGCTTCGGCCGCGGCTTTCTCGACAGGGTGAACGACCCGACCCTCGAGATGGATGTCGACCTCGACGATGGCGGCCTGTCGCCAGCCTTGATCATCGACAATATCGAATTCTGGACCAGCATCTTGTCGAGATTCGAGAAGCACATCGGCTTCAGGAAATAGGAATCGCCGGGTCAGGGCGCTGCGATTGCCGCAGCGCCTTTGTCTCTTGCGACGAGAGGGGTGCGCGGAGCGCCTCGCCATGCGCCGAAAGTGCGTGGCGTCTCACCAAGCGGGACCGACCACGGGCGGTGCGCGCGGCCCGTGGAAAAGGGTTATTGCACGCGCAATTTCGCCTGGCCTCTTGCTCGGCGCCCGAAGGATGGAGGCACCGAACAAGCGATCAATCGTGCTCCCGCCCGCCAGCGCCGATGTACAGTTCGCGCCCGTTCTCGTTGTACAGTTCGCTCATCTTGGCCATCCCGGCCTCCGCCTCGGCAACCGCCGCCGGATTGGCAAAGGCCGAACGCGCCGCATCCGCGCCCGTCGCCGCATCACCATCCGCCGCGATGAACGTATCGGCCGGCGCATTCTGCTTCGCCGCGAAATCGCGAACCTCTTGCGTAATCTTCATCGAGCAGAATTTCGGCCCGCACATCGAGCAGAAATGCGCCGTCTTGGCGCCTTCGGCCGGGAGCGTCTGGTCGTGATATTGCTCGGCCGTGTCCGGATCGAGCGACAGGTTGAACTGGTCGCGCCAGCGGAACTCGAAGCGGGCGCGGCTCAACGCGTCGTCGCGCATCTTCGAGGCGGGGTGGCCCTTGGCGAGGTCGGCGGCGTGTGCGGCGAGCTTGTAGGTCACCACGCCGACCTTGACGTCGTCACGGTCGGGCAGGCCGAGATGCTCCTTGGGCGTGACGTAGCAAAGCATCGCCGTGCCGTACCAGCCGATCATCGCCGCGCCGATGCCGCTGGTGATATGGTCGTAACCTGGCGCGATATCGGTGGTGAGCGGCCCGAGCGTGTAGAAGGGCGCCTCGCCGCACACCTCGAGCTGCTTGTCCATATTCTCCTTGATCTTGTGCATCGGCACATGGCCGGGGCCCTCGATCATCACCTGCACGTCGCTGGCCCAGGCGCGGTGGGTCAGCTCGCCGAGCGTGTAGAGCTCGCTGAACTGCGCCTCGTCATTGGCGTCGGCGATGCTGCCGGGGCGGAGACCATCGCCGAGGCTGTAGGCGATGTCATAGGCCTTCATGATCTCGGTGATCTCGTCGAAGCGCTCGTAGAGGAAGCTTTCCTTGTGGTGGCTGAGGCACCATTTCGCCATGATCGAGCCGCCGCGGCTGACGATGCCGGTGACGCGCCTGGCGGTCATCGGGATATAGGCGAGGCGCACGCCGGCATGGATGGTGAAATAGTCGACGCCCTGCTCGGCCTGCTCGATCAGCGTGTCGCGGAAGATCTCCCAGGTGAGGTCCTCGGCGACGCCGCCGACCTTTTCCAGCGCCTGATAGATCGGCACGGTGCCGATCGGCACGGGGCTGTTGCGGATGATCCATTCGCGCGTGTCGTGGATGTTGCGCCCCGTGGACAGGTCCATCACCGTGTCGGCGCCCCAGCGGATCGACCAGACCATCTTGTCGACCTCGTTCGCCACGTCGCTGGCGACCGCCGAGTTGCCGATATTGGCGTTGATCTTGACCAGGAAGTTGCGGCCGATCGCCATCGGCTCGGATTCGGGGTGGTTGATGTTCGAGGGGATGATGGCGCGGCCGCGGGCGACCTCGTCGCGGACGAATTCGGGGGTGACGTAATCGGGGATCGACGCACCGAAATCCTGGCCGTCGCGGATCAGCGCCTCTTTCGCGGCGGCGCGGCCGAGATTCTCGCGGATCGCGACATATTCCATCTCGGGCGTGATGATGCCCTGCCTGGCATAATGCATCTGGCTGACGTTCATGCCGGGCTTGGCGCGCAACGGGCGCTTCACGACATTGGGGAATTGCGGCACGCCGGCCGAGCGGTCGGGGCCGGACAGGCCGTTATCCTCAGGCCGGGTTTCGCGCGCGTCATAGCTCTCGACGTCGCCCCTTGCTTCGATCCAGGGGCGGCGGAGATTGGGCAGGCCGGCCTGGATGTCGATCCGCGCCTTGGGGTCGGTGTAGGGGCCGGAGGTGTCGTAGACGCGCAACGGCGGCTCGCCGCAACTCGGCTCGAGGTCGATCTCGCGCATCGCCACGCGCAACGGGCCGACATGGATCTTGCGGCTGCCCCGGATCGGGCCGGTGGTGACGCCAATCTCGGTGCGGGCGGGGATATCGGCCATGTTCAATTCTCCAAGCTCCGAAGGCCGGGCTCGGTCCTCGCCAGTCCCCCGGACTGGCTGCGGTCTCGCCCTCCCTCCGCCGGTGTCAACCGGATCAGGTTCGGCGGGTCGGAAGCCTCAGCGCTTCCCTCTCAGCCGCGCATCGGCGGCACCCCGGGGATGGCCGGATGCTAGGCGCTTGGAACGGCAAAGGGAAGGGCGGTTCGTTGAGCGTGGCGCCATTCGCTTCACCCTCCGCGTCTCCGCGTCTCCGCGCGAACCCCTCTTCTTTTTTGTTCACGCGGAGACGCGGAGACGCGGAGGTGTTTCGTCCGGGGTGAGCGCTCGTGCGAGCATGTGATTCACGCGAAGGCGCGAGGGCGCGAAGAAGATTGGCTCGCGCAGATATTGCCTGCTCACGCGCGGGCGCGGAGAAGAGAAAATCGCGGCATTTGTTGCCGTCGAAACAAGGAGTGTGTTCCTGCGCACGCAGGAACACAGGGCCACAAGCGTCGCGTCTGGAACCCTGGGCTCCTGCGTGCGCAGGAGCACGGGAGGAACAAGCGCCAAAATCTCTGCGCCTCTGCGCCTCGGCGCGAACCAATCTTCTTCGCCCGGGTGCCGATCGTCTCGCGGCGGCGGCGCCGCGCTTTGCCCGCGCAAAGAAAAGGCCGGTGCGCCCAAGGGAGGAAGCGCACCGGCCCCGCCGCCCCGCGTCGGCGTTTCCCGGGAAAGGGTAAGTGGATCAGCTCGCGGCGCTGGTCTTCGTCACGCCGTTCATGCCGGCGGGGAAGAAGCCGCCGCCCACTACCGCCGCATGGTTGAGGTAGAAGATGTTGAGCGCCTGGCCCGCGGTGCGGGTGAAGGCGAAGCCGTTGGCGTCGGCCGGCGTGATGTTCGACGCGGTCGCCGTGCCGGTGATGCCCTGGTCGAGATCGGTCGTGCCGTCGAGCGAGTCGCGGTAATTGCTGATCAGCCCGGCATTGGTGCGCAGCGCGGGCGTCGTCGCGCCCTTTGCGTAGAGCGTCGTGCGCAGCAGCCCGGCATGATAGGCCTCGGTCGCCATGATGCCGGCGACCGCGTTGAGCAACGTCGCATTGGTGATCAACAGCCCCGCGCCCTTATAGGCAGTGACCGCGACGTCGGTGAGGAAATAGGCGGCGAGCAGGAAATTCTCGTCGCTGGCATAAGGGTCGAAGGTGCCGCCGCCGATCACGCCGGCACCCAGCATCGCCGCGGTGAACGCACCGCTGGCGCCGCCGTCGATGTTGATCGCCGGCTGCGCGACGACCGCCGAACCGAGCATCGAGCGCAGGAAGCCGACATGGGCGAGGTCGTCCGCCGCCAGCTCGCGGGCATATTGCGCGACGAGCGGATCGGTGAAGGTCACGGCATGGCCGCCGGTGACCGCCCCTTGCGTGCCGGTGCCGGTGAGCAGCGAGGCGGCGAGCGGCGTGTTGGTCGCCGCGGCGTAGAATTGCGCGGTGAGATATTCGATGTTGATCAGGAAGTTGAGCGCGTTCTGATCGTTGATCACCGAGGTCGCTGTCGGCGACGGCGTGGCCGTGCTGGAATCGGTCGGCGTCGGCGTGGCGGTGCCGGAGTTGCTGCCGCCACAGGCGTCGAGCAGCGCGACGGTGCCGAGCGCGAGGCCGGTGCGGCTCGCGCCGAGCAGGAAGCGACGGCGCGCCGCGCGGCTTTCCGCGAGGGCGTCCATAAGCTGCTCGGAAGAGGGGGTATCGGTCACAAAATGTCTCCTGCGCGAAGTCGCCGCGATCAATTGGCCGAGCTGGTGGTGACGGTGCCGTTCACGCCATTCGGGAAGAAGCCCCCCTTGGTGACCTGGGCGGAGTTGAGATAGGCGATGTTGAGCACGCCGCCATTGGCGCGCCCGAGAATCGTCCCGTCGGCATAGGTCGGGATGACGTTCGCCACGGGGTTGCTGCCCGTGGTCGGGGAGATGCCCTGATCGTCCTCGGTCGTGCCGTCGAGCTGATCGCGCAGGTTGGAGATCGCATCGGCATTGGTGCGCAGCGAGGTGGTCGTCGCGCCCTTGGCATAGAGCGTGGTGCGGATGATCGCGGCATGGTGCGCGTCGGTGATCATCGCGCCCTCGACCACCTCGCGGTGCGTCGCGTCGGCGATCACCGCCACCGCACCGCGCAGTGCCGAGACGCCGACATCGGCGAACAGGAAGGCGGCGAGCAGGAAATTCTCGTCGCTGGCATAAGGGTCGAAGGTCGCGCTGGCGCCGCTGATCACGCCGGCGGCGCGCATCGCGGTGCTGAACGCGCCGCTCGCCGCGGTGCCGAGGTCGATCGCGGGCTGGGCGCTGGTCTGGGTGCCGAGCTCGCCGCGCAGCCAGGCGACGTGCGCCGCCTTGTCCTGCGCGATCTCGGCGGCATATTGCGCGACCAGCGGATCGGCAAAGGTCACCTGGCGCGCACCGGTCGCGGCGCCCGCGACATTGGTACCCGTCGGGGCGCTGCCGGCGGTGATCTGGCCGGCGGGCAGGCCGGTGCCGAAGGCGGCGAAATTATAGAATTGCGCCTCGAGATAGGCCAGCTGCAGCGCGAAGTTGAGATAGTCGACGTCGCTGGTGGTGTCGGCAAAGGCGCGCGGGCCGATGGTCAGCGCGGTGGCGCCCGCGACGGTGACCGCCGCCGCGCCGAGCGCGGTGCGGAAGAACTGGCGGCGTTCGCTCACCGCCTCGTCGATCACGGAATCGATCGGCTGCTGGTCGTCGGTCATGCGGGGCGGACCTTCCCTTGGATACGTTATCGCCCGCCGGCAGGCGGAGGCGGTGCTGGTCGCGTCCACCGGGGTTCAACATTGCCGGAAAAGGGCAAGGAAGCGGGCACCGGACGACACGTCGAATGGCGAGGTAGCCGAACTGGCATGCAAACATCAACCACCGTCATGCGCGGATCGGGCGATGGCGCGAAAATTACGCGGAATCAGGAAGCTGTTGGTTCTCGGACGGGCTCTAAAAGGTATAGCCCAGGCCGAGCGCGCCGTAGAACTGGTCGGGGTCGCCGGCGATGCGCGTGACCGGGCTGGCCGCGAAGTCGCCCTGCATGCGGCTGTAGCCGGCACCGACCACCAGCACCGCGCCGTGGCGCAGGTCGCCGCTCAGCGAGAAGCCGGCAAGGCCGCCGACGGTGATGTCCTGCCAGCCCTTGCGCGCGGCGAACATCGGCAGGCCGCTGCGCAGCGCGCCGGGGGCATCGACGCTGTAATAGGTGTCGGCATAGCCGTTGCCGACATAATCCGCCGACAGCGTCAGGCCGACCAGCACCGACTTGCTGAGCGGGGTGGCGTAATCGAGCGTCGGGGTGACGACGTAGCTGCGATGCACGTCGCCGACGTCATGGATGTAGGACACGCGCAGCGACAGCGTGTCATAGTCGCTGGTGACGACGCCGGTGCGGGTGATGCCGGCATAGCCGCCCGCCTCGAGCGCGATGCGGCGCTTGCCCAGCGCCTTGATCCGCGGGTCGACGACGCGGCCGGTGCGGTTGAGGTCGGCGGCGAGCACCGGACCGAGCTCGAAGCTCCAGCCCGGGCCGGGCGGGGCCGGCACGACATCGACGAACAATTGCGCACCGCGGGTGAAGAAGGAGATGCCGTGATATTGCCCGCGCGCCGCGGCGACCGCAGTGACGACATAATCGTTCGACCCCTGATAGCTCGGCATATAGACCGCGCCGGCGCCGATCGTCAGCGTGTCATTATTGGTCTCGCCCGGCGCGACGTCGATGCGCGGCGGGGGCGAATCCTGCGCCGCCGCCGGGGCAGCGGACAGCGCCAGCGGCGCGGCGAGCAACGTGATCAGCAACTTCACCAACGGCACTCCACGGTTTCGTATCGCGGGAAACACCCGTGAGGCGCAATTCGCTCCGCTACAACAGATAATGCATCGCCACCTGTTGCGTTTCGGTATCGCCGTCGAGCGAGAAGCGCGCGGCGGCGAAGCGCGGCGCGCCGAAGCCGATCGGCGGATTGCGCGAAAAGCCGAAGCCCTCGCGCGGGATGCCCATGAAGGTATCGAGCTTCTTGTTGCCGTTCTCGTCATGGATCACGGCGATGGCATAGTCGCCGCGCGGCAGGCCCGTCAGGCGCAACTGCTGCGTGCCGGCCGGGATCGAGCGGGTCACCGCCTCGGCCTCGTTGCCGCAGGCCGGGAAATTGCCCGGCACGGCGGTCATGCAGAGGCGGATCACGCCCTTGGCGTTGCGCAGCTTGGCGAAGTCGATCGTCAGCTCAGCGGTCGGCGCCGCCCCGACCAGCAGCGCCATCGCCGCTATGGCCAGCGTCAGCCTGGCGAGCGGCGCGATCGTGCGTGGCGGCGAATCCGCCGACGCCGCCATCGCTGCCGCACAGATGGTCCCAGAACCGGAAATAAAGGCCATAATTGCACCCGTACCGCTCATGGTGTCGTTGATGATGGCTGGCGGTGATCAGCCATTTCCCCAGTCGCCCCCGCCACATGAACGGCGGGAAAATCTCCCAGCCCATATGGTTGGTGACACCCATAACGGTCATGATCGTCAGCACCATCCCAAGCGCCGCGACATGGATCGGAATCAACAGCACCAGTAGCGGAATTACCACAGCGCCGGTCAGCGCCTCGATCGGGTGGAACGCCATCGCCGCCCAGGCGGTCGGCGGGCGGCTGGCATGGTGGACGGCATGGGCGATGCGAAACGGGCGCGGCCGGTGCATCCAGCGGTGCGTCCAGTAGAACCAGGTGTCATGCGCGACGAGGTAGAGCAGCACCGACAGCGGCAGATACCATAAGGGCCAGGCGCGGAGATCGGTGTAGATCAGCGTCCAGCCGCGATTCTGCCAGCCCCAGGCGATGATGCCGGCGGGCACGCCATAGATCGCGGCGGAGGCGAGGCTCCAGCCGATCTCGCGGCGCATCTGTGCGTCGAGGCCGGCATAAAGGCCGGGATGGCGCAGCCGCGTCGCCAGCGCGAAGCCGCCCGACGCCGCGAGATAGCGCCCGCCGACGATCAGCGTCATGGCGAGGGCGGAGAGCGCGATGGCGAGGGCGGCCGACATGTCCGGCCCTTAGCCGGTCGCGCGCCGTCAGGCGAGCAATGCGATGCAGTCCGCCGCGATCGACTCCATCTCGGCGCGCGGCGTGCCGGCGCGGGTGCGCACGGCGAGCGAATGGATCACCGACATGACGATGCGCGCCGCCGCTTCGGCGCGCGCGAAGCCGGCGGCGGCCAGCACCCGCGCCATGCGCGCGTCCTCCATGGCGAGGAAGGCGAGCAGCGCGGCGCGGATCTCGGGATCGGCGACCGATTCGGCGCTGGCGGTGTTGACCGCGATGCACCCGCCCGGCCCGATCTCGCCGGTCAGATAGAGGTCGATCGTACTGGCGAAGATCGTCGGGAGGAGGAGGTTCCGGGGCAATGCCGCCGCCTCGAGCGCATCGAACGTCGCCTCGAGCCGGCGGTGCGTGCGGGCGAGCGCGGCAAGATACAGCGCCTTCTTGTCGCCGAACGCGGCATAGAGGCTCGGCCGCGCCAGGCCGGTCGCGGCGGCGAGGTCATCGAGCGAGGTCGCCGCGTAACCGAACGCGCGGAAGCACTCCGACGCGGCCTTCAGCGCCGCCTCGGGATCGAAGCCGCGCGGCCGGCCGCGTCGGCGCTTCACAGGCTCGATCCGCTCCAATTATGTACCAATCCGCAAAATAATCCTTGATCCGCCTATTTATATGCGAGATAGTATGAAAATCAAGGAGGAGTCGTCATGCAGCTGTATTTCATTCCCTTCGCCTGCTCGCTGGCGGCGCGCATGGCGCTGATCGAGGCCGAGCTCGATTGCGACTTCGTCGCGGTGACGCCGGGCGGCGACCTGCCCGACGGCCGCCCGTTCAGCGCGGTCAGCCCTATGGGCTATGTCCCCGCGCTCGAGACGCGTGGCGGGCTGGCATTGTCGGAAGGACCGGCGGTGCTGACCTATATCGCCGATCTCGCCGCCGAGGGCGTGCTGGCGCCGGCGCCTTATACCGACGAGCGCTATCAGATGATGCGCTGGCTCGGCTTCGTGTCGAGCGAGATCCACAAGGGCGTTTTCGCCCCGCTGATGTCGAAGCAGGCGAGCGTGGGCGCGCGCGACTGGGCGCGCGCGCTGGTCGGCAAGCGCTTCGCGCTGCTGTCGGACCATCTCGACGGGCGGGATTTCCTGGTCGACACCTTCAGCGTGGCGGACGCCTATCTGCTGGCGGTGCTCAATTGGTGCGAGCATGCCGGGGTGGCGATCGCCGACTGGCCGGTGCTGCTGGGCTGGCGCACGAAGATGCGCGCCCGGCCATCGGTGGCGCAGGCGATGGGCGAGGAGATGCCGTTGCTCAGGGCGGCGTGATCCGGACCGCGTCTGGTTGATTTGCGTCAAGTCGCGAATCGGCTAGTGCGGTGCCATGCCGTCCACCATCACTTGCGACCTGGCGATCGTCGGCGGCGGGCTGGCGGGGTCGCTGATCGCGCTGGCGCTGGCGAGGAAGCGGCCCGGGCTCGACGTGCGGATCATCGAGGCCGCGGGCGCGATCGGCGGCAACCATATCTGGTCGTTTTTCGCCGGTGACGTCTCGGCCGAGGACCGCTGGATCGTCGCCCCGCTGATCGGCCATGGCTGGACGGCCTATGACGTCGCCTTTCCCGCCCATGCCGGCACCTTTCGCATGGGTTATTATTCGATCGAATCGTCGCGGCTCGACCAGGTCGTGCGGAGCGAAATGCCCGAAAAGGCGCTGCTGATGCGCCGCAAGGTGCTCGCCGCGGGACCGCGCGCGGTGGTGCTCGCCGATGGCGACCGGATCGAGGCACGCGGCGTGATCGACGCGCGCGGGCCGGGCGATCTCGGCCTGCTCGACCTTGGCTGGCAGAAATTCGTCGGCCGCGAATATCATCTGTCGGAACCGCATGACGATCCGCGCCCGATGGTGATGGACGCCACCGTGCCGCAGAGCGATGGCTATCGCTTCGTCTATTGCCTGCCCTTCGCCGCGACGCGGATGTTCGTCGAGGACACTTATTACAGCGACAGCCCCGCGCTCGACGTCGCCATGCTGCGCGCGCGCATCGACGCCTATGTCGCTGCGCGCGGCTGGCAGGTCGAGCGGGTCGGCCATGAAGAGGCCGGCGTGCTGCCGGTGGTGATGGGCGGCGATTTCGAGGCCTATTGGCAGAGCGGCGGCAACAAGATCGCCAAGGCCGGGATGCGCGCCGGGCTGTTCCACCCGACCACCGGCTATTCACTGCCCGACGCGGTGCGCGTCGCCGCGCTGATCGCCGAGGCGGACGACCTGTCGGGCAAGGGGCTGCACGATCTGACCCATGGCTTCGCGCGGCGCATGTGGAAGGCGCGCGGTTTCTACCGCATGCTCGACACGATGCTGTTCAAGGCCGCCGAGCCCGATCAGCGTTACCGGATACTCGAACGCTTTTATCGGCTCGACCCGCGGCTTATAGGGCGCTTCTATGCCGGGCGATCGACCATGCTCGACAAGCTGCGCGTGTTGACCGGCAAACCACCGGTGCCGCTCGGCCGCGCCATCGCCGCCATCCGGGGAAAGACATGAAGCAGGCCATTGTCATCGGCGCAGGGTTCGGCGGGCTGGCCCTGGCCATTCGCCTGCAATCCGCCGGGGTCGAGACCACCCTGGTCGAGGCGCGCGACAAGCCCGGCGGGCGGGCATATTTCTGGGAAAAGGACGGTTTCACCTTCGATGCCGGGCCGACGGTGATCACCGACCCGGCCTGCCTGCGCGAGCTGTGGGCGCTGTCGGGCCACGACATGGCGGAGGATGTGACGCTCGCGCCAGTGTCGCCCTTCTATCGGCTGCAATGGGCCGACGGCACCAGCTTCGACTATACCAATGACGATGTGGTGCTGAACGCCGAGATCGCCAGGCTCGAGCCCGAGGACGTCGCCGGCTATCGCAAGTTCCTCGAATATTCCGCCGGGGTCTATCATGAGGGTTATGAGAAGCTCGGCCATGTCGCGTTTCTCGACTTCGCCTCGATGATCAAGGCCGCGCCGAGCCTCGCCAGATACCAGGCGTGGCGCTCGGTCTATTCGATGGTGTCGAGCTTCGTGAAGAGCGAATATCTGCGCCAGGCCTTGTCGTTCCACACCCTGCTGGTCGGCGGCAACCCTTTCACCACCAGCGCGATCTACGCGCTGATCCATAAGCTCGAACGCGATGGCGGGGTGTGGTTCGCAATGGGCGGGACCAACAAGCTGGTCGCCGGCATGGTGACGCATTTCGAGCGGCTCGGCGGCGTGCTGCGGCTGAACGACCCGGTGACGCATATCGCCACGCTCGGCGACCGGGCGACCGGCGTGACCACGGCGAGCGGCTGGTCGGCGACGGCGGATATGGTTGCGGTGAATGGCGATGTGATGCACGCCTATCGCGACCTGCTGAAGGACTCACGGTCGGCGCAGCGCACCCGCGTCAGGCTCGAGCGCAAGCGTTATTCGCCATCGCTGTTCGTGGTGCATTTCGGGATCAAGGGCAGTTGGCCGGGCATTCCGCACCACATGATCCTGTTCGGGCCGCGCTACAAAGGCCTGCTTGCCGACATCTACGACCATGGCGTGCTGTCGGAGGATTTCTCGCTTTACCTCCACCACCCGACCGTCACCGATCCGGGCATGGCGCCTGAAGGACATTCGACCTTCTATGCGCTCGCCCCGGTGCCGCACCTGGGCAAGTTCCCGGTCGACTGGGCCGAGATCGGCCCGATCCTCGAAAAGCGCATCCTCGACGAGGTCGGGCGGCGGCTGATCCCCGACATCCATGAGCGCATCGTGACCAAATTCCATTATGCGCCGAACGATTTCGCGCAGGATCTGAACGCGCATCTCGGCAGCGCGTTCAGCCTGGAGCCGATCCTGACGCAGAGCGCCTGGTTCCGCGTGCACAATCGCGACGACCAGATCTCGAACCTCTATTTCGTCGGTGCCGGCACGCATCCGGGCGCCGGCATCCCCGGCGTCGTGGGCAGCGCCAAGGCGACCGCCGCCCTGATGCTGGAAGGACCACGATGAAGCGTCTCGCGGTTTATTGCGGTTCGGCCACGCCGAGTGATCCCATCTATATCGAAACCGCACAGGCGGTCGGGCGCACCCTGGCGGAGCGCGGCATCGGCGTGGTTTATGGCGGCGGCCGGCTCGGCCTGATGGGCGCGGTGGCCGACAGCGCGCTGGCGGCGGGCGGCGAGGTGATCGGCATCATCCCCCAGGCGCTGGTCGATGCCGAGGTGGCGCATCGCGGGCTGACCGAACTGCACGTCGTCGGTACGATGCACCAGCGCAAACAGGCCTTTACCGACCTCAGCGACGGTTTCGTCAACCTGCCCGGCGGTACCGGCACGATGGACGAATTGTGGGAAGCGCTGAGCTGGGCGCAGATCGGCTATCACGCCAAGCCGGTCGGGCTGCTCAACACCGCCGGCTATTATGACCATCTGATCGCCTTCTACGCGAAGATGGGCGAGGTCGGCTTCCTGCGGCCGCAGCACCAGGGCATCCTGCTGGTCGATGCCGAACTCGGCGGGCTGCTGGCGAAGATGGCGGCGTTCGAACCGATCGAGACGATCACCAGGATGAAGGCCAGCGATCTTTGAGGGGGCGGGCTGCCACATCACGCTCCCCGTTCGGGCTGAGCTTGTCGAAGCCTAGTCCTTCTTGCACGGAAGAAAGAACGGCCCTTCGACAAGCTCAGGGCGAACGGAGCGAGAGGTAATGACGGCGCTCCCCACGCGCGACGCGATCGTCGCCACGGCGCGTGAGTCGATCGCGCGCGGCTCGAAGAGTTTCGCCGCCGCCTCGCTGCTGTTCGATCGCAGGACGCGCGAGCGATCCTGGCTGCTTTATGCGTGGTGCCGAGCGTGCGACGACATCGCCGACGGGCAGGACCATGGTCACGGCATGACGCGAGTCGACGACGCGCCCGCGCGGCTGGCGCGATTGTCGGCGATGACCGAGGCGGCGCTCGCCGGTCATGTCGTCGGTGATCCGGCGTTCGACGCGCTGCGTATCGTGGCGGCGGAGATCGCCCTGCCGCCGCGCTTCGCGCGCGACCTGGTCGCCGGCTTCGCGCTCGATGCCGCTGACTGGCGGCCGCGCAGCGAGGACGATCTCCATACCTATTGCTACCACGTCGCCGGCGTGGTCGGCTGCATGATGGCGGTGGCGATGGGCGTGTCGCCCGATGACGACGCGACGCTCGACCGCGCCTGCGATCTCGGCATGGCGTTCCAGCTCGCCAATATCGCGCGCGACGTGGAGGAGGATGACCGGGTCGGGCGCTGTTATCTGCCCGAGGAATGGCTGGTCGAAATGGATATCGCGCCGGGCGAGCACATGAAACCGCACTTCCGCCCGCGCCTGGCGGTGCTGGCCGGTCGGCTGGCGGCGCGCGCCGCCGAATTCGAGGCAAGCGCGCGGATCGGCACGACCGCACTGTCGTTCCGCTCGGCCTGGGCGGTGCTGGCGGCAGCCGACATTTATGGCGCGATCGCGCGGACCGTGGCGGCGCGCGGCGAGCGTGCCTGGGACAAGCGCGTCTCGACCGGCGGGATCGCCAAGCTCGGCTTCATCGCGCGCGCCGCCGGCAACGCGGCGCGGCGCGGCATGCTCTACCCGCCACGCCCGCGTGATTCCGATTTGTGGGCGCGTCCGAGAGGGTAAATGCGTCTGCTAACCAGAGCTGGTGACGAAGTGGTGACCGGGTTGCGCCATGCAGTGATGGTGTTTGTGTATATTGCGTAAAAGGGACCGAAATGACCGCGCTGTCCGTCAAGCTATCCCGAGCCTTGTCGCGCGGCCGGAGCATGCCGGCCCCGCCGCCAAGTCGTGCCGGCCTGCTCGCGATCTTGCTGCGCAAGCGCGCCACGGCGCACAATATCGGCGCGGACGATCTCGAGGCGTTGCTGCGCGACCAGATTCGCTGGGCGCTGCCCATGCAGACCGATCTCGAACGGCCCGGGCCCACCGATCTAACCGAGTAGCGGCTCACCCGGATAGGGCTTGCGGTGCAGCCTGGTTGCCAGCCAGCCGCCGATCAGCGGCGCCAGCACGGCGGCGGCCTGCATCCATAGCGGTTCGGCGAACTCGAAATTGCGCGCCATACCATCGGCGATGACCAGCAGCGCGATGATCCAGCCTCCCCAGCGCCAGTCGACGATACGCAGGTTGAGCCAGGCGCCGGCAAACGTACCGGCCAACCAGCCACCAACATACATCAGGCGCACCGGCAGCGGCAGCGTGAAGGTATAGGCGCTCATCGCGGCATTGTCTGACGGGTCGAGATCGGCGGGCAGCGGATAGAGCCAGTGATTGACCGCCTCGGCCGCGAGAATCACGAGATAGGCGGCGACAAGGCCGGCCATGATACCCAGAATCTTGCGGATCATCGCGCCCCCGACCTAGTTGAGGCCGAAGTCTTAGCGGGAGATGGGCGCGTGGCCTAGCCGCGCCGACGCTGGTCGCCCTGTCGCTGGGTCAGCAGCTGGCCCCTGGTGCGGCACGCCGCGCTGATCACGGGATAGGACAGGTCGCTGTTGCGCTGGAGCGCCGCCGGCATCGCCGCCTGGCAGGCCTGGATCGAACGATATTGTACCGGCTCGACGCGCGCCTGGGCGCATTGCTCGGAGCCGTCGCCGCAGCCCATGATCGCCATGACGTAGAAGAGCGGTTCCATGGCTCTGTCTCCCGTGTCCGATGACTGAAAGCGATGAGATGCCCGACTTGTTCCACGGAATGCTTTCGGATGGGCTTGACCGTGCCTACATTGGGTCCCGATGCCACCCTTGATCGAAACGCCGAGCGCCGACCGCCCCTTGCTGCCGACGCTGCGGCGCTTCCTGCCCTATCTGTGGCCGGCCGGGGAAACCGCGCTCAAGGTACGGATCGTCGGGGCGATGGCGTTTGTCGTCGCGTCGAAGGTCATGCAGGTCTATGTCGTGGCCTATTCGCTGAAATATGCCGTCGACCGCATGGCGCATGGCGATCGCGGCGCCGCATGGATGGTGGTGGCGCTGGTCGCTGGTTATGCCGCCGCGCGTTTCTCGACCACCCTGTTCGACAATCTGCGCAACGCCGTGTTCGAGCGCGTCGGTCAAGACGCGACGCGGCGGCTGGCGGCCTCGGTGTTCCGCCATCTCCATCAATTGTCGCTGCGTTTCCATCTCGAACGACGCACCGGCGCGGTCACCAAGGTGGTCGAGCGCGGTACCAAGAGCATCGACACGATGCTCTATTTCCTGCTGTTCAACATCGCGCCGACGGTGCTCGAGCTGGTGCTGGTGCTGCAGCTGTTCTGGAGCAAATTCGGCATCTGGCTGGTCGCCTCGACCGTGGCGATGGTCGTCGTCTATATCGCCTTCACCCGCTGGGTGACCGACTGGCGCGCGGCGCTGCGCGCGCGGATGAACGATCTCGACACCGGGGCGGTGGCGCATGCGGTCGACTCGCTGCTCAATTTCGAAACGGTCAAATATTTCGGCGCCGAGGAACGCGAGGGCCGGCGCTACGAGGCGGCGATGGTCGCCTATGCCAATGCCGCGGTGAAGAGCGAGAATTCGCTCGCCTGGCTCAATATCGGCCAGGCGCTGATCACCAACCTGATGATGGGCGTCGGCATGGGCCTGGTCGCCTGGGGCTGGGGGCAGGGGCGTTTCTCGCCCGGCGACGTGATCTTCGTCTCGACCCTGTTGTCGCAACTGTTCCGCCCGCTCGACCTGCTCGGCATGGTCTATCGCACGATCCGCCAGGGCATTCTCGACATGGGCGCGATGTTCGACCTGGTCGATACGCCGAGCGAAGTCGTGGATGTGCCCGACGCGCCCACGCTCAAGGTCGGGCACGGCCATATCCGTTTCGAGAACGTCACGTTCGGCTATGATGCCGATCGCGAGATTTTGAAGGGCATCGACCTCGACATCCCGGCCGGCAACACGCTGGCGGTGGTCGGCCCCTCGGGCGCGGGCAAGTCGACGCTGGCCCGGCTGATGTACCGCTTCTACGACCTGACCGGTGGGCGCATCACGATCGACGGGCAGGACATCGCCGAGGTGACGCAAGCGAGCTTGCGCGCCGCGATCGGCATCGTGCCGCAGGACACCTTGCTGTTCAACGACACGATCGGCTATAACATCGCCTATGGCCGCGAGGGCGCGGGGCCGGACGAGATCGAACGGGCGGCGCGGGGCGCGTCGATCGCCGGCTTCATCGAGAGCCAGACCCAGGGTTATGAGACCCGCGTCGGCGAGCGTGGGCTGAAGCTGTCGGGCGGCGAGAAGCAGCGCGTGGCGATTGCGCGCACCCTGCTCAAGGACCCGCCGATCCTGATCCTCGACGAGGCGACCTCGGCGCTCGACAGTCGCACCGAGAATGAGATTCTCGACACGCTGCAGGCGATCGAGCGCGGTCGCACGACGATCGTCATCGCGCACCGCCTGTCGACCGTGGTCCATGCCGACGAGATCGTCGTGCTCGAGGCGGGCCGCGTGGTCGAGCGCGGCAGCCATGCCGCGCTGCTGCGCAAGCATGGCCTCTATGCGGAGATGTGGTCGCGCCAGGCGCAGGAGCGCGAACAGGCGATGGCGGCCGAATGAACCGTCGCCGGCGTCACCGGCAGGTAATCCTACGGGAGGCATGCACAACCTCTGGTTAACTAAATTCTGCCAATAATCGCGACAAATATTGGTGGGTGAAGCTGGTGAACAGACAAGAAGGCGCAGGGGAAGCCGTTCAGCTGTCCGATCGCGAAATCGCGTTGCGTCTTCACATCTACAATCCCGATGGTGCACTCGAGCGGGCAACGGCGGAAGCCTGGGCAGCCGCCGGGCCGATCATCGTCGAAACCCAGCACGAAATATTGTCGGAGATGCTGACCGATTCCGGTTTTCCAGGCTATAATGCCACCAACACGGACGCCGAAAGACGCGCGATTTTCGATGATGCGATGAGCGGGCTTCGTCGCAAGTTCGAAGGGCCGATCGATGCCGATTGGGTGCGGCGGATCGCCGAGCAGGCGACCATCTCCGTCCGCCGGGCCGTCCCGCTCCCGGTTGTGGTGGGAAGCAAGGCGCGAATCCTCAACGCGACCGTTGCTCGCATACGCGCGGCAATCAGCGATCCCGACCTGGTCGAGCGCATCGTCGCGACACTGTACCTCCTCTCCACCTATGAAATCGAGATTCTGCTATCGCAAAGTGGCGAGCTGCGTCGCCAGGAAGCGGCGACAACGCGCCTGCAGGAGAGCGAGACATTCCATCGCGATGTCTCGCAAACCTTGAACGTCGCGCTCGACGACGCCCGTGCGCTTCACGATCTCACGGGAACGACGATATCGTCGACGCGCGAAACGCTCGCCCAGATCGCCGAGATCGCTATCGCGACCGGCCAGTCGGCGACCGCGATGCGGAGCGCGGCGCAGACCGCGGCCGGTCTCAACGGCGTGCTCACCGAGCTCAACGACCAATTGACGGGTGCGACCGACATCACGCTTCTCGCCGATGACCAGATGAACCATACGGCGGTCGCCTCCGGGATGCTGTCCGAGGAGGTGCATGAGATCGCGTCGATCGCCGGGCTGATCCGCGAGATTGCGGGTCACACCAATCTCCTCGCGCTCAATGCGACGATCGAGGCGGCGCGCGCCGGCGATGCCGGTCGTGGTTTCGCCATCGTGGCGCAGGAAGTGAAATCGCTCGCCGCGCAAACCGCGCGCGCGACCGACGCGATCGCGCAGAAGATCATCGCGATCCAGGCGGCCAACGCCCAGGCGGTCGCCTCGGTCGCCTCGGTTCAGCGGACCATCGCCGAGGTTCGTGCGACCACCGAGGCGATGGTGCGCAAGGTCGCCAGCCAGGTCGGCCAGGTCTCGCATATCGCCGAGGCGGTCGATGAGACCGCCGTTACCGCGCGTAACGTGTCGCAGCTGGTCGACTCGATCACCGAGCGGACGCGTAACGCGGTCGAAGACGTGGTGCGGCTTGGCGACGGCTTCAGTCGCGTCGATCAGCAACTGGCGAGGATGGACGCCGTGACCGCCAACTTCGTCAACGCGATCGCGGTCTAGCTTTCCGGCCTAGGCCAGCAGGTCCTGCGTATCGGGACGGCGCTTGATATAGGCCGCGACGAACGGACATTGCGGCACGACCTTCAACCCGCGGTCGCGCGCGCTGTCGAGCGCCGCGCGGATCAGCTTGCTCGCCACACCGCGTCCCTCGATCGCCCTGGGTACGATGGTGTGGGTGAAGACGATCGTGTCGCCCTCCATCTGATAGGCGGCGACAGCGCGATGGCCATCGACTACCAGTTCGAATTCATGCTCGGCCTTGTTGTCGCGTACGATTTGCATCCGCGACGCTTGCACCGGGTCGAGGCGCGCGTGCAATAGGGCGCGATGTCGCTCGACCCCCTGCCCATTCTGCAATCGACCTTCGGCTTTCCCGATTTCCGCGGCGTCCAGCGCCAGGTCGTCGACCGTGTGCTGGCCGGGGCCAATACGCTGGCGGTGATGCCGACGGGTGCCGGCAAGTCGCTCTGCTATCAGCTGCCCGCGGTGACGCTCGACGGTTGTTGCGTGGTGGTCAGTCCGCTGATCGCGCTGATGCACGACCAGCTGCGCGCCGCCGAGGCGATCGGCATCCGCGCCGCGACCCTGACCTCGGTCGACACCAACCAGATGGACACGATCCGGCGGTTTCGCGCGGGTGAGCTCGATCTGCTCTATGTCGCGCCGGAACGCGCCTCGGGCGGCGGGTTCCGCGACATGCTGGCACAGGCGAAACTCTGCCTGTTTGCGATCGACGAGGCGCATTGCGTGTCGGAATGGGGGCATGATTTCCGCCCCGATTACCGCCTGCTGCGCCCGTTGCTCGACGCCTTCCCGGCGGTGCCGCGGCTCGCGCTGACCGCGACCGCCGATGCGCATACCCGCGCCGATATCCTCGACCAGCTCGGCATTCCGCGTGACGGGCTGATCATCGCCGGGTTCGACCGACCCAATATCCGCTATCTGATCAGCCCCAAGGACAATGTCGCGCGGCAGATCGCTGACCTCATCGCGGAGCAGCCCGGGCCAGGCATCGTCTATGCCCAGACGCGCGCCGCGACCGAGAAGCTGGCCGAACAACTCGGTCGCACCGGCCGGCCGACGCGTGCCTATCATGCCGGGCTCGATCCCGCCGTGCGCGCGCGCAACCAGGCCGATTTCGTCGCCTCGGAAGACATGGTGATCTGCGCCACGGTGGCCTTTGGCATGGGCATCGACAAGCCCGACGTGCGCTTCGTCGCGCATGCCGGCCTGCCCAAATCGATCGAGGGCTTCTATCAGGAAACCGGCCGCGCCGGCCGCGACGGTGATCCGTCGATCGCGCATCTGTTCTGGGGCGCGGAGGATTTCGCCAAGGCGCGCCAGCGCATCGGCGAGGTCGAGCCGGCGCGCCAGCCGGGCGAGCGCACGCGGCTCAACGCGCTCGGCGCGCTGGTCGAGACGGCGGGCTGCCGGCGGCGCATCCTGCTCCGGCATTTCGGCGAGGATCCGCCGGAGAATTGCGGCAATTGCGACAATTGCCTCAACCCGCCCGGCGCGCTGACGAACGCGACGGAGGTGGCGAGGAAATTCCTCTCCGCGGTGTTTCGCACGGGGCAGAGCTTTGGTGTCGGCTATATCGAGTCGATCCTGACCGGCCAGTCGAGCGAGCGCAGCCTGATGAACGGGCATGAGGCATTGTCGGTATTCGGCATCGTGTCGGACAGCGCGGAAGCGGCGTTGATCAAGCCGGTGGCGCGCGCGTTGCTGTTGCGCGACGCGCTCCGTGCCAATGATTTCGGCGGACTGGAATTCGGACCCGCGGCAAAGGCGATCCTGAAAGGCGAGGCGGAGGTGGCGCTGATCATCCCGCCGAAGCGCGAGCGCCGGCGCGGCAAGGGCACGGCAGGAGGTGCCAACCCGATTGGCGATCCGCTGTTCGAGGCGCTGCGCGATTGCCGCCGCGAGCTGGCGAAAGAGGCGCAGGTGCCGCCCTATGTCATCTTCCACGATTCGGTGCTGCGCGAGATGGCGCAGATGAAGCCGGCCAGCCGTGCGCAGCTGTCGAACATTTCGGGTGTCGGCACGCGCAAGCTCGAAGCCTATGGTGACGCTTTCCTGCAAGTGATACGCGAGGCCGCATGACCGATATCCGCCGCATCGACGACCGCATCTCGGTCGCGCCACAAATCAGCCCGCGCGACGTGAGCGAGATCGCCCGCGCCGGCTTCGTCGCGATCGTCAACAACCGCCCCGATGACGAGGAACCCGGCCAGCCCGGCGGCGCGGAGATTCGCGCGGCGGCGGAAGTGGCCGGGCTCGCTTATACAGAGATTCCCATCACCCATGCCGGCTTCTCGCACCCGCAGGTCGAGGCGATGGTCGCGGCGCTGGACGCGGCGGGTGGGCCGGTGCTGGCCTATTGCCGCTCGGGCACGCGCTCGTGCAACCTGTGGGCACTGGCCTCGGCCAAGGCGGGCGGCAATCCCGACGAGCTGGTCGCCAAGGGCGCCGGTGCCGGTTACGACCTGTCGGGAATCAGGCCCTTGCTCGACCAGCTTTCGGGCCGGGGGTGAGCGGGATTCGCAACACCGTGTTCCTGCGAAAGCGGGAACCCAGAACCACCAACGCCACGCCCGTAACCCTGGGCTCCCGCTTTCGCAGGAGCACGCGGTTGACGATAGGCGCAGCGGCATGAACTGGACCCAGCTCGGCGGGTCGATCCTCGCGATCCTGCTGCTCGCCGGCGTCGCCCGGATGCTGCGGCTGGGTGAAAGCAAGATCGCCAGCGCCGCCGATGCGCGGCGTTTCGCCGAAGAGGCGCTTGCCGGGTTCGAGGCGCGTGACGCGATCGTCGGGACGGACGGCAATGCCGCGCTGGTCGCGGGCAACGGCACCATCGCGGTGCTCAAGCGCCACGGCGCGCAGGTCGCGGTGCGCCGCCTGACCCCGCCGCTGCGCGTGCGCGAGGCGGTCGAGGGCGTCACGGTCGAGACCGGCGAGCGGCTGTTCGGCGCGGTGACCCTGCTCGGCGTGTTGCCGGTCGACGTGCAAACGCTGGAAGCGCCACTGACACTGATGTAAACAGGGTCGTCATGAAGCTTCCCGACCCCGTCAGCTATGCCGTGCCCGCCTTCGTGCTGCTCGTACTGGCCGAGATGCTGGTCGCCTGGGCGCGCGACCGCAAACGCTATGAGCCGAAGGACACGCTGACCTCGCTCGCGCTCGGCACCGGCAGCACCGTTGCCGGCGTGCTGACCGGCGGTTTCGCCTATGCCATCGCCTTGTGGTTCTGGCAGTTCCGCCTCTTCGAGATCCGCTATGCCTGGTACTGGTTCGTCGTGGCGTTCGTGCTCGACGATCTCGCTTATTACCTCTTCCACCGGTCGGCGCACCGCGTGCGGTGGTTCTGGGCGAGCCACGTCATCCATCATTCGAGCCAGCATTATAACCTGTCGACCGCGCTCCGGCAGACCTGGACCGGCTTCTTCTCGCTGTCCTTCCTGTTCCGCCTGCCCTTGGCGATCATCGGCTTTCCGCCGGCGATGCTGCTGTTCGTCGGCGGCATCAACCTGATCTACCAGTTCTGGATCCACACCGAGGTGATCGGCCGCATGCCGCGCTGGTTCGAGGCGGTGATGAACACGCCATCGCACCACCGCGTCCACCACGCCACCAACCCACGCTATCTCGACAGCAATTATGCCGGCGTGTTCATCGTCTGGGACCGTATGCTGGGAACCTTCGTGCCCGAGCGCGACGATGACCGGCCGCGCTACGGCATCGTGAGGAATCTCGGCTCGTTCAACCTGCTATGGGCGGCGTTCCATGAATGGGTCGGCATCGCACGGGACCTGTGGTCGGCGCCGTGGCGTGCCAAATTGGGCTATCTGGTGATGCCGCCGGGCTGGAGCCATGACGGCAGCCGCGATACGTCCGAGACGATCAAGGCGCGGTGGCGCGAGCGGCAGGAAAAAACCTGATGGAAGAAGCCGATATCGTCGTCGTCGGTGGTGGCTCGGGCGGCGCGGCGGCGGCGGGGCGGCTGAGCGAGGGCGGCAAGTACAGCGTCGCCTTGCTCGAGGCGGGGGGACGCAACACCGGCCTGCGCACCCGCGTGCCCGGCTTCCTCGCCTTTCAGAACGACGCGACCAACTGGGCCTATCAGACGGTGCCGCAGGTCGGGCTCGACGGGCGGCGCGGCTACCAGCCGCGCGGGCGCGGGCTCGGCGGATCGAGCGCGATCAACGCCATGCTCTATCTGCGCGGCAATAAATGGGATTACGACAATTGGGCGGCGATGGGCTGCCCCGGCTGGTCCTATGACGAGGTGCTGCCGGTGTTCAGGCGCGCCGAGCATAATCTGCGCGGGGCGGACGATTTCCATGGCGGCGACGGCCCCTTGTTCGTGTCCGACCAGTGCGATCCGCATCCCGGTTCGGTCGAGTTCGTCGAGTCGGCGAAGTCGCTGCAGATCCCGGCCAATGACGATTTCAACGGTGCGCGGCAGGACGGCGTCGGCCTCTACCAGGTGACGCAGAAGGGCGGCGAGCGCTGGAGCGCCGGCCGCGCCTATATCGAAAGCGCCGGCAAGCGCGACAATCTCGCCGTGCTGACTGGGGCGATCGCCGAGCGCGTGCTGTTTGATGAAGGCCGCGCCTGGGGCGTCGCCTATCTCCGCGACGGCGAGCCGCGCGAGATTCGCGCGCGCCGCGCGGTGATCCTCGCCGGCGGGGTGTTCGGCACCGCGCAGCTGCTGATGCTGTCGGGCATCGGGCCCGGGCGCCACCTGCGCGAGCAGGGTATCGCGGTGCGCATCGATCGCCCGGCAGTGGGTTCGAACCTGCAGGATCATGTCGATTATGTCGCCGCTTTCGAGACCCGGGGACGCTATTTCCTCGGCCGCTCGCTGCTCGGGACGCTCGGTTCGGTCGGCGCGGTGGTGAAATGGCTGCGCAGCCGGCGCGGCGCAATGACCACGCCCTATGCCGAGGCCGGGGGGTTCCTCACGCTGACGCCGGGCGCGCCGGCGCCGGACGTGCAGCTGCATTTCGTGCCGGTCGTGATCGAGGATCATGGCCGTACCAAGCTGAACGCGCACGGCTTTTCCTGCCATGTCTGCGTGCTGCGACCGGAGAGCCACGGCACGGTGCGGCTCGGCTCGATCGACGCGCGCGACGCGCCGTTGATCGACCCTGCCTTCCTGACCGATCCGCGTGACATGGCGCTGCTCAAAAAGGGCGTCCATGCGATGTACCGCATCCTTGAGACCCCGCCGCTCAGCAGTCACAAGGGCAAGGATCGCTACCCGATCGACCGCAACGACGACGATGCGCTCGAGCGGCTGATCCGCGCGCGGGCCGACACCATCTACCATCCGGTCGGCACCGCGCGGATGGGCTCCGACGATCTCGCCGTCTGCGATCCGAAATTGCGCGTGCGCGGGGTCGACGGGCTGTACGTCGCCGATGCCTCGATCATGCCGAAACTGGTCTCGGGCAACACCAACGCCCCGTCGATCATGATCGGCGAGCGCTGCGCGGATTTCGTCGCCGCCGATCTCGGCTAAGCCGCCGTTCACCTTGCCGCGTTAGGACAAGAGTGTGGAACGCAAGACACTCAACAAGGCCGGCCTCGCCGCACTCGTCGTCCTCGCGCCGGGCGGCATGATCCTCGGCGGTTTGCTCGCCTATCGCGCCTATCGCAAACGTGTCGAGGCGGCTGCGACCAAGGCCCCCTCCGAAAGCTGAGCCTCACATCGTCGCACAAAAAAGGGCCGGTGCGTCGCCGCACCGGCCTTAGGTCGTCCGCAGGAGGAACGTCTGGAGGGGGCGGGCTTGGCCCCGCCCCCGATTTCGTCAGTAGTGGTAGGCCCGTTCGCCATGCTCGGCGATGTCGAGGCCTTCCTGCTCGACCTCGACCGACGGGCGGAAGCCCCAGGTCTTGTCGATCAGGATGAACAGAACCAGCGCGCCGATGCCGGACCAAGCGAGCGTGACGAGCACACCCTGTGCCTGGATCCACAGCTGACCCATCATGTCATAGGTACCGGCAACCAGCGTGCCCGGCTTGCTCGAATAGTCGGCGATGCCCTGACCACCGAGCCACGGCGCGTCGAGAATGCCGGTCGCAAGCGCACCGGTGATACCGCCGATGCAATGGACGCCGAACACGTCGAGTGAGTCGTCATACTTGAACTTCGACTTCACGAAACTGACGAAGAAGAAGCAGATCGGCGAGACGACGAGGCCAAGCACCACCGAGCCCATCGGCCCGGCCCAGCCGGACGCCGGCGTAACCGCGACGAGACCGGCGACGACACCCGAGGCGGCACCGAGCAGTGAAGGCTTGCCGCGAACCAGTTGCTCAACGAGCAGCCACGACAGGCCCGCCGCGGCGGTGGCGACGAAGGTGTTGATGAAGGCGACGCTGGTGACGCCATTCGATTCCAGATTGGAGCCGGCGTTGAAGCCGAACCAGCCGACCCACAGCAGGCTGGCGCCAATCATCGTCATGGTCAGCGAGTGCGGCGGCATCGGCTCTTTGGGATAGCCCGTGCGCTTGCCGAGCAGCAGGCACATCACCAGGCCGGTGATACCAGCGTTGATGTGCACCACCGTGCCGCCAGCGAAGTCGAGTGCGCCCTTCTGGAACAGATAGCCTGCATGGCTGTTGACCGCGTCGAGCGCCGCCTGGCCGGCGAGTGCGCCGGTCGCGACCGAGTCAGGGCCATCCCAGTACCACACCATGTGTGCGATTGGGAAATAGACCAGGGTCACCCACAGCGCGGTGAACAGCATCAGCGGGGAAAATTTCACGCGCTCCGCGATGCTGCCGATATACAGCGCCGGCGTGATGCAGGCGAAGGTCATCTGGAAGCAGATGAAGGCATATTCGGGAATGTAGACGCCGTTCGAGAAGGTCGCTGCCTGGCTGTTGGCATCGACGCCGAGGAGGAGGGCCTTGCTGAACCCACCGAAGAACGGAGCGGTGATGCCGCTACCGGCGGTGAACGCTTCCGAATAACCATAGGTCACCCAGATCACGGAGACCATGCAGACGATTATCAGCACTTGGGTAAGCACGCTGAGCATGTTCTTGGTGCGGACAAGGCCGCCATAGAACAGCGCGAGTCCCGGAACCGACATCATCAGCACGAGCAGCGATGAGGTCAGCATCCAGGCCGTGTCGCCCTTGTCGACGGTTGGCTTGGGAATCGGCGAGACGGCGGCCGCCGCCTGCGCCCAGGCTGGCATGGCGGCAAACAGCACCGCCGCGCCAAGACCGGCTATGCCGGCATATTTCAGTCCCTGCTTCATTGTGACCCCTTTCATCACAGCGCGGTTTCGTCGGTTTCGCCGGTGCGGATGCGCACCGCCTGTCCGACGTCGAGTACGAAGATCTTGCCGTCACCGATCGCGCCGGTGTTGGCCGAGGCCTGGATCGCCTCGACGACCTTGCCGGCGAGGTCGGTGGTGCACACCACCTCGATCTTGATCTTCGGCACCATGTTGGTGGAATATTCCGCACCGCGGTAGATTTCGGTCTGGCCCTTTTGACGGCCAAAGCCCTTCACCTCGCTGACGGTCATGCCTGCGATACCGATCTCGGTAAGCGCCTCACGAACCTCGTCGAGCTTGAATGGCTTGATGATGGCGATGACTAGCTTCACCCGCGCCCCCTTTCGTTGTTGCGAAAGACCGCTCAGCAATCGCCGTGCCAGTTGCGCAACAAAGCTGTCACAAGGGCGTTGTGGCCGCACAAAAGCGTGGGCGGATGTTACCGCGAGGTAAATTTTTGTGCAGTCGCGAATGCGCTGCCCGATTCTCAGGCAGGGTCGGCGATGATTTTCCGCGCCGCCGCGTAGTCGTCTTCATCGACCATGACGCGAACGCTCGCGAACATGCCGATGCCGCCATAGACGCTGGTCACCCCGGTATCGAACGCGACCGCGCCGATGCCATCGCTTTCCAGCCGGCCGACGATGATGTCGGCCTCGAACGGCGGGAACCGCCCCACTTCGACCAGGCTCATGAAGGCAGAGGATCGAAGCCGGGCATGACCTGCTGCACGCGCACCGGCAGCCCGTCGATGCTGCGGACCCGCGCGGCGATCGTCGTGAGCCGCTCCTCGGGCACTTGCTGGGCGTGATATTTCGCCAGCGTCAACCTTTCCTGCGCGAGCGTCATGCGCGGCACGCCCCAGCCGCAGCTGGTCTGCACGCTGTCGACCGCGATGTCGAAGATCTGGCGCCGGCCGGGCAGCGCGGGGAAGTGCGCCGCGAGCTCGTCGAAGCCGGGCTCGCCGGCGATGACGAAGCTGCCCCGACCATAGAGCCGCAAAATCAGCGCCGGGTTGTCGAAGGCGCAGAACATGATCGTGATGCGCCCATCGGCGGCGAGATGTGCCTGGGTCTCGTTGCCCGAGCCGCCGAGATCGAGATAGACGGCGCGATTGGGGCCGAGCACGCGGAAAGCGTCCATCCCCTTGGGGCTGAGGTTGATCCGCGCGCCCTCGGCGGCGGTGGCGACGAAGAACACCGGCTGCTTCGCGATGAAGGCGCGGTGGTCATCGCCGATCGCGTCGTAGAAATCGGCCATGGCAGGTAGCTTATCGCCTCGCGGCGTCAGGCGATACCCCGTTCGATCCGGCGGACCAACGCGGCCCGATCGGGCAGGCGGATGCCGATCTCTTGTTCCACGACATTGCAGACGGCCGCCGCATCGGCGAGCTGGCGCCGTTCCGTGTCGCCGCCGGTATGATGGACCGCGAAGTCGAAATTGCGCAGCGCCAGGCGCCGGCCGGGCGGCGCGAGCGCGCAGGTCAGGCCGAAGACCAAGTGCGATTTCGGGCTGGTCGACATGTACCAGCTGCCAAGCTCGTGGTCGGCGCGGTGCTGCGGCTCCAGCGTGAAGCGATAGGTCGGCCGCCATTCCCCGCCGATCGCCGCCGCCTGCACCCAGTAACCGCCGTCGCGGGTCAGCCGGAACGGCTCATGCGGCGTCGCCTGCGCACGGTCGGCGACCAGATCGAGCACGCCGGTCAGCGTATTGCCGCCGAACCCGGCATCGAGGATCACCGGCCCCTCTGCCAGATCGACGCGCAGCAACATGTGCGTCAGCGGCGTCGCCGCGCCGGGTGCGGCGTTCCACAGCACCCGCGCACCGAGCGCGGTCACGGTGAAACCGATCTCCTCGAGCATCGCGCGCAGCAGCAGATTATGCTCGAAGCAGAAGCCGCCGCGCCCGCCATGGACGAGCTTGGCGATCAGCGCGTCATGGTCGAGCACGACCGGCGTGCCGAGCAGGCCATCGATCCCCTCGAACGGAATCGCGGCCGGGTGCGCGGCGGCGATCTGCGCCAGCGTCGCCCGATCCGGGGCGAGCGGGCCGGCGATGCCGATCCGCGCGCAATAGGCGGCGAGATCGTCGGTCATACCGCGCGCGGCACCCCTGGCCGGCCGGGCGGGCATTCGAGGCTCGCGCGATCCCAGCCGCCGAGATCGGCCGCCGCGTCATAGGTGGAGCGGCAAAAGGCGAGTAGCGCGGCATCGGGGTCGGCGGCGGTGCGCACCGCGTCATAGGGCAGGATAAATTCGCCGAGTGTCGCGTCGAAGCTCGCTTCGGCCGGCGCGACCCGCGCTGCGGCGTAACCGGCCGGCGCGGGATAGGCATAGGCATAGAAGGCCGCGCGCGGATAAGTGTCGCTCCCTGGCCAGAAACCGATGCTCGCCTCCTCATGGCTGTACGCCTCGCACGTCACCGCGTCGGGCAGGCCGGGCAAGCCACCGGGGTGACGCGGTGCCACCCGCCCCGAAAAGCGCGTCGAGGCGAGGTCGAAGCTGCCCCAGAAGAAGTGGGTCGGGCTGGCCTTGCCGAGAAAGCCGGTGCGGAATTCGCCGAATATCCGCGCCGCCTGGATCAAGGCGCGCCAGAAGCGGCGCACCGCGTCGCCGTCATAGGGACGCCGGGCATGGTCGTCCGCAAAGGGCAGCGCGCCCGGCATCTCGCTCGGTCTCGGGTTGATCGCCGCGGTAATGCCAAGTTCGTCCAGCGCCGCCAGCACGGCGGCATGGAAATCGGCGATACTCCCCGCCGCGAGCGCGATCTCGCATGTGCCGCCATCGCTGGCCGAAAGAACCAATCTGTCGCCAAGGAAATCGAAATCGGCCTGCAGGATACGATCTCCAAGCGGGATCGCCGAGGTCGTCAGCCCGCGCGCCGAGAGATAGAGCGGCACATGCCAGCTATGGTTGAGCCACGGCGTCAGCGCGAGTCGCAGCTTGCCGACGATCTGGGTACGGAGTTGCAGCCCGATCGCAGTCTCGCGCCATGCGGGCCAGTCGAGGTCCGGCCATGCGTCGTAATGGGTCAAGCGTCGAGTCCTCCTTTCGCTTTTTCCCATGAATGCCGGTTCAAGACAAAGCCTTGCGTGCGCCTCGTCGTCAGGCCCGGTTGCCGCAGGCCTTGGGATATACAATTGACATATCCCATTTTGCGCCATAGCTTATGGCGATGGTCGCACGCTCCAGCCTTTTCAAATCCAATCGCTCGCAGGCCGTCAGGTTGCCGAAAGACATCGCCTTTCCGGACGGGGTCAAACAGGTCGTACTGTGGCGGAAAGGGAATGCGCGCGTGATCGCGCCGGCCGATGCGTTGTGGGACGATTTCTTCGCTGACCCCGGCATTGACCTTGCGGCGCGTGATCAGCCCGAGGCGCAGGAGCGCGAGGCACTGTGACGCTGCGCTATGCGCTCGATACCAATGTCTGCATCCGCGTGTTGCGCGACCGGCCTGCGTCGGCGCGAGAGCGCTTCAACGCTGAGGCGGCGGGCTTGTCGATCTCGACGGTGGTGTTGACCGAACTGTTGCACGGCGCCGCCAAATCGGCGCGACCGGTCGAGAACCGCGGCGAAGTGGAACGCTTCGCTGCGCGGTTGGAGGTGTTGCCATTCGATGAAACAGCGGCCGATCACGCTGCCGATATTCGCGCCACGCTCGAACGGCAAGGGAAGATGATCGGTGGCTACGACGTGCTGATTGCGGGCCACGCACGCAGCCGTGGCCTGATCGTCGTCACCGGCAATCTTGACGAATTCCAGCGCGTCGACGGGTTGCGCTGCGAGGACTGGCTTGACCCGACCTAGACCGCCGTCCCGCCGACCGTCAGCCCTTCCATCAGCAGCGTCGGCTGGCCGACCCCGGCCGGCACGCTCTGCCCGCCCTTGCCGCACATGCCGACGCCCTCGTCGAGCGCGAAGTCGTTGCCGATGCCGATCACCTTGGTCAGCGCGGTCGGGCCGTCGCCGATCAGCGTCGCGCCCTTGATCGGCGCACCGAGCCTGCCATTCTCGACCCTGTAGGCCTCGGTGCAGGAGAAGACGAACTTGCCCGACACGATGTCGACCTGTCCGCCGCCGAATGCTTTCGCAAAGATGCCATTCTTGACCCTGCTCAGCAATTCGGCCGGATCGTCCTTGCCGGCGCGCATGAAGGTATTGGTCATGCGCGGCATCGGCGCATGCTGGAAGCTCTCGCGCCGGCCATTGCCGGTCGGCGCCACGCCCATCAGCCGCGCGTTGAGCCGGTCCTGGATATAACCTTTGAGAATGCCGTCCTCGATCAGCACATTCTCTTGCGTCGGCGTGCCCTCATCGTCGATCGACAACGATCCGCGCCTATCGGCGATCGATCCGTCATCGACCACCGTCACGCCCGGCGCGCCGACGCGCTGGCCGATGCGGCCGGAGAAAGCGCTGGTGCCCTTGCGGTTGAAATCGCCCTCCAGCCCGTGCCCGATCGCCTCGTGCAGCAGGATGCCGGGCCAGCCCGGGCCGAGCAACACGGTCATCTCGCCGGCCGGCGCGGCGACCGAATCGAGATTGACGATCGCCTGGGCCAGCGCCTCGTCGACCGCGCGATTCCATGTCTCCGGCTGGAACAACCGGTCATAGAGATAGCGACCACCGAGACCGAAGGTCCCCGTCTCGCGACGGCCATTCTGCTCGACCACGATCGACACGTTCAACCGCACCAATGGCCGCACATCAGTCGCGACGAAGCCATCGGGGCGGACAATCTCCACCACCTGCCAGCTGCCCATCAGCGATACCGAGACCTGCGCGACGCGCGGATCGCGCGCGCGGGCGGCGGCGTCGATCGTCTGGCAGAGATTCACCTTGTCGGCGAACGGCACCAGGTCGAGCGGATCGCCATCGGTATAAAGGTGCCGGTTGGTGTGCTGCGGCGGCGGCGCCTTGGCCGCGTTCGACGGGTCGATCAGCGCCATGGTGTCGGCGGCGCGCAGGATCGCGGCGCCGCTCAGCTCATTGGCATGGGCGAAGGCGGTGGTCTCGCCCGATATCGCACGCAAGCCGAAGCCGCTCTGGGTGTCGTAGCTCGCCGTCTTCAGCCGCCCGTCGTCGAAACCGAACGCCTCGGACTTGCGATATTGCAGATAGAGCTCGCCATCATCGGCCTTGGACAAGGCGGACGCGGTCAGGCGCTGTGCCTCGTCGGGCGAGAGCTGGCCGTCATGATAGAGAAAGGCGCGGGGGTCGGCAGGTTGTGTCATGCCCCCCGATATAAGTGCTTCAGCTGTCCTGACCATCCCCATGGTCGTGCAGTTTCGTCGCATCCGCGCCATCGGCCGGCCCGCCGATCAGTATGAAGCGCCGGTCGCAATAGCCGCAATCGACATAGCCCGCCTCGTCGATCTGCAGGAACACGCGCGGGTGCCCGAGCGCCGCGCCACCGGGAATGTCGCTCGCCCCATCACAGGCGATGCGGGCATGGGATGTGCGGACGAGTTCGGGGGGCGGCTGCATGGGCCGCGCGATAGCAAGCGCCGCGCTGCCAAACAATCCTCCGCGCAACAGAGCAGGGAAAACGAGGGCGCGAACGCCCAAGGCGGGGTTGACTGTTGCGATGGTGCAGCGCAGCGATAGCCAATGCGGATCGCCATCATCGACACGAGCACGACACGTGCCGCGATCATATCGGAAGGGCTGAAGGAGGCCGGGCTCGACGATCTCGTGCTGATCGACGGGCATGGCCCACTGGTCGCGCAGATCGAGGCGGCCAATCCCGAAGTGGTGCTGATCAACCTCGAAAACCCCAGCCGTGACGTGCTCGAGGAATATTTCGTGGTATCTCGCGCCTTGGCCCGGCCGATCGCCATGTTCGTCGACCAGAGCAATCCCGAGGCGACCGCGGCGGCGGTCGATGCCGGTGTGTCGGCCTATATCATCGATGGCTTGTCGAAGCAGCGCATCATGCCGGTCGTCGATCTCGCGGTGCGGCGCTTCAACGCCTTTGCCCGGCTGCAGGCCGAGCTGAACGAGGCGAAGAGCGCGCTGGCCGATCGCGCCATGATCGACAAGGCCAAGGCGCTGCTCATGAAGAAGCGCGGCATCGACGAGCCCGCCGCCTATGCCGCGCTGCGCAAGGCGGCGATGGATAGTGGCCGGCGGATCGGCGATGTCGCCGATACGATCGTCACGGCAGCCCGGCTGATGGGAGACCTATGAGCAACACGCCTTTCCGCATCGGTTTCCTGCCACTGGTCGATGCCGCATTGCCGATTCTCGCGCGTGAGCTTGGCTTTGCCGAGGATGAGGGCATCGACCTGACGCTGGTGCGCGACATGAGCTGGGCGACGGTCAACGACCGGTTGCTCTATGGCCATAGCGACGCGGCGCACCTGCTGGCACCGCTGGCGATCGCGACGACGCTCGGCCTGGGCCGCCCGGCAACGCCGCTGTCGGTGCCTTTCGTGCTCGGCCTGAACGGCAACGCGATCACCTTGCGGCCCGATCTCGCGGCGCAGGTCACCACCGTCGGCGGGCCGGGCGACGTGAGGGCGATCGGCGCGAAGCTGGCGGCAGTGGCACGCGCGGCCGACAAGCCGCTGCGCTTCGGCGTGGTGCATCGCTATTCGAGCCACAACTACATGTTGCGCTACTGGCTGGTCGGCTGCGGCATCGATCCCGATCGGGATGTCGAAATCGTCACGGTCGCGCCGCCCTTTGCCGCCGACGCGCTGGCCGGCGGCGAGGTCGACGGCATCTGCGTCGGCGAACCGTGGAACAGCGTCGCGGTGGATCGCGGTGCCGGCGTGATCGTTGCCGTCACCTCGCAGATCTGGCTGCGCGGCGTCGAGAAGGTGCTGGCGATGCGCCGCGAGCGGATGGAGGAAGATCCCGATCTGACGCACCGGCTGATCCGCGCGCTGTACCGGGCCGGCACCGCCTTCGTCGATCCGGAACGTCATGACGAGATCACCGCGATCCTGGCCCGGCCCGATTATCTCGACGCGTCGGCGACGCTGATCCGCCGCGCCATTTCCGACCAGATCCTGTTCGCGCACGGACAGGCGGCGGTGCATGTCCCCGATTTCATGTTCCAGCACCGCGAGGCGGCGAACTTTCCCTGGGTCAGCCAGGCGGCGTGGCTCTATGCGCAAATGTGCCTGGCGGGCCATACCACGGCCAATGACGCCGATTACCAGGCGGCGCAGCGGGTGTTCCGTCCCGACGTCTATCGTGCCGCACTCCGGCCGCTCGGCGTGCCGCTGCCGGGGGCCAGTTCGAAGCTCGAAGGGGGCATCGCCGATTCGCTCGGCGTCGGTACGACGCAGGGTCGCCTGATCCTCGGCGCCGACCGGTTTTTTGACGCCCGCAGCTTCGATCCCGAGGGGTTGTCCGAATATCTCACTGAATCGATACCGAAATAGTTTTTTGCCGCGCTGCAATATTAGCACTTGCAGCATAAGCGAATCGCTGACAGATTAGCGCCACGCCAGGTCGCAACGATCGGCGTGATCACTGCGGGTTCGCAACGAAGCGAGCCGACGCAGTAGCAGCAGAGCTATAGGCAAAGTCGCCGTCCAACCCCGTTCGCAACGGGCGTTGCGACGGCTTTTTGTCGTTTCATTTTGGCGAACGAAACGGGGGTTCGACATGGCCGAAGACATCAAGACCACAGCGACAGGCTTGGATAATCTCGCGGCGCCTGATCGGCGCGGCGTACTGAAGATCGCCGGCGTCGCGGCAACCGCCGCGCTGCTCGAATCGGTCAATGTCGCCTTTCCCAGCGGCGCCTTCGCCGCCGGCGGCGGGCCCGAGGTCAAGGGCGCCAAGCTCGGCTTTATCGCGCTGACCGACGCGGCGCCGCTGATCATCGCCAAGGAGCTGGGTCTGTTCGCCAAATATGGCATGCCCGACGTCACCGTCGCCAAACAGGCGAGCTGGGGCGCGACGCGCGACAATCTGGTGCTCGGCTCGGCCGGTGGCGGGATTGACGGCGCGCATATCCTGTCGCCGATGCCCTATCTGCTGTCGCTCGGTGTCGCGGGCAAGGTGCCGATGAACATCCTCGCCCGGCTCAACGTCAACGGCCAGGCGATCTCGGTCGAAAAGGCGTATCTCGCCGCCAAGGCTGATCTCAACGCGGCGAAGATGAAAGCGATCATCGCCCAGCGCAAGGCGTCCGGCAACAAGATCAACATGGCAATGACCTTCCCGGGCGGCACCCACGACATGTGGATCCGCTACTGGCTGGCCGCCGCGGGCATCGACCCCGACAAGGACGTCGACCTGATCACCATTCCGCCGCCGCAGATGGTCGCCAACATGAAGGCCAACACGATGGAGGCGTTCTGCGTCGGCGAGCCGTGGAACGACCAACTCGTCGCGCAGGGCATCGGCTACACCGCCGTCTCGACCGGGCAGATGTGGATGAACCACCCGGAAAAGGCGTTCGGCATGCGTGCCGACTGGGTCGCGGCGAACCCCAATGCGGCGGTCGCGCTGACCGCGGCGATCATCGACGCACAGCGCATGTGCGACATCCCCAGCAACAACGCCAAGCTCGCCTCGATCATCGGCGGACGCGACTGGCTGAAGGTGCCGGTCACCGATATCCAGGATCGGCTGGCGGGCAATTTCACCATGGGTGACGGCCGCGTGTTCAGGAACGCGCCGTTCAAGATGAAGTTCTGGGCGGCGAACGCGTCGTTCCCGTACAAGAGCCACGATCTGTGGTTCCTCACCGAGGAGCAGCGCTGGGGCAAGCTGCCGGCGGGGCTCAACAAGGCGGGCATTATCGCCAAGGTCAATCGCGCCGACATCTGGCGCAAGGCGGCGGCGCTGGCCAAGGTGCCAGCCGGCCAGATCCCCGGCGGCGACAGCCGCGGCGTCGAGCGCTTCTTCGACGGCAAGGTGTTCAACCCCGCCAATCCGGCCGCCTATCTCGCCAGCCTCGCGATCAAGCGCGTCTGAACGCAACCCGAAGGAGTGCTTCGATGAGCAACATCCTCCCATCGCCACTCGATCCTCCCTATGCGGCCACGCCGGTGGCGGGGCGGACGGAGGCGGAGGTCATCCCTCATCCGCGGCCGCCTTCGGCCGCGCGGCTGAGCGAGATGACCGCGTCGCCGCCGGGCCGGCCGCACCCGCTGCTGCCGCTGGTCGAGCGCACGCAGCGGATCGCCGCCGCGATCCTGCCGACGCTGGTGACGCTCATCGTCCTGCTCGGCATCTGGCAGGTCGTCTGCGGCGCGGAAGGGTCGGCGCTGCCCAGCCCGTTGCGCATCTGGACCGAAAGCCATGAACTGATCATGCACCCGTTCAAAGGCGTGTCGCTCGGGCTCGGCGGGTTGCACATCGATGAAACCGGCGATGTCGGCATCGCGGCGCACATCATCGCCAGCCTGAAGCGGGTCGCGATGGGGTTCGGGCTGGCCTCGGTCGTCGGGATCGCGCTGGGCATTCTGATCGGACAGAGCGTCATCGCCTATCGCGCGCTCGATCCGTTGTTCCAGGTGCTGCGGACGATCCCGCCACTGGCGTGGCTGCCGATCAGCCTCGCCATCTTCCAGCAGGCCGGGCCATCGACGGTCTTCCTGATCTTCATCACCGCGATCTGGCCGGTGATCCTCAACACCGCCGCCGGCGTGCAGGCGATGCCGCCGACCTATCGCAACGTCGCGCGCGTCCTGGCGCTCGATCCGGCGACCTATTTCTTCCGCATCATGCTGCCGGCGACCGTGCCTTACATGTTCACCGGCCTCAGGATCAGCGTCGGCATGAGCTGGCTGGCGATCGTCGCCGCCGAGATGGTCCAGGGCGGCACCGGCATCGGCTTCTTCATCTGGGACAGCTACAACAGCTCGCTCCTCACCGACACGATCGTCGCGCTCGTCTGGATCGGGATGGTCGGCTTCACGCTCGACCGACTGGTCGGCTGGATCGGCCGCCGCGTCGCGCGCCAGGCTTGAGAGGAAAATCCGGCATGAAAAAGCGCAGCTATCTTGCCCTTGAGGGCATCAGCGTTTCCTTTCCAACCAAACGCGGCGCGTTCGTGGCCGTGCAGGATATCGACCTGTCGATCGAAAAGGGAGAGTTCGTCGCCCTGATCGGCCATTCCGGCTGCGGCAAGTCGACCTTGCTCAACGTCATCGCCGGTCTGGTGAAGCCGTCGCGCGGAGTCGTCTTCCTCGACGGCGACGTGGTCGACCAGCCCGGGCCGGATCGCGCGGTGATCTTTCAGGATCATTCGCTGCTGCCCTGGATGACGGTCGAGGAGAATGTCCGGCTCGCCGTCGACAAGACCATGCCGGGCAAGACGAAGGCCGAGCGTCGCGACTGGATCCTGCACAATCTCGAACTGGTCCAGATGGCGCACGCCGCGGGCAAGCGGCCGGGCGAATTGTCGGGCGGCATGAAACAGCGCGTCGGCATCGCCCGGGCCATCGCCATGAACCCGCGTGTCCTGCTGATGGACGAGCCGTTCGGCGCGCTCGACGCGCTTACCCGCGCCAGCCTGCAGGATGCGGTGATGAACATCCAGGCGCAGCTCAACAATACCGTCGTGATGATCACCCATGATGTCGACGAAGCCGTGCTGCTCGCCGACCGGGTGGTGATGATGACCAACGGCCCCGCCGCCGGGATCGGCGAGGACCTCGCCATTGACCTGCCGCGGCCGCGCGAGCGCATCGCCGCGTCGGAGCTGCCTGCCTACAACCATGCGCGCCATGCGGTGCTCGAATTCCTGCACCAGCGCTACTCCAATCCACTCGATCACGCCGCCTGAGGCACAACGCCAAGGCGACAGGATGCTCAACGACCGACCATATTTCCTGGGGGGAAACCAATGAAGAAGACGATCGCCATTGCCACGACGATGCTGGTGGCCACGCCCGCGCTGGCCGAGCCGGTGAAGCTCAAGCCGCTGATCGATGCGCGCCTGCGCTATGAACATGTCGAGCAGGCGCCGCTGGCCAGCGATGCCGAGGCGGTGACCGCGCGCATCCGCGCCGGGTTCGAGGCGAAAACCAGTGCGTTTTCATTCCTCGCCGAGGCTGAGGGCACGCTGGCGATTTCGGAAGATTATAATAGCGGGCTGAACGGCAAGACCACCTTCCCGCTCGTCGCCGACCCGCAGAATGTCGAGCTCAACCGGTTGCAGCTGCAATATCGCGGCCTGCCCAAGACCGTGGTCACGGTCGGCCGCCAGCGCATCAACCTCGACGATCAGCGCTTTGTTGGTGCAGCCGGCTGGCGCGACAATGAGCAGACCTTCGATGCGGCGCGCATCGAGTGGAGCGGCGTCAAGAATCTCAAGGCCGATATCACCTACGCCTGGTCCGACCGCACCATCTGGGGAATCGACGGCGGCAACAAATATGGCCCGGCGCGGTTGCAGGCGATCGGCGGCGACAATGTCTTCGCCAACCTCGCGCTGACCACCAAGCTCGGTACGCTGACCGGCTTCGCCTATCTGGTCGACCAGGACGAGACCCTGGTCCTCGCCAACAGCAGCGCGACCTATGGGGCGCGCTTCGCCGGGTCGCACCCGCTCAGCAAGACGGTCAAGCTGAACTATGCCGTGAGCTTCGCGACGCAGAGCGACTATCACCGCAACCCCAACAATTATTCGGCGAATTATTACGCCGGGGAACTGGGCCTGGCGATCAAGGCGTTCACCGTCGCCGGCGGGGTCGAGATCCTCGGCGCCGACAAGGGCGTCGCGCTGACCAGCTTCCAGACGCCGCTCGCCACGCTGCACAAGTTCAACGGCTGGGCCGACAAGTTCCTCGTCACGCCGCCCAACGGCCTGCGCGACGCCTATGGTTCGCTCGGCTATGGCTGGAAGAAGGTGCTCGGCGCCGATGCGATCGGCCTGATGGCGGTCTATCACCGCTTCGGCAGCGACCGGCTCGGCCAGCGCTATGGCGACGAGATCGACCTGCAGGCCAGCGTCAAGAAGGGCAAGTACACCGCGCTGGTCAAATATGCCGACTATAATGCGCACAGCTTCGCGACCGACACCAAGAAGCTGTGGGTATCGCTGGAATGGGCGTTTTGAGACGAGCGTGACGGCGCGGCGTGATCGGGCCGAGCGCCCGATCGCGCCCGCCATGCCCTTCAAAAAATTGCTGCACCTGCGAAAGCGACTTGCATCTCCGCCGCGAATCGCGCATTGTCCCTGTGGTCGGACAATGGCGTCCGGCACGAAATAAACCGCGAGCGTCTCCGAGGATGGGGATGATCGTGGCGGTGGTTCCCGACGGTTCCGCCAAAGGCAACGAAGCCGCCAGAACGCGCCGAAGGGCCGCCGTTCTGGCGGCTTTTTTCTTGTCCATCGTGCTTCGGAGAATGAAGATGGCAACGGCTTTCTGGAATGACGACAAGAGCAAGACGAGTAGCGGTTTCTGGAACAGCGGGCACACGCCGACGCTGATCGCCGCGTTCCTCTATTTCGATCTCGCCTTCATGGTCTGGGTGCTGCTCGGGCCGCTCGCCCCGTCGATCGCCAAGACGCTGGCGCTGACCCCGGCCGAGAAGGGCCTGATGGTGGCGACCCCGACGCTCGCCGGTGCGGTGCTGCGCGTCGTCAACGGCCTGCTGGTCGATCGGATTGGCCCCAAGAAGTCGGGCGCGATCAGCCAGATCATCGTCATTGGCGGGCTGCTCTCGGCCTGGCTGCTCGGCGTCGACAGCTTTGTCGGGACGCTCGCGCTGGGCGTGATCCTCGGCTTTGCCGGGGCGAGCTTCGCGATCGCGCTGCCGCTCGCCAGCCGCTGGTATCCGCCCGAGCATCAGGGCAAGGCGATGGGCCTGGCCGGCATGGGCAATTCGGGTACCGTGCTCGCCGCGCTGTTCGCGCCGACGCTGGCCAAGCTGTTCGGCTGGAACGCGGTGCTCGGCCTCGCCTGCATTCCGCTGACGCTGGTGTTCTTCGCCTATCAGCTGATGGCCAAGGATGCGCCCAACCAGCCGGCGCCCAAGTCGCTGGTCGAATATCTCCACCCGCTCAAGTCGGGCGATGCGTGGAGCCTGATGGGCTTTTACGCGGTGACCTTTGGCGGGTTCGTCGGGCTGGCGGCGTCGCTGCCGATCTACTTCACCGACCGCTTCGGCCTGACCCCGGTGACCGCCGGCTATTGCACCGCGGCCTGTGTGTTCGCCGGTTCGCTGGTGCGGCCGCTGGGCGGCGCGCTGGCCGATCGTATCGGCGGCGTGAAGACGCTGACCGGCGTGTTCCTGGTCGCCGCGATCGTGCTGGTCGGGGTGAGCGTCGCATCGACCGTCGTCTCGGCGATGGGCCTGTTCGTCCTCGCCATGCTCGCGCTCGGCACCGGCAATGGCGCGGTGTTCCAGCTCGTACCGCAGCGCTTCGCCGCCGAGATCGGCGTGATGACCGGGCTGGTCGGCATGGCCGGCGGGATCGGCGGCTTCTACCTCGCCTCGTCGCTCGGCTTCGCCAAGCAGCTGACCGGCAGCTTCGCGCCCGGCTTCCTGATCTTCGCCGGCCTTGCGCTGATCGCTTGTATCGCGCTGACGCTGGTCAAGAGCGCCTGGCGCGGCAGCTGGGGCACCGCACAGGGCGTGCGGATCTGATCTGTCGCGGGGCGGCCGCCGCGGCCGCCCCATTTCTGGGCACAAATGGACTGGAACCCATAATGGACTTCGCCATCGCCAACGACACTTTGTCGTCCGACGATACCCCGCTCGCTCACGATCCGGCGCCGGCGCACCTCGTCGTCATCGGCAACGGCATGGCCGGATGCCGCGCGGTCGAGGAGCTGATCGCGCGCGATGCCGGGCGCTACCGCGTGACGATCTTCGGCGCCGAGCCGCGGGTCAATTACAACCGCATCATGCTGTCGCCGGTGCTGGCGGGCGAGAAGAGCTTCGACGACATCGTCATCAACGATCGCGCCTGGTATGCCGACAATGGCATCGAGCTGGTCGCGGGCGATCCGGTCGTGGCGATCGACCGCAAGACCAAGACCGTGACGGCGCGCTCGGGCCGCGTCACGCCATACGACAAGCTGCTGATCGCGACCGGCTCCGACCCGTTCATCATCCCGGTGCCGGGCAAGGACCTGCCCGGGGTGATCAGCTTCCGCGATATGGACGATGTCGATCGCATGCTCGCGGCGGCCGAAGGCGGCGGTGACGCGGTGGTGATCGGCGGCGGGTTGCTCGGGCTCGAAGCCGCGCACGGCCTCACCTTGCGCGGCATGAAGGTGACCGTCGTCCATCTGATGCGGACGCTGATGGAGCGTCAGCTCGACGAGGCGGCGGGGTGGTTGCTCAAATCGGCGCTGGAAGGGCGTGGCCAGACCATCCTGACCGGCGCCGACACCGCCGAGATCGTCGGCGACGGCAAGGTCGAGGGCGTGCGGTTGAAGGACGGCCGTACCATCCCGGCGAGCCTGGTGGTGATGGCGGTCGGCATCCGCCCATCGGTCGCGCTGGCGCGTGAGGCGGGGCTGGCGGTCGGGCGCGGCATCCAGGTCGACGATCACATGGTCACCTCGGATGCCGATGTGCTCGCGGTCGGCGAGTGCGTCGAGCATGACGGCAATGTCTATGGCCTGGTCGCGCCCTTATGGGACATGTGCCGCGCGCTGGCCGACGGGCTGGTCGAACAGCATAGCGGCTATCGCGGCTCGGTCACCTCGACCAAGCTGAAGGTCGCCGGGCTCGACGTCTTCTCGGCCGGCGAGTTCGGTGGCGACGAGGGCTGCGAGGACATTGTGCTGCGCGACGCCTCGCGCGGCGTCTACAAGCGCGTCGTGGTGCGCGACGATCGCGTGGTCGGCGCGGTGCTCTACGGCGATACCACCGATGGCGGCTGGTATTTCGACCTGCTCAAACGCGGCGAGGATATCTCGACCGTCCGTGACATGCTGATCTTCGGTCAGTCCTTCGCCTCCGGAGGGGGGCAGTCGGACCCTAAGGCGGCCGTTGCAGCGCTCTCGGACGATGCCGAGATTTGCGGCTGCAACGGCGTCAACAAGGGCAAGGTCGTCGCCTGCATCACCGGCGGCGCGGCGACGCTCGACGCGGTGCGCGCCGGGTGCAAGGCGTCGGCCTCGTGCGGCTCGTGCACCGGGCTGGTCGAAAGCCTGCTCGCGGTCACGCTGGGCGAGGATTATGTCGGCGAGCGCACCACGCGCACGATGTGCAAATGCACCAGCTTCGGCCATGACGATGTGCGCCGCGCGATCGTCGAGCGCGGTTTCCGCGAAATCCCGCAGGTCATGCAGGAGCTGAGCTGGTCGACGCCCGACGGCTGCGCCTCGTGCCGCCCGGCGCTCAATTACTATCTGCTGTGCGCGCTGCCGGGTGAGTATGTCGACGACCAGCAGAGCCGCTTCGTCAATGAACGGCTCCATGCCAACATCCAGAAGGACGGCACCTATTCGGTCGTGCCGCGCATGTGGGGCGGCATCACCACGCCGGGCGAATTGCGCGCCATCGCCGATGTGGTCGAGAAGTATGACGCGCCGATGGTCAAGGTCACCGGCGGGCAGCGGCTCGACATCTTCGGCATCAAGAAGGAGGATCTACCCGCCGTCTGGGCCGATCTCAATGCCGCCGGGATGGTCTCGGGCCATGCCTATGGCAAGGCGCTGCGCACGGTGAAGACCTGTGTCGGCTCCGAATGGTGCCGCTTCGGCACCCAGGATTCGACCGGCCTCGGCATCAAGATCGAGCGGATGACCTGGGGCTCGTGGATGCCCCACAAGTTCAAGATCGCGGTGTCGGGCTGTCCGCGCAACTGTGCCGAGGCGACGATCAAGGATTTCGGGATCGTCTGCGTCGACAGCGGCTATGAGCTCCATGTCGGCGGCAATGGCGGGATCAAGGTCCGCGCCACCGATCTGCTCTGCAAGGTGTCGACCGAGCAGGAGGCGATGGATTATTGTGCCGCCTTCATCCAGCTCTACCGCGAGGAAGCGCGCTATCTCGAGCGCACCGCGCCGTGGATCGAGCGGGTCGGGCTCGAGCATATCATCGCGAAGGTGGTCGAGGACGAGGTCGGGCGCGAGGCGCTCCGGTCGCGCTTCCTGTTCTCGCAGAGCTTCTGCCAGGACGATCCCTGGGCGGCCCGCGCCGCCGGCGCCGAGCGCGAGCAGCATGCGCATATGGCCGAATTCAAACCGCTCGCCGTGGAGGTACTGGCATGATTGGAGAATGGCTCGATATCGGCTGGCTGCACCAGATCCCGCTGCGCGGATCGCGCACCATCCCGGTCGAGGGTGGCGAGGAGATCGCCGTGTTCCGCACCAGCGACAACCGCGTCTTCGCGCTGGCCAATCGCTGCCCGCACAAGGGCGGCCCGCTGAGCCAGGGGATCGTGCATGGGCACAGCGTCGCCTGCCCGCTGCATAACTGGAACATCGCGCTGACGACAGGCGAGGCGCAAGGTGGCGACAAGGGCTGCACGCCGACGATCCCGGTGAAGGTTGATGCCGGCCGCGTGCTGCTGTGCCGGGCCTCAACCTTGAGAGCGGCGGCGTGACTATCCCTCTCCCAGCGGGAGAGGGAGGGAGCGCGAAGCGCGGAAGGGTGAGGGCGAACCTTGTGGTTGGCCGAAAGGATCGCCCTCACCCTTCCCACGCCTTCGGCGCGGGCCCCTTCCCTCTCCCGCTGGGAGAGGGAGAATGACGGCGATCCGCACCACCTGCGCCTATTGCGGCGTCGGCTGCGGCATCTCCGCGACCCCGCTCGGCGGGCGCGCGGTCGAGATCAAGGGCGATCCCGATCACCCCGCCAATCACGGCAAGCTCTGCTCCAAGGGCACGCATCTCGGCGAGACGGTCGGCCTCGAAGGCCGCCTCCTCCACCCGATGATCGGCAAGCGCCGCGTCAGCTGGGACAAGGCGACCGCGCTCGTCGCCAAACGCTTCGCCGATACCATCGCGACCCACGGCCCGGGCAGCGTCGCCTTCTACGTCTCGGGCCAGTTGCTGACCGAGGATTATTACGTCGCGAACAAGCTGATGAAGGGGTTCATCGGCACCTCCAATATCGACACCAATTCCCGCCTCTGCATGTCGAGCGCCGTCGCGGGCCATGTCCGCGCGTTCGGCGAGGATGTCGTTCCCGCCAGCTATGACGATCTCGATATCGCCGATCTGTTCGTGCTGGTCGGATCGAACACCGCCTGGTGCCATCCGATTGTCTATCAGCGCATCCAGGCCGCGCGGGCGAGCCGGGGCGCGAAGCTGGTCGTGATCGATCCGCGCCGCACCGAGACCTGCGCCGATGCCGATCTCCACCTCGCGCTCCGCCCGGGCAGCGACGTCGCGCTGATGAACGGCCTGCTCGCCCATTGCGCCCGCGAAGGGCTGGTCGACCAGGCCTATCTCACCGCCAGCGTCTCGGTGCCCGAAGGCTTTTGGGAGACGATCGAGGAAGGCAATGATCTCTGGTCTGTCGCCAAAGCCTGCGATGTGCCGCCCGCCGATCTGCAGCGCTTCTATGATCTGTTCGCGGCGCGGCCGCGCACCATCACCCTGTTCAGCCAGGGCATCAACCAGTCGCTGCGTGGCACCGACCAGGTCAATGCGATCGTCAACGTCCATCTCGCGACCGGGCGGATCGGCAAGCCGGGCGCTGCGCCCTTCTCGATCACCGGCCAGCCCAATGCGATGGGCGGCCGCGAGGTCGGCGGGCTCGCCTCGACGCTCGCCGCGCATATGAACTTCGCGCCCGAGGATGTCGCCCGGGTCGGGCGCTTCTGGGCCGCGCCCAATATGGCGACGCGGCCGGGCCTCAAGGCTGTCGATATGTTCCGTGCGGTCAGCGAGGGGCGGATCAAGGCGATCTGGATCATGGCGACCAACCCCGCCGTCAGCATGCCCGATGCCGGCAATGTGCGCGCTGCGCTGGCCGCCTGCCCCTTCGTCGTCGTCTCGGACGTGATCGCCGATACCGACACGAGCCGCCTCGCCCATGTCCGCCTGCCCGCTGCCGGCTGGGGCGAGAAGGACGGCACGGTGACCAATTCGGATCGCCGCATCAGCCGCCAGCGCGCCTTCCTGCCGCGGCCCGGCGAAGCGAAGCCGGACTGGTGGATCATCAGCGAAGTCGCGCGCCGGATGGGCTGGGCCCAGCCCTTCGCCTATTCCGGCCCGGCCGATATCTGGCGCGAACATGCCCGCCTCTCGGCCTATCAGAATGACGGAACGCGCCTGTTCAACCTGCGCGCGCACGCTGCGATCGGCAACCAGGCCTATGACGCGATGGAGCCGTTCGTCTGGGGCGGTCGCGCCTTTGCCGATGGCCGCTTTTCGACGCCGGACGGCAAGGCGCGGATCGTGCCGGTCGCCCAGGCGCCGCTCGCCGGCCCGCTCGCCGACTGGCCGATGACGCTCAACACCGGCCGCTACCGCGACCAGTGGCA
>Ga0068858_100000355_pt1 | contig 48299 bp, 44 predicted proteins | sample KBSSwiS12_FD_66589 | JGI IMG/M metagenome (GOLD analysis project Ga0068858, IMG submission 66589) | Switchgrass rhizosphere microbial communities from Kellogg Biological Station, Michigan, USA - KBS Switchgrass S1-2 | ecosystem: Host-associated > Plants > Roots > Rhizosphere > Soil ...
TAAACTGAGCGCTTCCAGCCAGGAATCCAGCGATGTGTAATCAGGGCTGATTGCAAGCGTCGCCGCGATTTACCACCGACTGGCAGCGTACATCCGCGCCGACTCCACGCGCATGCTCAAGATATAGGCCACTACCGTCTCCGGCTGGTACGGCCGGACAAGGTGTCGCCCGCGTTCGCATAGCAGCACGACGCCGTTCAGCGCACTTTCCAGCGCGCCGGCCAACCGGACCTCCAGTTCGGGACGGTGTTGCCTGGCCCAGCCGGCCAAGCCCAAACCGGATCGGCTGCCGTCCACGCCGATATCGCACATGACGATATCGATCGAAAGCGTCGGCGCTTGCAAAGCGATGACGGCCTCGTCGGAATTTGTGGCTTCAATCACTTGGTAGCCGAAGCGACGCAGAACGTCCGCAATGGCATGGCGAACGATGTTGTCGCCATCCACGATCAGGACAGACGCCGGGGGCGCTGGAGTCACATCGTTATCGTTCATGACATTTTTCCCAGTTCAAATTTAGCGGGCGTGATCGGGCGGTCGAGCGCCTATGGTTTTCCCATAAAGGCGGTGCCCCTCGGCGTGCGCGTCACCCGACAGAAGGTCGTCGGAGGCGATATGAAGCGATATGCTTATCAACCGGGCTGGCCGGGTGCCCTAAAACTAACTCGTGCCTGACCGACCAACTCTCCAAGTAGTCAATCCATCAGGGGCCCTTATGTTCCGAAAAATGGCAAATTTTATCAAAAAATAGTCAATCATAGAGCGAAAGTAGCTCGTCGCTTTTAGCTAAAATTTGGCGACTATGGGCGATATTTTATGATTTCATTTGCCTTTGAAGGCGAAACTATTTTGATATTGCTTATCACCGATTATACAAGCGGCGTCGGATCACCTATGGCTTAGTTGCGGATAAGCGCAGTGCCTGATGCGCTACTATCATTTTGCCGACCTCTGGGAATGCCGGTGCGGATCACCGGCTGAGAGGTAACTGCGCGCCCGGTGAAGGGCTGAATCGCGGAGGGTTCGTTGGGGAAGCTTGCGCTTCTCGCGCGGGCAGGCTAAACACTGAACCATATGGTTCAGTTTACCAGCCCTCCCCTCGATCTTTCCTTTGCGGCGCTGTCCGATGCGACGCGGCGCGGGATTATCGATCAGCTTGGGCGGGCGGACGCGTCGATCACCAGTCTCGCCGACAAATTCCAGATGACGCTGACCGGCATGAAGAAGCACGTTCAGGTTCTCGAACGGGCGGGGCTGGTCGTCACGCAGAAGGTGGGACGGGTGCGAACCTGCAGGCTCGGGAAACGCGGCCTCGCGGCAGAGGCGGAGTGGATCGAGGCGCATCGCAAGCTCTTCGAGGCGCGCTTCGACGCACTGGACGAGATCATCAGCGAAATGAAACAGGAGGCCGGCGATGAAGCAGCAAATTGACACGCACAACCGCACCGCGGTCGAGCGCAAAGGGGACCGCGAGCTCGTCATAACGCGAACGTTCGATGCGCCGCCGGGCATCGTTTTCAGGGCGTGGAGCCAGGCCGAGCTGTTCCGGCGCTGGTGGGCGCCGAAATCGGTACCAGGCGGCGTTTCGCTCGTATCGTGCGAGATGGATGTCCGCACCGGCGGCACGTACCGGCTGGAATTCGGGGCCGGCGGCCCGGATACCATGGCCTTTTACGGCAAATATCTCGAGGTGGTGCCGAACGAGCGCATCGTCTGGACCAATGACGAGGGCGAAGAGGGCGCGATCACGACCGTGACCTTCGAGGACCTTGGCGGGAAGACGCTGCTCAGTTTCCACGAAATCTATCCGTCCCGCGAAGCGCTCGAGGAAGCATTGCAGGGCGGCGCGGCCGCATTGCCGGAGCAGCTCGACCAGCTCGGCGAATTCCTTTCCGGCGAAGGCAAATAATATCCCGGACCGGGAGAGCGACCGTGCGAGACCGCGCTCGGCAACGGCTTCGGCGGCGCGCGCGACAATCCTTTTCAGCACGCGGAGTTACCGCGGACGGGGCGTGCGACTGGGGCTGATGATCATGTGCAGTATCACCAGGATTTTGCCGCCCGGCCGCGTGGGTGGGGTCAGCCTTGCTCATCGTGGTGGCGCGTGCAGGAAGCGCGCAATCGTCATCCCGTAACGGGTGCAGCATTTCCGTACAGAGCCTGCTAACACCAGCGGCGAAGGTATCGAGCCCGCGCTCTTCTCGGTCCCCTGCCGGCCCCGGACAATCAGGCACCCAGAAGGTATTCGATGATGGCACTTCCCAGCCCCGTTCCGGTCGTTCTGATTGTCGAAGACGAGCTGGTTCTGCGGATGCGCGCTGTGGATGTCGTCGAGGATGCGGGGTTCGTGGCAATCGAAACGGTTGGCGCCGACGAGGCCATGCAGGTCCTCGAATCACGGGACGATATCGCCCTGTTGTTCACCGATATTCAGATGCCGGGGAGTATGGACGGGCTGAAGCTCGCCCATGCGGTGCACGCACGCTGGCCGCACATCAAGATCATCCTGGTCTCGGGGAAGGTCGCGGTCACCGATGCCGACAAACCCGCCGACAGCCGATTTTTCCCGAAGCCGTTCGAGATCCAGCAGATGGTCCTCGAGCTCCAGAAAATGGTCGGCAAAGGCGTGCTCAAGGTAATGCCATCCCTGATCGCCGCGGACGATTCCCTGACCAATGAGAACAAGGAGCTCAGACTCCAGCTTCAGCAGGCCGGACGCGAGGCCAAGGCTCTGCTTCTCAAGACCGTGCTCGATACCGAGAAGCAGCAGCTGATCATCGACGAGAACCAGCCCTACAAGGACGCGCTCACGACCGAGAATGACAGCCTGAAACTGGCGCTCGAACAGGCCGGAATCGACGCCAAAGCCCTGCTCGTGCAGTCGGGAATCGACGCCGAGGAACGCGAGGCCGCCGACAGGCTGCAGCACTTGATCCACGCGGAATTGCACCACCGGATCAAGAATATGCTGGCCACCGTGGGTGCGATTACCCATCAGAGCCTGCGCACTGCGACGAGCATGGAGCATGCGAGCCTGGCGATCGATGGCCGTTTTGCAGCCCTTGGGCGCGTCCATGATCTGCTGACCCGGGTGAGCTGGGAGCATGCGACGATCGAGAACACCATCCGCGACGCGATCGATCCTTTTGACCAGGGCGGCGGCCGTTTCGTGATCGCCGGGGAGGATCTTCGGATCACCTCGAGTTCCGTGATCGCGCTCGCCATGACCCTGAACGAGCTTTGCACCAACGCCACCAAATTCGGTGCACTGTCAGTGCCCAAGGGCCATGTGCGGATCGCCTGGCGCGCCACGGGAGAGCGGCTCCATTTCGAATGGGCCGAGACGGGCGGACCACTTGTGATCGAGCCGACGCGCAGGAGCTTCGGGACGCGCATGATGAGGTCGCTGGGCCAGCAGCTAAAAGGCCGGGCCGACCTCGAATATAATCCCGGCGGATTTGTCTATCGGATGGAGGTGCCGCTCGATGCGGTGACCCTCAAGGCTGACCATCAGGGAGCCGAAGCATAGGTGGAACGGCCCTGGTTCACGGATTGCGGCGCGCCGATCCTGCGCAAAAGCTGCAAACGGTCGCCAATCCGCTGCCAACGCCCCTGCCAGCTATCCGCCCGCATAGCGTGCACTGCTAGGTCAGGCGCATCAGAGGGAGGACCGCTTCATGAAGATCCAACTGAGCGCTCTCGTCACGGCTCTCGCGCTGGCCGCTCCGGCGCACGCCCAGACAACCACTCCGGCGCCCTCCACGCCCCCACCCCCCGCCTGTACAGCGCCCGAGCATCGCCAGTTCGATTTCTGGGTCGGCAACTGGGACGTATTCGATCCCAAAAGCGGCAAGCAAGTCGGCGAGAGCCTCATCGAGAAGGTCTATCATGGCTGCGGCATCCGGGAGAACTGGCAGCCGCAAAAGGATCAGGGCGGTAGCCTGAACATCTACCTGCCGGCGCAGAAGCAATGGTACCAGACATGGATCGACGCGCAGGGCTCTCGCGGGGAATTCGTCGGCGGGTGGAATGGCAAGGCGATGGTGATCGAAGGCGACTGGCCCGCGCCGGCCGATCCGGCGAAACCGAACCGGGTGCGAATGACCTATACGCCCAATCCAGATGGATCGGTGCTGCAGGAGGGCATCAGCAGCATCGATGGAGGCAAGACCTGGAAGCCTAGCTTCGCCTTCCTCTATCGCCATCACGCCGAAGCGCCCGCGCCGTGAGGATCGCTCCGGGTTTAACCCGCATGCGACGCCACAGGCCGTCGAACGCGGATATGGGGCGCCCTGCGGCCGCCAGGCTGCCATCGATCCGTGCCTCCTGAAGGTACGAATTTTTCGGGGTAGCTGCGACAACGCGTATGACCTAGCCCCTGACAGGTATGAACATGCCGGTGAAACAAGGCGCCCTGGCGCTGACCGAGAAGGAGAAGCAGACCCTTCGCCTGATCGTCCGCGGCCATGATGCGAAATCGACCGCGCGCAGCCTCGGCCTTTCGGTCCACACCATCAACGAGCGGCTCCGCGATGCGCGCCGCAAGATGGCGGTATCGAGTAGCCGGGAGGCGGCTCGCCTTTTGCTGGAGGTCGAAGGCGGCGATGCGGGTTCACCGAACCCCGAATTGTTGGGGGACACGGAAATCGGGGAAGACGCGGCAGGCCCTCGGGTGGATCAGGCAAGCGCGTCGATCGGCGGCGCGGGGCGGGCATATCCGCCGGCCCGGATCATCACCGGAGTGCTTCTAATGACGCTTGTTCTCGGACTATTGGCGCTGGCTGTCCTGCCCCAGACCGCTTCCCAACCGCCGGCCACGCCAGCCGCCGCCGACGCCGCGCCCAATTCGGAGGTGTCGAACACGGCGCGTCAATTCCTGGCCTTGTTGGACGAGGGACGATGGGATGAGAGCTATCGGGCGACCAGCGCGGGCTTCCGCAAGGCGAACACACTTCAGGTCTGGGCAACGGTGTCCGAACAGGTGCGTACGCCGCTGGGCGCGGCGATTTCACGCACATTGCTCAGTCAGGAAACCCTGCCCGCACCGCCTCATGGCTATCAGGTCGTAAAGTTCCGGACACGCTTTGCGAACAAGGACGGCGTGGTGGAAACAGTCACGCTCGATCGCGAGAACGGCAGCTGGCGTGTGGTGGGCGTGATGATCGGGTAAGTTGGAGGCGGCGGGCTCAACTCACGCGCCTGCCGCCACGCCTTGCGCGCCGCACACAAGCTGTTACGCTTCCGAAAGGAGGCCCAATGACAGTCAAAGCGCCCATAGCCCTCGATCGCACAGGCGCGTGACGCTCGCCGCCAAGGCGCTGATCGGCCTGCGTATCCTGTACGGTCTCTTTTTCTTCACGACCGGGCTTTTCGTCGCTGCCTATGTCCTGTTCAGGCTGGGCGGCCCGCCGCGCCAGCTCAATGCCGAGGCGCAGGCCTTTACCGATGCGCTCACCAGGGGCCGTATCATCGATCCGCTCATCGCCATCAGCTATCTTGCCGGCGGGGGCGCGCTGCTGTTCCGGCGCACCGCGCCGCTTGGGTTGATCCTGCTCGGCCCACCCGTTGTCGTCATCGTTGCGTTCCACCTGGTGCTCGACAGCCTATGGTTCGTGGCGCTGATCGTTGCCGCGATCTACGGGCTGCTCGCATGGGAGTTTCGGAAGCGGTTCAGGCCCCTTTGGACGATCCGGGACTGAGCACGATAGCTTCAGGATGGCGGCGACGCGCAATGATCCCTTTCTATCGATTACGGACGTCGCGTTTCGATGTCACCTTGGGACTCCTCACGGGACTGCCCTTCGACGGGCTTGGGCGAATGGTGGGCGAGCTCTGGCCTGTCGAGGCCTAGAGTGATTTTCAATCCAGCTTGAATTCCGCCGGCAGGGCATCGAGCGGGAAGTATCGCAAGTTCGAGTAAGCCGCAGTCGCCGGGATGCTACGCTTGTCGAGCGGGCCGAGCCAGGCGGCGACGCCGGGCTCGTCCGGGGCGCCGAGATAGAGGTTGGCGCGGATCTGGAGGGGTTCGTGCGGCACGTACTGTTTCTCTTCGTGCAGCAGGCGGCCATCGACGTACCAGCGCACGCTCGCGGGGGTCCAGAGGATCGCATAGTCGTGCGGCGCAGCGGCGAAATCGAAGCCGAGCTTCGCGTGGGTCACCGCCGATTTCCAGTCCGTGCCGCCTTTCTGGAAATCATGGTTGGTGAGCTGGACTTCGTCGGGTTTGTTGCCGAGGAATTCGAAGTCGATTTCCTTATGCTCCCATTTTTCCGGCTGCCACTGGCTCATCAGGAAGAAGGCCGCGACGCCGCCGCGTACTGCGGGCAAGGCCATGCGCACCTGGAACAGGCCATATTGGAAGAAGTGGCGGGAGCCGAGGTCTCCGCCCCTGCAGATCTTGCCTTCGTGCGGAGCGTCGAGGAGCGAGACGCTGATGTTGAGGGTGCCGTTCGCGGCCTTCACCTGATCGGCCCGCATCTCGCAGCCATTGGCGGGAAAGGAATAGAGCTGGACGTCCCAGCGGGCCGGATCGAGCTCCCGGAAATCCTCCGTCCATTGGGGAGCGACGGCAATGGATGCTGCGGCGGCCAAAGCGAGGATCATCGTGGCACTCTACCTTTGCGCTCCCTTCTCGCCCGTTATCGCCTCGATGGCGAGCAACGATTGCGAAGTGGGGCCATCGTCACGATATCGCCGGCAGCGCGGATTTACCGGAGATTTTTGATGAGCGAGACCAGCACCGATAGCCTGGTGGTTGCCTGTCCTGTCGACGGCGCGCTCAACCGGGTGCCGCGCGCGAAGCTCGGCCAGAAGCCGAAATGCGGGACGTGCCATAATCCGCTTTTCGGGGGCAAGGCGATCGACCTGACCGCCGCCAGCTTCGACCGGCATGCGCTGAAAAGCGACCTGCCGGTGGTGATCGATTTCTGGGCTGAATGGTGCGGGCCTTGCCGGATGATGACCCCGAATTTCGAGGCGGCCGCGGCGCGGCTCGAGCCGCGAGTGCGGATGGCCAAGCTCGATACCGAGGCCGAGCGCGCGATCGCCGCGCGTTACGGTATCCAGAGCATCCCCAGCATGATCATGATCCGCAGGGGCCGGGAAGTCGCGCGCACCTCAGGCGCGATGCCGACCGCCGCGATCGTTCAATGGGTCGAGCAGGCGCTTGCGAAGGCGTGATGCCCGTCGTCAGCCGGCCGGTGCGCGGCGGGCGACATCCAGAACCGCCCGGGCGAAGGCTTGCGGGGCTTCCTGCGGCAGATTGTGGCCGATGCCCCCGGTGATCACGCGATATTGATAGTCGCCGGTGAATTTCTTGCGATAGCCGGTGTCGTCCGGGGCGTGGGGCGCGCCATTGGCATCGCCTTCGAGGGCGATGGTCGGCACGGTGATGACCGGGCCGGTGGCGAGCTGCTTTTCGAGCGCGTCATATTTCGCCTCGCCCTGGGCAAGGCTCAGGCGCCAGCGATAATTGTGGATGACGATCTCGACATGATCGGGGTTGTCGAAGGCGGCCGCGCTGCGATCGAACAGGGCATCGTCGAACGCCCAGCGCGGCGAGGCGATCTGCCAGATGAGCTTTGCGAAATCGCGGCGATATTGCGCATAGCCCGCCCGGCCGCGATCGGTGGCGAAGTAGAATTGATACCACCAGCTGAGTTCGGCCTTGGGCGGCAGCGGCTGTTTCTGCGCCTCCTGGCTACCGATCAGATAACCGCTGACCGAAACCAGGGCCTTGCAGCGATCCGGCCAGAGCGCGGCGGCGATGGCGGCGGTGCGCGCGCCCCAGTCGAAGCCGGCAAGGACGGCATTGCGGATATGGAGCGCGTCCATCAGCGCGATCACATCGAGCGCGAGGGCGGCGGGCTGGCCGTTGCGCATCGTGTCGGCCGCGAGGAAACGGGTGGTACCATAGCCGCGCAGATAGGGGATGATCACGCGGTAGCCGGCCGAGGCGAGTATGGGCGCGACGTCGACAAAGCTGTGGATGTCATAGGGCCAGCCGTGCAGCAGGATGACGACCGGCCCGGCGGCGGGGCCGGCCTCGGCATAGCCGATATCGAGCGGGCCGGCATTGACCTGCTTCAGCGGGGCGAATGCGGTGTTGGTCCCTACCCCGCCGGCCTGTTTTGCCGGCTCCTGCGCGCTTGCGACGAAAGGCGCGGCGGCAAGCGTGAGGGCGGCCGCGCCGAACAGGCGGCGGCGCTGCTGATCGATATCGTCCGGCCCGGTGGGCGTGGTCATGGCTTTAACTCCCTGGTCCGCGGCTGATCTCGCGGTGCGCGTCCGTCTTTGCGCGGAGGCTGCCCGCCCGAGCATCTAGTCGACGAGACAGGGATTGCCCATCCGGGAGTGTCGAGCGGTGGCGGTTGAGCGCCGAAGCGCGATTGCGTGCTGCGGAGGCCTTCAGTGATGGGCCGGAATTTGACCGCTCGTCGCGCGCCTTGCCGCTCTCAACAGGCGGCGACGCAACGCGAAGCTGGGCGTGACGTCCGATCGCATGCCCTGGGCCTGGCAGGTCTCCCGCCAGATACGGGCGGCCACCATGTGGATTTCAGCGCGTTCGGCCTTACGATCCTCCCCGATACAGGCGATAATCGCCGGATATCGACGGTAGCCGGGGCTCGGAATGACCTTCGCCGGCGCCGCTTTTTCGGGCGTGGCGGGGCGGCGGCGCCACAGCGCATTATCCTGCGCCCGGCGGCGCCAGGCCCTGCCCTCGCTCCACAACGGAATTGCGCCAAGGGCAGCGAAGGCAAGCACCATTTGCAGGAACGGGCTCGCGGGCAGGCGACCTGCGCACGCGAGCGCGACCAGAGCGAGGATCACCAATGCCGACCAGGCGGGGTGACGAAGCAGCCGGAAAAGGAACCATAATAGCCAGCACAGCAGGATGGCGGCCAGCAGCGACCCGATGATGAGGGCGATCGATTCGAGTCCTATCCGGAGCAAGTACATGACCATGGCCTCGCTGTGCCAACACGTCAGGTCGGCCACGAGTTTATATCGTATTACGATATTAAATGCAATAGTGCGGCTGGCGGAGGTGGAACGCGAGAGCCCGCCGATCTTCACCCTTACGGAGCTGGCTGAGGACGCCTAGACGTGCAAGACCAAGAGCCCTCAGAGGAGCCGCGATGTTCGTCCCCATGCCTGTGCTGATCGCGATCGGGGTCGCGGTGTTGCTGCTGGTCGGCTGGGCGCTGCGCGCGTCGCGCGGGCGCGATCCGTTGATGGGCGGGCAGGCGCCGGGCCGTCGCGCGCCGGTGGCCGCAACTGCTGTTCCTGGCCCGGAGTCGGCGGCGGCCGCTGCCGTGTTGCCGCCCGAGGTGGAGGAAATAGTCCGCGCGCTACTGACGGACGGGCGCAAGATCGAGGCGATCAAGCTCGTCCGGGAGGCCACCCATATCGGCCTGAAGGAAGCCAAGGATCTGGTCGAATCGATGGAGTGACCGTGCGGAAATCGCGCGGCGGGAATGGACGGAAGATATCCCTATGATGAGCCTGCTTATCCTCATGACCGCCCAGGCGGCGACGCTGGCGGCCACCAACTACACGGTCGATGTGCCGATGCGCGCGCCTTCTGCCGCACCCAGCTGGGCGGATGAGTTCGACGGGGCGCGGGTCGACCCGGCCAGATGGCGGTTCGATACCGCGTTCAACAAGCCGGGCTGGTTCAACCATGAGCTGCAATATTATGCTGACGCCCGGCCTGAAAATACGCGGATCGAGCATGGCGCGCTGGTGATCGAGGCGCGCCACGAGACGATGCCCAAGGCGCAGGACTGGGGCGGGCAGGCCTATACATCCGCCAAGCTGGTGAGCCAAAAAGCCTATGGCTATGGCTTTTACGAAGTCCGCGCGAAGCTGCCCTGCGCGCGCGGCACCTGGCCGGCGATCTGGCTGCTGCCGACCGGCGGGGCCTGGCCTGACGAAGGCGAGATCGACGTGATGGAGATGGTCGGCTGGCAGCCTCAAATCGTGCACGCGACGCTCCACAGCGGCGCCTTCAACCACCGGCTGGGGACGCAGCGCGGCGCCGAGATAGCGGTGCCGACCAGCTGTTCGGAATTCCACCGCTACCAGCTCGACTGGAGCGCCGATGCGATCACCATCGGGGTCGACGACCATGGCTATATGCGAGTCAAAAACGACCAGCCCGGCGGCAAGCCGGCCTGGCCGTTTACGCGGCCCTATAACCTGATCCTCAACCTCGCCATCGGTGGCGACTGGGGTGGCGCGAAGGGCGTGGACGACGCAGCGCTACCGCAGCAGATGGCGGTCGACTATGTGCGTTACTGGCAGGCGCCGGAGCGGCGGTGACCGCCCCTTGCGGTCGGCACCTCAGATGAGGTGGAAGAAATGCCGTGCGACGAAGATCAGCACCATCGAGCCGAGGATCGAGGCGATAAAGCCGGCCGGGTGAAAGGGCTGCTTTGCCGCAGCGCCGCTGGTCGCCTGGACGACGAAGCCGGCGAGAAGCGAGCCGAGAATGCCGAGGATGATGCTGGCGAGCATGTTCAGGGGAACAGAGCCCGGATAGAAGAAGCGCGCAAGGATACCGACGATCAGGCCAACCACGAGCATGCGGACGATATGCATTCAACCCTCCTCGACTCAGCCTTCCGTTCGCTCGGAAGCGCACCGCAATTGACTCTCTTCCGGGCCGTTTCGCAAGCGTTATCAGCCCGCGTCGGAGCCGCCCTTCCCTGCCGCTGAGGCGAACGCGGTCGCGGCTGTTTGCGGCGGCGGCGCACCCCGATCACGCAGCAGCTTGACGGCGTGCGCCGCGATCGGCTCCAGTCCCGCAGCCTGCCCTCCGTCCAGCATCGCGAAGATCTGTGCCTTCATTCGCGGGTCCCAGAAGGCGGCGATATGATCCGCCACCGCCAGCGCCGCGACGTCATCTCCTTGCGCCGCGAAATTGCGCGCGATCTGGTTGGCCATATAGACCAGCCGCTCGGCCGGAGACATCATTCCGCCGCGACCGCCGCGATGCGCCGAGACTGTTCGGCCTGGCGGGCATAGCTTTCCTGCCAGTCGGACGGTCCGTTCGAGGCGGAGACCTGAACCGCCGTCACCTTGTATTCGGGGCAGTTGGTCGCCCAGTCCGAATAGTCGGTGGTGATGACGTTTGCCTGGGTCTCGGGATGGTGGAAGGTGGTGTAGACCACCCCCGGCGCGACGCGTTCGGTGACCTGCGCACGCAGCGTCGTCTCGCCGGCGCGGCTGCGCAGCAGGACCCAGTCGCCGTCGCGCAACCCGCGATTTTCCGCATCGGCGGGATGGATCTCGAGCAGATCCTCGGGGTGCCATACGACGTTATCAGTGCGCCGCGTCTGCGCGCCGACATTATACTGGCTGAGGATACGCCCGGTCGTCAGCAGTAGCGGGAAGCGGGGGCCGGTCTTCTCGTCGGTCGGGACATAGTCGGTGACGACGAAATGGCCCTTGCCGCGTACGAAGCCGTCAATGTGCATCGTCGGGGTGCCGGCGGGCATCGCATCGGTCGCCGGCCATTGCAGCGATCCATGTTCGTCGAGCGCGGCATAGCTGACACGGGCGAAGGTCGGCGTCAGCGCGGCGATCTCGTCCATGATCTCGGACGGGTGGGCATAGCTCCAGTCGAGGCCTACCGCCCGCGCGACATTCTGGACGATCTCCCAATCGGCGTAGCCGTTCTTCGGCCGCATCACCTGGCGCACGCGCTGGATGCGGCGCTCGGCATTGGTGAAGGTGCCGTCCTTTTCGAGAAAGGTCGAGCCGGGCAGAAAGACATGCGCGTAATTGGCGGTCTCGTTGAGGAACAGGTCCTGGACGACGACGCACTCCATCGCTGCCAGCCCGGCGGCGACGTGCTGGGTGTTGGGATCAGACTGGAGGATGTCCTCGCCCTGGATGAACAGCGCCTTGAACACACCCTCGGTCGCTGCATCGAGCATGTTGGGAATGCGCAGGCCCGGCTCGGGATCGAGCGCGACGCCCCATGCCGCCTCAAACATTTCTCGCACGGTGGTGTCCGACACATGGCGATAGCCCGAATATTCGTGCGGGAAGCTGCCCATGTCGCAGGCGCCCTGGACATTGTTCTGGCCGCGCAGCGGGTTCACCCCTGCCCCTTCGATGCCGACATTGCCGGTCGCCATGGCGAGATTGGCGATGGCGATCACGGTCGACGATCCCTGGCTGTGCTCGGTGACGCCGAGGCCGTAATAGATCGCCGCCCTGCCCCCGGTCGCATAGAGCCGCGCAGCGGCGCGCAGATCGGCGGCGGGGACCCTGGTCAGCGCTTCGGTCGCCTCCGGCGAGCGCTCGGGCTGTGCGACGAAGGCGGCCCATTCGGCATATTCGTCCCAGTCGCAGCGGGCGCGGACATAGTCCTCGTCGGCGAGCCCCTCGGTGACCACGACATGCGCCATCGCGGTCAGCACGGCGACATTGGTGCCGGGCTTGAGCGGCAGATGATGATCCGCCTCGATATGCGGCGTGCGGACGATGTCGGTGCGGCGCGGATCGACGACGATCAGCCTGGCGCCCTGGCGGAGGCGCTGCTTCATGCGGCTGGCGAACACCGGGTGGCCGTCAGTCGGGTTGGCGCCGATGATCAGGATCACATCGGCCTGCATCACGCTGTCGAAATCCTGGGTGCCCGCCGAGGTGCCGAACGTCGTCTTCAGGCCATAGCCGGTCGGCGAATGGCAGACGCGCGCGCAGGTATCGACATTATTGTTGTGGAAGCCCTGGCGGATCAGCTTCTGGACGAGATAGGTCTCTTCATTGGTGCAGCGCGACGAGTTGATGCCGCCGACGCTGCGCGTGCCGTATTTCGCCTGGATGCGGCGGAATTCGGACGCGGTATGCGCGATCGCCTCGTCCCATGTGACCTCGCGCCAAGGCTGCTCGATCGACTCCCGGATCATAGGGTTGAGGATTCGTTCCTTGTGATTGGCATAGCCCCAGGCGAAGCGGCCCTTGACGCAGCTATGCCCGCGATTGGCCTTGCCCTCTTTCCACGGCACCATCCGGACGAGCTGCTCGCCACGCATCTCGGCGCGGAAGGTGCAGCCGACGCCGCAATAAGCGCAGGTGGTGACGATCGCTGTGTCTGGCGTGCCGACTTTCTCCACCTCTTTCTCGATCAGCGCCGAGGTCGGGCAGGCCTGGACGCAGGCGCCGCACGACACGCATTCGGAAGCCAGGAACTCCTCGTCCTGGCTCGCCGCGATATGGCTGGCGAAACCCCGGCCGTCGACGGTCAGGGCAAAGGTGCCCTGCACCTCATCGCAGGCGCGCACGCAGCGCGAGCAGACGATGCACTTGGCCGGATCGAAGGTGAAATAGGGATTGCTCTCGTCCTTGCACCCCTCGAGATGGTTCGCGCCCTCATAGCCGTAGCGCACATCGCGCAGGCCGACCGCGCCGGCCACGTCCTGCAGCTCGCAATCGCCATTGGCCGAGCAGGTCAGGCAGTCGAGCGGGTGATCGGAGATGTAGAGCTCCATCACCCCGCGCCTGAGCTGGGTCAGCCGCTCGGTCTGGGTTCGCACGCTCATCCCCGGCGCGACTGGGGTGGTGCAGGAGGCTGGGAAGCCCGCCCGCCCCTCGATCTCGACGAGGCAGACGCGGCACGAGCCGAAGGCTTCGAGGCTGTCGGTGGCGCACAATTTGGGAATGGAGGTGCCGGCGAGCGCGGCAGCGCGCATGATCGACGTGCCTGTGGGGACGCGCACTTCGGCCCCGTCGATGCTGAGCGTCACCAAAGGTGCGGCGGGAACCGCCTTGGTGCCGAGGTCGGTTTCGCTTATCCAGGCCATGATCTACTCCGCAGCCTCGATCAGAGGCGCTGCCCCGAAATCCTCGGGGAAATTGTCGAGCGCGCTCAGCACCGGATAGGGCGTGAACCCGCCCAGCGCGCAGAGCGAGCCATGCTTCATCGTATCGCACAAATCGCGCAACAAGACGACCTCATCCGCGACGCTGCGGGGTTTTGTCCGGGCGTTGCGCATCTGCGGCATTGCCTCGAGCGCATCGTCGGAGCGTCCCGTCCCCGAGGTGATGCGATCGATCAGCTCGACGCCGCGGACCGAACCGATCCGGCACGGCGTGCATTTGCCGCAGCTCTCGATCGCGCAGAATTCCATCGCGAAGCGCGCCATCTTCGCCATGTCGACGCTGTCGTCGAAGACGGTGATGCCGGCATGGCCGATCAGCCCGCCCGCTGCGGCGAAGGTCTCATAGTCGAACGGCATGTCGAAACGCGATGGCGGGATATAGGCGCCGAGCGGGCCGCCGACCTGCACCGCGCGCACCGGCCGCCCGCTCGCTGTGCCGCCGCCGATGTCATTGACCAGTTCGCCGAGCGTGATGCCGAAGCCGATCTCGAACAGGCCGCCATTCTTCACATTGCCGGCAAGCTGGATCGGCATCGTTCCGCGCGAACGGCCGAAGCCGATTTCGGCATAACGCTCCGGCCCTTCGGCAAGGATGAAGGGGATAGCGGCGAGGCTCAGCACATTGTTGATCACCGTCGGCCGGCCGAACAGCCCACTGATCGCGGGAAGTGGCGGCTTGGCCCGGACCTGGCCGCGCTTGCCCTCGATCGATTCGAGCATCGCGGTCTCCTCGCCACAGACATAGGCGCCGGCGCCTTCGCGCACCTCGAGCGCGAACGGGGCGATCCGCTGCGCCGCTGCCTCGATCGCCGCGCGCATCGTGCGGATCGCGAAGGGATATTCCGAGCGGATATAGACATAGCCGTACGTCGCGCCGACCGCGTGCGCGGCGATCGCCATGCCCTCGATCAGACAGAAGGGATCACCCTCCATCAGCATGCGATCGGCAAAGGTGCCGCTGTCGCCCTCATCGGCGTTGCAGACGATGAACTTCTCAGGCGAGGGCGAGTCGAGCACGGTCTGCCATTTGATGCCGGTGGGGAAACCAGCGCCGCCGCGCCCGCGCAGCCCCGATGCCTTGACCGCGTCGACCACGGCCTGGGGAGACTTTGCGCGCGCCGCGTCGAGCCCCGCCCAGCCGCCATGCGCTGCGTAATCGGTGAGGCTCAGCGGATCGGTGATGCCGCAGCGCGCGAAGGTGAAACGCTGCTGGCGCGCGAAGAAGGGCAAAGCCGCCACGTCGCCGAGGCGGTTGGGATGCGTGCCGTCGAGCACCTGCCCGACCTCGTCCGGAGCGACCGGACCATAGCCGATGCGGCCCTCGGCCGTCTCGACTTCGACCAGCGGCTCGATCGCGAACAGCCCATGGCTGCCGGTGCGCACCACCGCTGCGCCCGCAGCGACAAGCGCCGCGCTCACCGCGTCCGACCCGAGCGCTACTGAGGCCATGTCGCCAGAGACGAACACGCGCGACGCCGGTGTGGAGATTGCCCCTGCCAGGAATGGCGCGCCACGGGGCGCGAGGTCGGCAGCATTGCGCACGCCAGCAACGGGCTGGCCATCGACGAGCGCCGAGGGGCCAATTGCGCACAGGCCGAGACAATAGATCGCCTCGGTGGTCACGCCGTCGCGTTCGAGCCCGGCGGCCACCGCATCGGCGCCGCGCGCCTGGCAGGCTTCGGCGCGACAGAGTTTCACGACTCGCCCCTCGGCCGGGGCCGATCGGAAATCATGATAGAAGCTGATCACGCCGTGAACCTCGGCGCGGCTCAGATTGAGTGCCTCAGCGACGATCGGCACTGCCTCGCCGGGCACATGGCCGAGCGCGCTCTGGATCGCGTGCAACAGGGGCAGCAGCAGCCCGCGCTCGCCGGAATGGCGTGCCGCGAGCGTCTCGACCTCCGCCCGAGCGGCGGCTGTAAACGCTGTGGAACTGGGACTCGGCTGCATGCGATCCTTGCTCTTCATCTTACCCGGAACGTCGCGCCGTTACAGCGACAAAAGCCATGGTCAACGCTCCGTCCATCCCATATGCGCCGGCATCGGCTCATGCGAAAGTCAGTGATCCGCGCCGCTCGGCGAAACGCCAGCCTTCGCCCGGGACACGGTGCAGAAGGTCAGCGAATCCGCCGACCAGAGGCGGCGCATCCGCCGCGGTGAACAGCAGCATCGCACTGGTCGCGGTGGCGCTGTCGGCGTCGAGCACGGTCACGACGATGTTCGCGGTGACGTGCCGCGTGGTGCGTGCCGGACGCGATTCGAAGGCCGCGAGGATCGCATCACGACCGACAATCGGCGCGTCGGGCGCGCTCGGCCGGGTCATGCTGCCATCTTCGGTGTAGAGCGCGGCGACCTCGGCCCAGCGCGCCGCGTCGTTGAGGGTCGCGTAGAGATTGATCAGCGTCGCACAGTCCCATTCGATCGCGCGTCGCGCATCCTCCGTCAGGCTATCGGGCATCGCTCCGCTCCTCATCCGAACTCATCCAAACTGATGCCCTGTTTGGCTCTTGTCGGGCCGGCGCACAATGCTATTGTATGCCAGTGATACAAATCCTGGCACCGCCAGGCAAGGGAGCGAAGAGAATGAGTGAATCGGAAGTCGTGAAGTTCCGCGTCGAGGACCGCATCGCCTGGGTATATTTCGCGCGGCCCGAGAAGCGGAACGCGATGAGCCCGACGCTCAACCGCCGCATGATGGAAGTGCTGGACGAGCTCGAATATCGTGACGATGTCGGCGTGCTGGTGCTCGGCGGCGAAGGCACTGCCTGGTCGGCTGGCATGGACCTGAAGGAATATTTCCGCGAGACCGAGTCGCAGGGGCTTAAGGGCGTGCGCAAGTCGCAGCGCGAGAGCTATGGCTGGTTCCGCCGGCTGCGCTGGTTCCAGAAACCGACGATCGCGATGGTCAATGGCTGGTGCTTCGGCGGCGGCTTCGGGCCGCTCTTCTCCTGCGACCTCGCGATTTGCGCCGACGAGGCGCAGTTCGGGCTCAGCGAGATCAACTGGGGTATCCTGCCCGGCGGCGGCGTGACGAAGGTGGTGGTCGATCTGCTCGCGATGCGCGACGCGATGTGGCTGACGCTGACCGGCGAGCTGATCGACGGGAAGAAGGCAAGCGAGATGCGGCTGGTGAACGAGAGCGTGCCGCTCGACCAGCTCGAGGCTCGCGTGAAGGCGGTGGCCGAACTGCTGCTCAAGAAGAACCCGGTCGCGCTCAAATTCGCCAAGGACGCTGTGCGCCGCGTCGGCACGATGACCTATGACGAGGCCGAGGACTATCTCGTCCGCATGCAGGAAGCGGCGAACTTCCACGACAAGACTGACGGGCGCAAGGAAGGCATTCGGCAGTTTATCGACGAGAAGAGCTACAAGCCCGGGTTGGGCTCGTATGATCTGTCGAAGGCTGGCTGACTGCTGCTCCCCTCCCGCTTGCGGGCTACGGCGCCCTTCTTCCCCTCTCCTTTCAGGAGAGGGGCAAGCTGCGCAGCAGCGCGGGGTGAGGTTGAGGGCGAGACGCTCATGACAGTCACCCTCACCCTTCCCGTCACTTCGTGACGGGCCCCTTCCCTCTCCCGCTGGGAGAGGGAGAAAGTCCCTCAGGTTGAGATCAGGGCGTCCAGGGCGATCGCGCCCTTTCCGTCCGGATAGACCAGCACTGGGTTGAGATCGATCTCGCGGATGGCGGGCGTGGCGGCGACTACCTCGCCGAGTGCCGCGACGATCCTGGCGACCGCGGCAACATCCATCCTCGGCGCGCCGCGGAAACCGTCGAGCAGTGGCGCCATGCGGAGCTGGCGGATTTCCGCTGCGATCTCGTCCTCTGACAGGCCGGTGGGCAGCAGGCGGACATCGTGCAGCAATTCCGCAGCAACGCCGCCAAAGCCGACCAGGATCACCGGGCCCCAGGCTGGATCGTTGCGGGCGCCGACGATCAGCTCGACGCCGCGCGCGGCCATGCCTTCGACCAGCACGCCGTCAAGCGCGAGGCCGGGCCGGGCGTCGGCGATATTGGCGTGGAGTTTGTCCCAGCCAGCCGCCACGGCGTCGGCATCGGCCAGCCCGATGATCACGCCGCCGGCATCGCTCTTGTGCGGCAGCGCCGCGGCCTGCGCCTTGAGCACGACCGGATAGCCGAGCCGCTCGGCCGCGGCCTGCGCCTCGGCCTTCGTGGTCGCGAGCTCATGACGCGGAAACGCGATGCCGCGCGCGCCCAGCAACGCCTTGGATTGATATTCGGGGACGCTCTCGCCACCGACAGGCAGGTCTTTCAGCGCTGTACCCTCAGCGCGCGCCTGCCCGTCCGATCGCGTCGCGCGACCGGTGATCCGCGCCAGGGCGCGTACCGCGCGCTCGGCGGTCGGCAGATAGGGCACGCCGAGCTTGCGGAGGCGCGCAATGTCCTCGTCGCGGACCACACCGCCCTCATCGACGCCGGCTAATACCACCGGCTTGGTGCCGCCGAGCATCTCGAGCGCCCCGGCAACGGCGTCGAACTTGATGCTCGAGGTGGCGATCGTGGTCTGGATCAGAGTCACGAGGATCGCGCCGACCCGATCATCCTCGACCAGAGCGGCGATCGTGCGGCCATAGAGGCCCGGATCGACCAGCCCCTGCGCGGTCACGTCGAGCGGGTTCGAGACGGGGACGAAATCGGGCAGCGCAGCGCGCAATGCCGGGCTGTCGGCGTCCGACAATTTGGGCAGATCGAGCCCAAGTTCTTCTGACAGATCGAGGAGCATCGCCTTGAACGCGCCGGATTCCGCGACCACGCCGGTGCCGCCCGACGGCATCGCCTGGCAGCGTGCGGCGATCTCGACCACGTCGCCGAGTTCCTCGAGCGAGTCGACGACGATCACGCCGGCATGCTCGGCGTGGACGCGCATCACTGCATAATCGCCGGCCATCGCGCCGGTGTGAGTCGCCGCGCTCGCCGCTCCGGCGGCGCTGCGGCCGGGATGGAGCAGCACGATCTGCTTGCCGGCCGCACGCGCCGCGCGGGCCGCCGCGAGGAAGCGGGCGGGCGAACGGAACTGCTCGACGATCATCGCGATCACCGTGGTCTCGGGCGAATCGACGAGATAGGCGAGATAATCCTCGACCCCGCTCGCGGCCTCGTTGCCGGTCGAGATGTAGCAGCTGAGCGGCACGTCGCGGGTGATCATCGTCGTGGCCAGCACCGCCGCCATTGCGCCCGATTGCGAGACGATGCCGACGCGGGTGTCGCCCTCAGCGCGCGCCTCGGGCATCTCGATGAAGGTCAGCGAGATACGATCGATGAAGTTGACGAGGCCGAGGCAATTGGGGCCTTCGACCACCATGCCAGCCGCTGCGGCGATCGCCGCGATCTCCCGCTGGTCGGCGAGGCCCTGCGGCCCATCCTCGGCGAAGCCGGCGGCGAAGACCACCGCCGCGCCGACCTTGCGCCGTGCCAGCGCGCGGACCGCGTCGAGCACGCCCGCGCGCGGGATGGCGAGCACGGCGGCGTCGATCCCCTCGGGCAGATCATCGACCGACGCGACGCAGGGCCGGCCGCCAATGTCGCTGCGCTTGGGATTGACGAGATGAATCGCGCCGTCGAACCCCTGCCGCTCGAGATTGGAGAGAACCGATGCGCCGAGCGCGCCGGGCTTGTCCGACGCGCCGATGATCGCGACCGATCGCGGCCGCAACAGGCGGTCAAGCGAGCGCGGAGTGGACAGGGCATCTGGAACCGCACGCTCGATCAAGTGATGGTCGTCCACATATCTCTCCGGCTGGCATGGTCTCGTTTCCGCGATTGTGCGCCAAGCATACAATTATGGCAAGTGTTGCCGGCCAAAATATCAGGCGTCACCCCGGGCTTGTTCCGGGGCCACTGGGCCGCAAGAGCAATCTCTGCACACCCTGTGGAGACATGGATGCCGGAACAAGTCCGGCATGACGAAAATGGGGACGTACCCTACCAGATCAGGCGGGCTCATGCGGCGTGCGGCGTCCGCGCGCGGGGCCGAGTTTTCCGAGCAGCGTAAACAATGTCGCACGCTCGGCCGCGCTCAGCCTTGCGCTCATCCGGTGATCCGATTCGCGCAGTGACACAATCAGGTCATCGAGCTGGACCTCGCCGTGCGGCAGCAGGTGAAGCGCGTTGGTGCGCAGGTTGCGCCCCGCCCGCCGCTCGATGAAGCCACCCGCGACCAGAGCATTGACCAATTTCATCGCACTCGACCGGTTGATGCTGAGCGCGCTGCCGAGCGCGGTCTGGTCGCAGCCGGGATTGGCGCGAATCAGCAAAAGCGCGGTGAGCTTGGCCGGGGTCAGGCCATATGGCTGGAGCACCTGCCGGGCATCGTCCGTCATGGTGAGATTGGCGCGCTGCATCTGATAGCCGAGTAGGGTTTCAAGATCGCTGTCGTGCTTCATGATCGGCCGATCCCGCCTTGCCAAGATTGTATGCTTGGCGCACAAAGGCGCCGCGTTCGCAGGTTCTTCCCCAACCCGGCGGCAAAAACTAGAGCGAAGTGTCATGCAAGCAACGGCGCGGCTGGACCACGCCTGCAAGGAGAGCGATGATGGACCGTCAATTCAGGATGTTGGTGGGTGGCGAGCTGGTCGATGGCGCGAGCAGCTTCGATGTCGTCAATCCCGCGACCGGCGCGGCATTTGCGCAGTGCCCCAAGGCCGATGCGGCGCTGATCGACCGCGCCGTCGCGGCGGCGAAACAAGCATTTCCGGCATGGGCGGCGAAACCGATCGAGGAGCGCGCTGCGCTGATCGGCCAGATTTCCGACGCGCTGGAGGCGCGCGCCGGCGAGTTCGCCAGCCTGCTCACCAGCGAGCAGGGCAAGCCGCTCGACCAGGCCATGTATGAGGTGATGGGCAGCGTCTTTACGCTGCGCGCCTTTGCCGGGATGCGGATCGACCCGAAGACGCTGCGCGACGCGAACGGCAACACGATCACCGAGCATCGCACGCCGCTGGGCGTGGTCGCGGCGATCACGCCGTGGAACTTCCCGATCATCCTCGTCATGAACAAGATGGGCCCGGCGCTCATCACCGGCAATACGATGGTGATCAAGCCGGCACCGACCACGCCGCTGACGACCCTGCTGCTCGGCGAGATCTGCGCGCAGATATTGCCCGCGGGCGTCGTCAATGTGGTGTGCGACCAGAATGACCTTGGCGCCCTGCTGACCAGCCACAAGGACGTGGCGAAGGTCGCCTTCACCGGATCGACCGCGACCGGCAAGAAAGTGATGGCCTCGGCCGCCGAGGGCGTGAAGCGCGTGACGCTCGAGCTCGGCGGCAATGACGCGGCGATCGTGCTCGACGATGTCGATGCGCGGCAGGTCGCGCGGAAGGTCTATGGCGGGGCGATGGCCAATGCCGGCCAGATCTGCGTCGCGATCAAGCGCGCTTATGTGCCGGCATCGATGTACGAGGATTTCTGCGACGAGCTGGCCACGCTCGCCAAGGCCGCGGTGGTCGATGACGGCGCCAAGCAGGGCACGACGGTCGGGCCGATCCAGAACCGGATGCAGTTCGAGAAGGTCAAGGCGTTGCTCGAAGATGCCAAGGCACGGGGCACCGTGATCGCCGGCGGGGAAGCGCTCGATCGGCCCGGCTATTTCATGCCGCCGACGATCGTCCGCGATCTCGACGACGATGCGCCGCTGGTCCGCGAGGAGCAGTTCGGCCCGGTGCTGCCGGTGCTCAAATATACCGAGATCGACGACGTGATCGCGCGCGCCAATGACAGCGACATGGGGCTTGGCGGCACGGTCTGGGGCCGCGACCTCGACCGCGCGACTGCGGTTGCGAAGCGGATCGACACCGGGACTGTGTGGGTGAACCAGTATCTCGCGATCGACGCCAACATCCCGTTCCGGGGGTCGAAGCAATCGGGTCTGGGGGGCGAGCTTGGTGAGGCCGGGCTGCATGAATATACGCAGCCGCATATTATCAATGCGGTGGCGTATGAGGAGGCTTGAGCAATCTCGTTGAGCCGGCTCTTCTCCCCTCCCGCTTGCGGGAGGGGTCGGGGGTGGGCTCGCGTTTTCCACGAGCGATGCGCTCGCTGAGGGCGGGAGCCCACCCCTAGCCCCTCCCGCAAGCGGGAGGGGAATAAGAAGCCCGCCTTCTTCGCATATATGATCTATACACAATCGCGAAATCACGGCATGATCCTCGGATAACCGCGGAAGAGGGACCAGCCATGCCGACGATCGCCACGACCCATGTCGGCAGCCTGCCGCGCGGACCGCAGCTGACCCCGGTGCTACTCGCGCGCGACCATGGCGAGCCCTATGATGCCGCCGAGTTCGACACGCTCGTCCAGGCGGCGGTCGACGAGGCGGTGGCGGCGCAGGTCGCGGCGGGCGTCACGATCATCAGCGATGGCGAGCTCGGCAAGGTCGGCTATTCCACCTATATGATCGAGCGGCTCTCCGGGTTCGGTGGGCATGTCGAGCGGATGTCAGCGCTCGATCTCGCGCCCCTGCCCGATCTCCGCGCCAAGCTTGCGCATATCATGGGATCGCAGGAATTCACCCGCGCCTCGTGCATCGGCGAGATCAGGCTGGTGAACCTCCAGCCGCTCCATGACGATATCCGCCGCTTCAAGGGCGCGCTCGATCGCCATGGCAAGGGGACCCGCGCCTTCATGAACGCGGCTTCGCCGGGGCTGATCACCTCGTTCCAGAAGAACGCCTTCTACCCGAACCACGAGGCGTATCTCGCCGCGCTGGTCGATGCGATGCGCCCCGAATATGAGGCGATCGTCGAGGCCGGGTTCGAGCTGCAACTCGACTGCCCCGACCTCGCGATGTCGCGCCACACCGGCTATCAGGAGATGGACGAGCCCGAGTTCCTCAGGACGATCGAAGCGAATGTCGAGGCGCTCAACGCGGCGACGGCCAATATCCCGCCCGAAAAGATGCGGATGCATCTGTGCTGGGGCAATTATGAAGGCCCGCACGACCATGACATTCCGCTCGAACGGATCATCGATATCGTCATCAGGGCGCGGCCGGCGACCGTGCTTTTCGAGGCGGCGAACCCCCGCCATGAGCATGAATGGATCGTGTGGCGCGATGCCGCCCTGCCCGACCACAAGATCCTCGCGCCGGGGATGATCGACACCTGCTCCAACTATGTCGAGCATCCCGAACTGATCGCGCAGCGGATCGAGCGCTTTGCCGGGCTGGTCGGCGCTGACCGGGTGATTGCCAGCACCGATTGCGGCTTCGGGACCTTCGCCGGCTATGGCAAGATCGACCCCGCGGTGACCTGGGCCAAGCTGCGATCCTTGCGCGAGGGCGCCGATATCGCGGCGGCGCGACTCTGATGATCAAGGCCGATCGCGATTCAAATTCGCGATGAGCAGATTCGCGCAGAGGCGCGGAGGCGCAGTGTCCGACTTCGAGGCGTGCTTTGCCCTTTCAACTTCGAAAGTCCGTAGCGAAAAGTCAGCAACAACAGTCCAACCGCACCCTCTGCGCCTCCGCGCCTCTGCGCGAACATCATGGCGGCGCGTGAGCGGCGCGCTATAGCGTCCCGATGGCAGACGCCGCCACCAACCCGGTCAAGTCCGCGATGCGGACGCTCGACATTGTCGAGTATGTCGTCGCGCGCGATGCGCCGGTGGTGGCGCAGGAGATTGCGGGCGCACTCGCGATCCCGGTCAGCAGCCTTTCCTATCTGCTGAACACGCTGGTCGATCGCGGGTATCTCGCACGCGAAGGGCGCCGCTATACGCCGGGGCCGGGGCTCGCCCGGCTGCAGACCCGCGCGCACGGCTTCTCGCTCGAGGAGCGCGCCGCGCCGCTGGTGCGGGCGCTGCGCGTCCAGCTCAACGAAACCGCGAGCTTCTTCGTGCGGCGCGACTGGGAGGTCGAGGCGCTCGTCACCGAGACCAGCGACCATGCGCTGCGCTATGCCGTGCAGATGGGCACGCGCACGCCGATGCACGGCTTCGCGGCGGGCAAGGCGATCCTCGCGGCCCTGCCCGATGCCGAGATCGAGGCCTATCTGCGCAGCACCGAGCGCGCCGCCTTCACCCCAAGCACGATCACCGCGAGCGACGACCTGCGCCGCGAGATCGCAACGATCCGTCGCACCGGCATCGCCCGTACGCGCGAAGAGCATACACCGGGCATCCAGGGCATCGCCCGCGCGGTGGTGATCGAAGGCGAAACGCTGGGCGCGTTCAGCGTCGCGATCCCGACGGTGCGGTTCGACGCCGGGGTGGAACGGCGTGCGGCGGAGCTGCTGACCAAGACCTGCGGGTTGCTGGTGGGGTGATTCGGCCCGGCCAAAAGCCGCAGTTTCTCCCTGTTATTGGCCATTAACAGGGAAGGAACAGGGAGGATTTTATTTATTGGGCCGATTTTTGCGCTTTTTGAGCGTTTTTCTTCGAAAATTATTTAGTTTATTCAGCGCTTTACTTGGTACTCTCCCTGTTAATTGCGGAACAGGGAGCGTGTTGGAAATAACAGGGAGAGCCGTACCCCGGTACAGGGAGAGAACAGGGACGGGAGAAGCGCCGGGGATTCCACCGTCATGTGAAAGAGCGAGGCAGGGTTTGCACCCGGCCGGATTGCACAGTGCGACAATTCGGATTGCGGTTGAATCGATCGGCAGCGCCTGGAACGATCAGCGCCGTTTCGCCTCGATACGGCATCGAGGATAGGGCGGCGCAAACCCTGCCGCTGGACGTGCGTCGCGATCGGGCGCGTGCGGATCGCGTATCCCGACGCTATGGTGCCACCCGGCTGGATGGGAGAGCGTTATGCGGGTGGTTGGCGCGCTGATGGCGATTGCGGCGATGACGGCGGCTCCCGCTGATGCGAAAGGGACGGTGGCGGATGCGAAAGGGATGGCGGCGACCGCGCGACGGGCGCTGGCGGAGACGCAAGCCAACGGCCTTGCCATAGCGGTGATCGATCACGGCCGGGTCGCTTCGGTCGAGGCGTTCGGGAAGCGCAACGCGAAGGGCGATCCGCTGACCATCGATACGGTGATGTACGGCGCCTCGATCACCAAGGCGGTGTTCGGCTATCTGGTCATGCAGCTGGTCGATGAAGGCAAGGTCGATCTCGACCGCCCGATCGCGGCGATGCTGCCCAAGCCGATCCCGGACTATGGCAATATCGGCGCCTACGGGAATTGGGGGGATCTGGCCGGCGACGATCGCTGGAAGGCGATCACGCCGCGCATGGCGATGACGCATTCGACCGGCTTTGCGAATTTCTCCTATCTCGAGCCCGACCGGAAGCTGCGAATCCATTTCGATCCGGGCACGCATTTCTCCTATTCGGGGGAAGGGATCATGCTGCTCCAGTTCGGGCTGGAGCGGGGGCTGGGCCTGGATGTGGGCGCTGAATTGCAGCGGCGATTCTTCGGGCCGCTCGGCATGACGCGCACCAGCCTGAAGTGGCGGCCGGACTTCGCCGCGAACCTGGCCGATGGATGGACCAGCGACGGCAAGATCGAGCCGCATGACGAACGCAGCAGAGTGCGTGTCGCGGGATCGATGGACACCACGATCGCCGATCTGGCCAAATTCGCAGCCTATATGGCGCGCGGCGGGGGGCTCTCCCGAACGGCGGCGGCGGAACGGGTGCGCGGCAGCCTGCCCATCACCACCGCGACGCAATTCCCCAACTTCCAGCCGGACGCGCCGGCCGACAAGCGCGTGCCCGGGCTGGGCGCGGGCATCGGCGTGGTTGCCTTTACCGGACCGCAGGGGCCGGGCTGGTTCAAGGGCGGCCACAATGAATCGACGGGCAATACGCTGGTGTGTGTGGAACGCGGCGAGCGTTGCGTGTTGATCCTGTCCAATGATGTCCGGGCGGAGCGGGCTTTCCCGATGCTGGTGAAAGCCGTGTTGGGGGAGACTGGGGTTCCGTTTGGTTGGGAATATGGGGATCAGGCTGGGCGGTAGTGGGCGTGAGCATGAAACAGGGTTTCGGTGACGTGCAAACCCGAGAATTGCAGCGCGGCAGAAAAGGGTCCGCGAATCTTTCGATATGAGGGACAAATGACATCAGGCCTGCGCACCGGCGCTGTGTTGATCCATCCCAGCGGCGACTACATGGGCAATCTGCTTTGGCCCGGTGTGTTGCCCGCCGAGCACTTGGAAGCGCTGCCCGCGGCGATCGCGGCCATCACTGCGAACGGCTATTGGGCCAGCCCCTTCCCAGAAGGCGATGGTGTCACCTTCAAACGCTACGGTGACGCCCCCTATGACCCTGGCGCCAGCCTCGCCGAGTTCCGCGCCGCTTTCGGCTTTCTCGACCTCGACGTGCTTGACCCCGGCGAAGGGCGGGCGCGCGCCTTAGCCCGGCTCGCCCTCGACCGGACGATAACTTGCACTTGCCTCGTGCCAGTCGAGGGCCTGCGCCTGGACGCGCCGTTCACGCTCGGCGAGACGCGGTTCCACGCACCCGTCGACGGCGAAGATAATTGTCTCGCTGATCATGCCTGGCGCGAACTGTGCGACGTGCCGGGGGCGGATGTCGACCGGGGTTGGGCACCGGGGGATCGCGCCACTGGGACCACGGCATTGCTCGGTCGGCCATTGATCGAGCGCAAAATTGAGGCGCCGCTGTCGGTATTCTACGAATCCAGCGCTTCCTTTGATAGCCAGTCCGCGCTTTTGCGGCTGGTGATGGAGGACGCCGATCACGCCCTGGACCCAATCCGCTTCGATCTCTGTCACTACCGCCGGCTCGAATATCTTCCGGCTAAGCCTGGTTGGATTGGTGAGACCGCGCTTGCCTATGTGATCCCCGAGGACCGCGCGTTGCAGGCCCGTTACCTGCAGGGCAAGCCCTACGTGTTGCGGGTCTCGAACAACTGGCTGGGACTGCAGGTCGACGGCGGTGGGCTTTCCTCGGCCGAGCCGCTCGCCGATTTGATCGTCGACAACAGGGCCGGCGACGAGATCACACTCGCGCTCAAGGGCGCGCTGCGCGCGCTCAACCGCTCTTTCTACCTGGTCGAGTTGGAGGCCTCCTTCCTCCATCTCGTTTATGCGATCGACGCGCTGTGCGAGCCTGAAGCACTGCGCGGCGACCGCCACCGTCTTTGGATCAGCGCGTTCGGCTCGGCTGGCGATGCGACCCGGTTCGCGGCATTGCTCGCCAATTTCGATCGGCATTATGGCGTGCGCAACCGTATCGTCCATGCGGGTGAGACGTTCGCCAGCTTGGGACTCGTCGGCGAGAAGCAATGTCAGTTTATGCTTAGTCTGCTCGGGTGCTGTATCCAGACCTTCTTGCGCAAAGGGTTCGCCACCCGCCGACAGGCCGCTGAGTTCGCCTTCGACGCGCTGACCGCGACCGCGATCACACCGCATCTGACCGCGATGGCGTCGACGCAGTTCGCGCTGCCACTGACCGCTGACAAGACGTTCGTGAAGCATATGCAAATATAGACTTTAGATAAGGCTGACGTAGATCGCATTGACGATCGCGGGAGGCCCCGATTGACTTCGTCATGAGTGGTGCGGCCGATTGGCGAGGCTCAAAATAGAGGGAGAAACATGGCTAACGAGACACCCGACGCCGTGTTGGCATTGCTGCCTACGCTATTGCAAGGAGCGGAGAAAACCTTCGAGAATGCTGAGCAACTATTTCGTGAGGCCCAACTCCTCGCGGAAGGCGGAGCTGTGGCGCGCGCACTTTGCCTCCATCAAATCTCGCTCGAAGAATGTTCTAAGGTAGACAGTCTCGGCGCGTGGGCTACGAGTTTGGTTCTCGGCTTCGAAGTGGACCAGAAGAAGGTCTTTGCCGCACTCTCCCGGCATGCCTCCAAAAATAGGCTCAACGCCTATATGCTGGACCTCTCCGATGCGGAGGCAGAGGCCAGAGAGCGCGGAGACTTGAAAGCAGCATCAGAATTATTCAAGCAGTCCCAAACGCAATTCCACGCTAGCTCCAATAACGCGAAGAACGCCTCCTTGTACGTCGATTGGGTGGACGGGGCATTCGTTGCTCCCGCGGATCGCATCACCACCGTGATGTTGGAAGAGGTCACGAAGCGCAATGCGACGTTTCTGGGCTTTGCTTTCAACAACCTGAAAGCGCTGAGGCGTCTCACTGCCGCTCCGCACGAGATGCGGGAGCCTCTGTTAGGCTTTGTGAAACAAGCGGAGCAATTGCTCGAGCAGGCGCCGGCGGATTTTGCCAAAGCTATGGACGCGCTCCTCTCCACCCTCCTCGATTATCAACCGCATTCACTGCAATCGGGGGACGCTGAATCGGGCAAGCCGTAAAATGACTCTGACCCCTTTTCCCCTGGCTCCGCATACGTATCGATTGAAGCGCTCGCGGAAGCATGGATGCCGGAACACGTCCGGCATGACGGCAGCGCGCGGGAGGTGTTCCAGCCGCCTTTCGCACTTCAGCTGGCAATGGTTCGCTTCACCACGTTCTTCGCCAAGGTCTTGAATCTTCCACCATCGGCGGACCGTACCGTGATGGTGACATGACCGGTTTTGCTCGTTCGGCGATCCTCAACAACACCGCTTTTTCCCGCATGGCTGCCACCGGTGACAACGCAGTTATCGCCATCGATCACAAAATCACGCTCTGCCTGTTCCCCAGCCATCATCGGTTCCAATCTCTACAAAGATCGCGCCCGCCTTCTCATTTCGGCATCCCGCTCAACCCACTCGCCTGCCGCAGCGCCGCCCCATCCAGCCGATACCCATCCAGAAACACCGTCTCGACATGCCGCAAATTGGTGATGTCCTTCGATACATCGCCATCCACCAGGATGATGTCAGCCGTCTTGCCGGGGGCGATCGAGCCGGTGCGGTCGTCCATGCCGGTCATCCGGGCGGGGACGATGGTCGCGGTCTGCAAGGCTTCCGCGTTGGTGAGGCCGGCCTGCTGGTAGAGCTCAAGCTCGCGCACCAGCTCCAGCCCATAGCCGTCGGTGCCGGCCACGATGCGGACCCCGGCCTGGTGGAGCCTGCCGGTCAGCTCCACCATCTTCGTGAAGCTCTTGCGGAAATCGTCGCGCGTCACGCCCGCGAACAGGGGGTAGCCGCCGATCTTCCAGCCGCGCGCGACCGCCGGAGGGGCGACGGCGGCGAAGGGCGCATATTCGGGTGAAATGGCGCTGCCGTCCGAGGTCATCAGCGGCTCCCAGACGGTAAGCGTCGGGTCGATGATCGTCTTGCGCGCCGCCAGCTCAGCGTAAAAAGCCTTCATCGCGGGGGAATCGAGATCGACGTCCTTGCCATATTTGGCCGGCCCCTCCAGCCTTGCTGCGGTATTGGCCTTGTCGACCACGTCCTGCGGCATCGCCTGCATCATGATGAAGTTGATGTGGGTAACTTCGTCATAGCCGGCGCGGACCGCGTCGAGCGGCCGCATGCCGGCGGGGACGTGGCCGTGGACGTGCATGCCGAGCTTGTGCGCCTCGGCGGCGGCAGGCGCGATCCAGGCGGGGTTCATCGAGGTGTAGAATTTCACGCCCCACAGGCCCGCCGCTTTGATCTTGTCGACCGCCGCGATCGCCTCCTCAGCCGAGGAGACAGTGAGCGCACCCTGGGCGGCGAGCGGGTCCTTGCGATCGATGATCACGGAGATCTTGCCGTCGGGCGCGAGCAGGTCGCCCGCCGCGCGGCGCTTGTAGATGCTGAGCGACTCATCGATCATCGAGCCGGGGCTGCGATAGTTGGTCATGCCGGTCGCGACATTCTGCAGCAGGTTCCAGTCGTCTCCGACATGCTGGTGCGAGTCCCACAGACCGGGCGTCAGCGTCTTGCCATGGCCGTCGATGACGGTGGCGCCGGCCGGTGCCTTGATCGATCCACCCGCGCCCGTAGCGGCGACCTTGCCGCCCGCGATCAGCACGGCGCGGTCCGGCAGATATTGGCCGGCGACCGAATCGAACATCAGCACATGGTCGATCAGCGTCGGCGTGCGGTTAGCGGGGCTGAGGAAGCGATGGGCGATGTCGCGCACCATGTCGGCGGTGGCCTTGTCCTGGATGTCCTTCAGCTTCGGGCCGGCCTTTTCATAGCCTTCGGGCAGGAGCGAGATGGTCCCGGCATTGCCGAAGAAATGATTGTCCTGGTCGAGCCAGACCGGCGATGGCGAGAAGCCGAAGCCGGTGATGAAGGCGAGCTTGATGGTCTTCGGGCCCTGGGGTCCGTCGATCTGGACCGGCTTGCCGATGGCGATGCTGGCATGGCCCATGGGCAGGAGGCCGACACCCTTGCTCCCCGCCGCGACCAGCGCCTCGACATCGCGCTCGCCAGCGAGCCAGGGGCCGCCATAGCTGTTGTAGCGCCGGTTGGCGAAGGGGGCCGAGCCCTCGTCCACGACCGTCTTCCAATGGGCGACCCCGCCGGCATCGACGGTGAAGCTTTCGGTCGCGTCGCCTGAATCGGTGAAGCCGCGGATCGCCATGGTTGTCGGGCGCTGATCCGGGGCGAGCGTCAGCAGTTCGTCAGTCTCGGTGACCCAGCCGCGGAGCGACATCGACATGCGATAGGCCACGCGGCCGTCGGGCATGGTCCAGGACCAGATATCACCATGTTTTCCGGCAATCGAACTGATCGTGTAGTGGCGCGCGCCCTCGGGCGGCGTCATCAGCTGCTCCTTGGGAATGGGCGCCGCGAGGGCAAAGGGCGCGGTGGCGATCGACGCCGTGGCGGCGAGCAGGGACGCAAGGATCATTCGACGCATGGCTGGTTCCCCCAGGCAGGAAAGTCGGGAGAGTGGCAAGGTGCTCCCGCCGGCGCAACTCTTGTTTGGGCGAAATGCGGGCCGCGCTACTGCGTAATCGGCGCGAAGCAGAGCCAGGCCATGTCCCAGCCTCCTGGGTAGCCCCGGATATTATACCATCCGCCCGCGGTCCAGCCGCCGACATTGCCCTGGGTACCGACGCACCAGGCATTGCCGCTATTGTCGAAGGCCAGCATGTCGATCGTCCAGCCATCATAGCCGGAATCGACCCATTGCGTGTCGACCCAGCGCCCGACATTGCCGTCGGTGCCGACGCCGTATTTCCTGCCCAGGGAATCGAAAGCCAACATCTTGAGCGTCCAGCCGCCGAGATTGCCCTGATCCTGCCATTGGTTGTTGCGCCAGATGCCGACATTGCCGTCCATGCCGACGCACCAGAGCGTGCCGTCGGGGCCCCAGACCAGCGATTTGAGCGCCCAGCCCTGCGGGGCGTCTTGAGTCTGCCAGCCGCCGGTCGTCCAGATGCCGACATTGCCCGCCGTGCCCACGCCGTAGATCCAGCCATTGGGCGCAATGGCCATCGACCTGAGCGTCCAGTTGCCGAGATTGCCAAGATTGCCCCAGCAATCGAACATGGGCACCCCGATACCGACATTGCCGTCGCGGCCGATGCCGCACAGGTTCTGGGGATAATGGGTCATTGCGCTCTCCTGTCGTTCCATCCCTGTGCCGGCCCGTGTTCGCGAAAATGCGGTTTCGGCGACACCTGCGAAACCCCGTGGATCCAGGCGGCTTCACTTCGCCGCCGGACACGGGTTCGTTACGGAGGTGATCTAATCCCGGCCCTTAACGGCAGCAAGCGCCGCCCGCTCCAGCGAGCGGGCGGCGCGGGCGCGCGGCACAGTGTGTCAGCGTAGCGTGCGGAAGGTCGCGCGCAGTTCTTCGGTGAAGGACCCCGGCTGCTCCCAGGCGGCGAAATGGCCGCCTTTCGGCAATCGGTTATAATGGACGAGGTTCGGATAGGCGCGGCGTGCCCAACTTTCCGGCGCGGTATAGATCTCGTCCGGATAGGCGCTCACGCCCATCGGCAGCGCGACGCCCTTGGGGGCGAAGAAGTCGAGCTTGCTTTCCCAATAGAGGCGCGCCGAGGAGACCGCGGTATTGGTCAGCCAATAGAGCGTAATATTGTCGAGCACGTCGTCGCGGGTCAGGCCTTCCTCGACGCCGTCGAACACGCGGGTGATGAGCGCGCGGCTGCGATCGTCATGATCCAGCATCCAGGCAGCGAGCCCGATCGGTGAATCCGCGAGTGCGTAAAGCGTCTGCGGCCGGCCCGCCATCTCCTGCGCATAGCCGAGGCCGTGCTGATAGAAAGTGGAGAGCTGGTCGAAGGCGTAGCGCTCGTCCGCCGAGAGGCCGGCCGGTGCCGGGCCGTTCGGCAGCAATTTCGCGATTTCCGCAGGCACGGTCGCCGGCATGTTGGTGTGTACGCCGATAAGGCCAGCTGGCCGCTGCAGCGCCATCTGCTCGGTCACCGCATTGCCCCAGTCGCCGCCCTGGGCGACGTAGCGGGTATAGCCGAGCCGCTGCATCAGCACCGCCCAGGCGCGGGCGATCCGGATCGGATCCCAGCCGGTGGTGGTCGGCTTGCCCGAAAAGCCGTGGCCGGGGAGCGACGGGATGACGACGTCGAACGCATCGGCCGCGGTGCCGCCATGGGCGGTCGGATCGGTCAGCGGGCCGATGACCTTCATCTGCTCGATGATCGAGCCCGGCCAGCCATGGGTGATGATCACCGGCAGCGCGTTGGGATGGCGCGAGCGGACATGGATGAAGTGGATATCCACCCCGTCGATGGTGGTGATGAAATTGGGCACGGCGTTCAGCCGCTGCTCGGCGCCGCCAGTCATGCCGGTTCGCCCAGTAATCGGCGAGCAGCCGCATGGTTGCGAGGTTCACGCCCTGGCTCGCGTCGTTGACCGTCTCGCGCTCGGGCCAGTTGGTGGCGCGGATCCGGGTGCGAAGATCGGCGAGTGCCTGCGCCGACGCATGGAAGCTGAACGGGCGGATGTCAGCCACGCCGGATGAGGACGGCGTTTGAGGTGAAGGCCGGGCGGCCAAAGCCCGGGCTCCGGCGAGGCTCGCAAAACCCAGGCCGGCGGCGCCGGTCAGTGACGAAGCGAGAAAGTCGCGGCGGCCGATATTCATGCTGGTCATGGTGGTTCTCCTTTGCTGCCGGATCGAGATGAGCTCGCTGTCCGGTGATCGGGACCTAGCCAATTGCGCCCGGGCCCGCCGTTCACGGGTTGCGGCGACTGTTGCGGGATTGCGGTCTTCGATGTCGCTGTTACGCTTCGCCCGCGAAACGAGTCGTTGACCGGCCGATGGAGGGCGACAGGCAATGAGTGCCGTCAGCGCCAGGCGCATTGCGGAACTGCCGCCCGACCCGTTCGAGGAGATGAGCCGCATCCTCGACCGGCCGCCGATCGCGCTGTCCGAACGCTTCAGCGGGGATACCAGGCTGACGGGCCGATGGGCCCATGGCGCGCTGCACGACAGCCTGCCGGGGATGCCGGAGCATGTGATCATCGCCCATCACAACCAGGGCACCGAGATCAACCTGAGAGGCGGCGACGGCCTGCGCGCCCGCGCCAAGACCAGGCCGGGCTCGATCGTGATCATCCCGGCGGGTCATGACGGGCGCTGGGACATCGACGGCATGGTCGATGTCAGCCATGTCTATCTGACCGAGGACCGGCTTCAGAAGAGCGCCGAGGCGCTGACCGGGGGGCGGCCTGTCGAACTGCTTGATCGGCTGTGCTTCGACGACCCGAGAATGACGCATATCCTTTCGCTGCTGAGCGACGAACAGGCGACCAGCGACCCCTCGGCGCGGCTCTTCCTCGAACAGGCGATCGATCTGTTGTGCACGCAATTGATACGCGGCCATTCGACCTTCGGCGCGCTGGCTGATCCGGCGCCTAAGCGGGGACTTGCCGACTGGCAGGTCAGGCGCGTCACCACCTATATGCGCAGCATGATGGAGCAGGAGATCGGTCTCGACGAGCTCGCCGCGCTGGTGAGCCTCAGCCGCTTTCATTTCTGCACCGCCTTTCGCCTGGCGACCGGCCAGACACCGCACCAGTGGCTGACGAACCTGCGCATCGAACGGGCAAAGGAAATGCTGACCGATCCGCTGCTGCCCGTAACGGAGATCGGCCTGTGCGTCGGGTATCAGACCCCGTCCTCCTTCGCGGCCAGCTTTCGCAAACTGGTCGGCGCGACCCCGAGCGAGTTCCGGCGCCGGCTATAGCCTGGAACTCTCTTATCTTCCGATCATCATTCTCCTGATCGAGGCGGGTGTGGTCCCGGACACACGCCGGACCGCACGGGTCATATGGGCCTGGTCGGCGAATCCTTCTTCATAGGCGATGTGTGCCAGCTCGGCCGGGCTGTGCAGGATCGCTGCCAGGGCACGGTGGGCACGCTGCTGGAGCCGATAATCGGCCGGTGTGACGCCGAACATGGCCCTGAAGCCTCGCGCCAGACCCGCCGGGTGCAAGCCCTTCGCTTCCGCCCAAGTGCCCAGCTCCAGGCCAGGATCGCGGCGCAGGTCGGCGGCAAGCTGATCGGGCCAGTCGGCCGGTTCGGTTGCGACCGGCGTGAAGGTCTCGGCCATTTCCTCGATCGCCGCTCGCCCATCCCGCGCGGCGATGCGGGCGACCCGATCGGGATCGGCAATCGTGCCGCGGGCGGCCAATTCCCAGCGATTGGAAAAGGGAAGCACGAGCACCTGCGCGCCGCGCCCGCCTATCGCGTTGACATGGCTCTCCCATGGATTGTGGACGATGACGTCGCCGGCGCTGACGCGGTGATGGCCAGTATCGCCTGATTCCACATAGGTGCCCTCGAGCACCAGCGCGACGAATCCCTCATCGTGACGATGGCGGCGGATCACCTCGCGCGGCGGATGCCGCATCGGGCCGTACGGCACCGGCCGGGAGGCGGATTGGCGAAAGAAATGATGAGCCATGTTGAATTCGTTCAATCCTGTCCGTGTCCGGCGGCTGTATCGACCCTTCCCGCCCCCCCCCGATGCGAGTGCTGCCGCCGATGCTCCGATCCTATGCTCTGATCTTCGCCATTGCCATCAGCTCCGCCAGCCCCGCGCTCGCCGGCCCCGTGGACGAGGTGATTGCCCGACATCGCGCGGCGATGGGCGGGGCGGCCAAGGGCGGCGAGGTCCGGGTGACCTATGCCTATTCCGGCCAGGGGTTGACCGGCACGGTGTCGACACGCTTCGACTCCGCGACCGGCGCCTTCCGTACGGAAAGCGAGCTGGGCGCGATCCATGTTGCAAACGGGTTCGACGGGCGGACACCATGGATGCGGGACATCTCGGGCGCCTATACCAGCCAGACGGGCGGCGACCGCGTCCCGCTGGCGGTGAACGAGGCGTATCGCAACGGCAATCTCTGGTGGCACCCGGACCGCGGCAAGGCGGCCATCGCCTATCTCGGCGTCGAGACCATCGACGGCCGCAGCCTGGCCCATATCACGGTCACGCCCCGCGGAGGTGCGCCGTTCGACGCCTGGTTCGACAAGGGCACCGGCCTCCTCGCCCGGATCGCGGAGCGGCAGATGTTTTTCGATACGCGCGTTTTCTACGAGGATTATGTGCTGCGCGGCGGCACCATGGTCGCGAGCCGGATCGTGACGGATGGCGGCACGGGCGAGTCGGATTATGCGACCATGCGGCTTGGCGCCCTGACACGCGGCGCGCGGCGACCGGCCTCGGCCTATGCGCGCCCGACGGCGGCGCCGACCGGCGTCTCGATCGAGGGCGGCAAGGCGAGTGCGACATTGCCGTTTCGGCTGCTCAACAACCACATCTATGTCGAGGCACGCGTCAACGGCAAAGGCCCCTACACCTTCATCGTCGACACCGGCGGGCACACCCTCCTCTCCGCCCGCGTGGTGCGTGAGGCGAAGCTGTCGCCAGCCGGCGCCTCGCCCGGGGCGGGTGCGGGGGAGAAAACCGTCACCAGCGGGTATGCGTATGTTCGGGACATCACGATCGGCGCGGTCCGGATGCGCGAGCAGACCGCGATTACCCAGGACATTTACGACCCGGCGGTGGAGGGCGTGCGGGTCGACGGGATGGTCGGGTTCGAGCTGCTGCGGCGCCTGGCGGTCACGATCGATTATGGCCGGCGGCAACTGACGTTCACGCGCTTCGATCGCTTCAAGCCTGGCGCGGGTGTGGCGATCCCGTTCAAATTCTATGATCACCTGCCGCAAGTGAGCGGCCGGCTGACCGGCATGCCCGTTCGCCTCAATATCGATACCGGCTCGCGGAGCGAGATCGACTTCACCAGCCCGTTCGTCACCGCCGCGAAGCTGGAGCAGCGCTTTCCGGGCGCTGTCACGGCCATGACCGGCTGGGGCGTCGGAGGGCCGACACTGTCCCGCGTAGTCCGTCTTCCGGCGCTGGCGATCGGCCCTGTGACGATCGACGCTCCGGTCGCCGGGCTTTCACAGGGGAAGGCGGGATCGTTCAGCGATAGTAATTACGAAGCGAATATCGGGAGCGGCCTTCTCAAACGCTTCGTGACCAGCTTCGATTATGCGCGCCAGCTGATGTATCTGCGCCCGATCACCCCGCTGCCGCGCGATGCCGGGACGTTCGACCGGTCCGGCATGTGGCTGAACGCCGACAACGGTGGATACAAGGTGGTGTATGTGGCGCCCGGAGGCGCTGCGGAAGCGGCAGGGCTGGAGACCGGCGACATCGTCACCTCGATTGACGGAACGCCCCCTGTCGCCGCGGCGCTTTCCGATGTGCGGGCCCGGTTCCGGGTCGAGCCTGCCGGTACAAGGGTGCAGCTGGCGGTACTGCGCTCGGGGAACAGGAAAATGATCGACCTGGTTCTGCGTGACCGGATCGCGCCGCGCGAGGCGGTGCACGCCGCTGGCAGCGACGGGACGTCCAACCCGCCTCACCCGCACGGCGGATAGGCCCAAAGATTAGGGGAGATAAGGGACGATGATCGGGCTAAACCCTCCCCTGGCTTCCACCGAACAGGTTCAATCATGTCTTTGACCAACCTCCTCGTACCGACTTACAGCCAGATGCTGAAGGCCTTGTCGGGCTGGCTCGCCAAGGCTGAAGCGCAAATGCCGGACGGCCGGGCGGAAGCGCTTCTTTCCGGGCGCATCGCCGCCGACATGTTCCCCTTGTCGACGCAGATCCGCTTTGCCTGTGTGCAGGCTCAGGAAGGCATATCCCGGCTCAGGGGCGAGGCGCTTCCGGCATCGGTGGAGACGCTCCTGAACGAGGGCCGCAATGCGGGCGAGCATCCCGGCTCGATCGCCGATGCCCAGGCGAGGATAAGCGAGACCCTCGCCCTGCTCGATGGCCTTGCTCCGGGGGCCCTCGACACCGATCCCGAGCAACCGCTCGCGCATGCGCTGCCGAACGGCATGATTTTCGACCTGACGGCCGAACAATATGCGCGCGACTGGACGCTGCCCCAATTCTATTTCCACGTGATGATCGCCTACGCCATCCTGCGCGGCGAAGGGGTCGAACTCGGCAAGGCGGATTACGTCACCCATATGCTCCCGTATCTGCGTCCAGGCACTATGCCTTCGCGGTGATGCGGCCCGGGCAGCCGCCTACATATGGTGCGCGCCGGCGGGCGTGCCGTCCGACCAGCTGCAGACCGGCGAGATAAGGACTGACAGGGGCGGCAGGCTGGCGGCTTCGGCTTTATGGGCCGGCGTGAAGAACCAGTAGTTGCCGCCGATGATCGGGCCATCCGGGGCGTTCGCGCCCCAGTCAGTGCCGTCCCTGAGCGCGACGAAGAACATCACATGCGGCATGGCGTGATCGCCCTCGTCAGTCAAATAGGCGGTTCTCGACATCATGTAACTCATGGCGCCGGCTTCCAGCGCCGGGATTTCTCCGGTGCGGAGGGCGACTTTGATGCGGGTTATGGTTTCGGCGTCGCTCCGACCGGCGAGGATCATATTGGTGCGGAGCTTGACGATAGGCGCGACCGAGCGGGCGGCCGGCGGATTCAGGCATTCAGCGGCGCGGATTTTTGGGTTCCAGCGTTCGGGCGCATCGGAGGCGGCGCTGAAGCTGCGTCCCACCCAGCAGACGAAGCCGTTGGTGCCGGTGACGGCGGTTTCGTACCCGGTGCGGGTGAGGACCAGGACCGTGGCGTCCTTCGAGATGGAGCTGGGCGCAGCACTTTTGGCCAGCGCGATTTCCTGGGCACGGTCCATGAGATAGGCGTTGATGGGCGCCATTTGGGGATATGGCTCCGCTGAACTCGCGCTCGCAGGGACGGCGAGAGAGGCGGGAGCTGCCAGGAGCGCGCAGGCGGTGCAGGCCATCAGCCTGGCAGCGAACCTGCCCATGGCGGCCTTCTCAAACATTTTCGTACGCATTGTCTGTCTCCTCGTTCGAGCCAGCCTCATTGGCCTGGCATCCAAACGACGAACGGCGTCTTCGGAAATCGACACCGCCCCGCGGGTTTTTTTTGCGACCGTCGAAACGATCAGCCGCAAGCCTCCGCGCGGGCGAGGAGGAAAGCCGCTTCGCGCGCGTTGCGGGTGAGGCTGGCGGCCGCCTCGAATTCGGGGCGCGCCTCGGCGAGGCGGCCGGCGCGGAACAGGAAATCGCCCCTCGCCGCCGGTAATGGGGCGTAAGTTCGGAGCGCGGCGAGGTCGGCGATCTCGTCCAGCTGCCTGAGGCCCGCCTCGGGCCCGAAGGCGATGCTATGGGCGATCGCGCGATTGAGCTCGACCACGGGCGAGGGCATCACAATGCGCAGCTGGTCATAGAGCGCGGCGATGCGGGGCCAGTCGGTATCCGCGGCCCGGCGCGCGCGGGCGTGGCAGGCGGCGAGCGCGGCTTGCAGCATATATGGGCCCCGGCCGTCCCCTGCCCCACCGGCCAGCGCCTCGGCGCGGGCCAGAGCATCAAGGCCGCGGCTGATGAGCAGATGATCCCATCGCGCGCGATCCTGCTCGGCGAGCGGGATGAAGGCGCCGTCCGGCCCGGTGCGTGCGCCGAGGCGCGACGCCTGGATTTCCATAAGGGCGAGGAGGCCGAGCACTTCGGCGGTCTCCGGGGCATTGTCCGGCATCAGCCCGGCCAGAATCCGGCCGAGCCGTACTGCCTCCAGGCAGAGGCCCGGCCGGACAAGGTCGTCGCCCGCCGTGGCCGCATAGCCTTCGTTGAAGATGAGGTAGATGACCTCGAGCACCGAGGGCAGCCGAGCCGCCCGCTCGGCGCCGCGCGGCACCTCGAAGGCCAATCCGGCCTTTGCGATCGCCTTTTTCGCGCGGACGATGCGCTGAGCGATCGTCGCCTCGTTCGACAGGAAGGCGCGGGCGATCTCGTCAGTCGTGAGCCCGCCGACCACGCGGAGGGTGAGGGCCGCGCGGGCGTCGGTCGACAGCATGGGATGGCAGGCGGTGAAGATAAGGCCAAGCAGTTCGTCGCCGAGATCATCGTCGATCGCCGCCTCAATCGCTTCGACTTCGCCTGCGGAGCTTTCATCCAGTTCCCGCGCGATCTCCTCATGCTTGCGGTCGAGCATCCTGTCGCGACGGATCGCGTCGATGGTGCGCCGTTTGGCGGCGGCCATCAGCCAGGCGCCGGGATTGGCCGGAATGCCGGTCCTTGGCCATTCGGACAGGGCGATGATGAGGGCGTCCTGCGCCAGTTCCTCGGCACGGTCGATATCGCGCAGCATCCGGGCCAGGCCCGCGATAAGCCTGGCCCGTTCGATGCGGAAGGTCGCCTCGATTACCCGGTGTGTTTCGCCTGCGCTCATGCCGCCTTTTCGGCGAACGCCGCATGGCAGACAAGCCGGCTAGCGGCCGACCCCGGCCGACAGGATCAGGCGACCCCGAGCCTGCCGCGCTCTCCCTCACGAGGCGTCGCGAGCTCTTCGGGCGTCACGAAATCGGCCAGGTCCGCTGCCTCGTAGAAGGGCCGGAGCTCCATCACGCTGCGGCCGGCCATGACATTGGGGCTGCGCTTGGCCCAGGCCACCGCCTCGTCCATGTCCTTGACCTCCCAGATCGAGAAGCCGGCGACGATCTCGCGGGCCTCGGCAAACGGCCCGTCGATGACCGTGCGGCTGGCGCCGTCAGTGACGATCCTTTTGCCCTCGGCGGTTGGCTTCAGGCCAGCGCCGGCCACCATGACGCCTGCATTGACCAGTTCCTCGGTGAACCGATCCATCGCCGCAAATGCCTCTAGCATCTCGGGCGTCGGGGACATGTTGCTGTCGCCGCCCTCACCCGCCATCGCGAACACCATAACACGCATCGTCAGTCTCCTTGTTCGAGCCCGCCCCATTGGCGCCTCATCGAGACGACGAACGAGCTTGCCCCAAATCGACAAGCTTTCCGCAAATTTTTTTCGTGCAGTGAAGCGCGGTGCGGGTGCGGCGCGCGACGGCCGTCCCGCCAGCTCTCGGCATGAGTGTCGCGGGCCATTTCGGAACTGGCCACCGGTGCGACCACCGCCTTGTTTTCGGACTGGACGTGGCGCGCGCCGACTGAGCCGGGACGGGCATTCTGCCATGGGCCAATATTTAACCTATGCGCCATAGTAGCGGGACGCAGGGGGGAAGCGGAGTCCGATGGAATCCAGAGGCATCGAAGGCGTCGACCGCGAACTGCTTGCGATGTCCTACGAAAACCTGAAGCCGATGGTCGGCATGAATGTGGTCGCGAGCAGCGGCGTATCGATGGTATTATGGCTGGGCGGGGCGGATTGGGCCTTGGTCTGGTTCGCGGCAGTGGCGATTCTGTGCGCCGGTCGCTTCAGCCTTGGGGCCCATCTCACGCGCGACATCATTCTCAGCGGCGCGCCGGCTGAGTCGGCGCGCCGGCGCCGTCAGTTCGCCATTGGCGTCTATGCGTCCGCCGCATCATGGGCGACCCTCTCGCTGCTCGTGAGCCGATCGCCCAGCGCCGACCAGTTCATGGTCGCGATGATCATTTCGGCGATGGCGGCCGGCGGGACGGGGATCCTGGCCGCGACGCGACGCGAAGGGCGCGTTTATATCGCGACAATGCTCGGGCCGGCATCCGTGCTGCTCTTCAACCATGATCGCCAGGGTCTGATCATGACATTACTCGGCCTGGTGTTCGTGATTGTCATGCTTGTCGTGCACAACCGCAACCATCTCGCCCTTCGTCGTGGCATCGAGTGGAAAAACGAGAATGCCGATCTGGTCAGCGATCTGCAGGCGCTCAATAGAGACCTAGAGAAACGGATCGAAGAGCGCACCGAAGCACTTTTCAACGCGGCAAATTCGGACAGCCTGACCGGCCTGCCCAACCGGCGGCGCCTCCTGTCCTGGATGCACGCGCACGTTCACGCCGATGACGGCCGGGAAGCGGCAGCCCTGTTCCTCGATCTCGACCGGTTCAAGCAGATCAACGATGCGATGGGCCATGATGTCGGGGATCGCATCCTTCAGGCTGTCGTCGGCCGGCTGAATAGGCTGGTGCCCGACGACGGGTTGCTTGCGCGGTGGGGCGGGGACGAGTTCGTTCTGGTGCTTGGGCATGGGGAGGACGTTCTCCCCCGGGCGGAGCGTATTGCGAATGCAATGATCGAGGCGGTCTGCGAGCCCTTCGAGATCCAGGGACAGAGTATCTCGCTCGGCCTGTCAGCCGGCCTCGCGATGTTTCCAACTGATGCAACCACGCACGAAGCGCTCATTCTGGCAGCCGATCTTGCTGTCGCCGAGGTCAAACGCCAGGGGCGCGGCAAGGTCCTTTCCTTCTGTGTGTCTTATGCGGCCACGCAAAAGCGCCACTTCGACGTTTCGCGGGCGCTGGCCGAGGCGGTAGAGATCGAGCAGCTCGTCCTTCATTATCAGCCGATCTTCAATTGGCGCACCGGCACCATCCATGGCTATGAGGCGCTGGCGCGCTGGAATCATCCGGTCCTCGGCACGGTCGGCCCCAATGAATTCATCCCCATCGCCGAGGAATCCGACGGGATCATTGCGCTCGGCGATCTGGTTCTGCGCGAGGCCTGTGCCGGTGCCGCAGGCTGGACGACCTCGAATCATGCGCCGATCGTCGCAGTCAATGTCTCCGTCAAGCAATTGCGCGAGGGCGATTTTCCACTTCGCGTCGCCCAGATTCTCGCCCAAACCGGGCTGCCGGCGGGGCGGCTCGAACTCGAAGTGACCGAATCCGTCTTTGCCGAAGACCATATCGACGCGACCCGATCATCGATCGAGAGTTTGCGGGCTATCGGCGTTTCCCTGTCGATCGACGATTTCGGGACTGGATATTCATCGCTTTCACGCCTGTTGAGTTTGCCGGTGACGGCAGTGAAAATCGACCGGTCGTTCGTGTCGGCGCTTGATGACAATGGTGGCGCGGTGATCGAAAGCACATTGCTCATCGCCCGGCGGCTGGGAATTTCAGTCGTCGCCGAAGGGGTGGAGACTCAAGAGCAGTTCGAGCGGCTTTCGGCGATGGGCGTCGATCTCTTCCAGGGATATTATTTCGGGAAACCCTCGCCTGTCGTCGCCAATAGTCACGACATCGGATTGCTGGTTGGCATTGGGGACGGGCTGACACCCGCTCCGAGGGCAGTGCCGCATCGCATTTGACTGAATGACTCTGAGCCCCTTTTGGCGCGGGCTCCTTCTTCCCCTCTCCTTTCAGGAGAGGGGCAAGCTGCGTAGCAGCGCGGGGTGAGGTTGAGGGCGAGACGCTCATGCTGGTCACCCTCACCCTTCCCAAGCTTCGCTTGGGCCCAGCGTTGGGTCGGCCATGCCCCCGGCATGGCCTGAACAGCGCGGGGCGCTGTTCACCCAACACTCCTCTCCCGCTGGGAGAGGGAGAAGCAGGCTCACGCAGTCTGCTTGGTCCGCCAGCTTTCGGCATAGGCGTCGCGTGCCACTTCGGAATAGGGCACCGGGGCCACCACCGCCTTGATCTCTGTCTGGACATGGCGCTCGACCGTCGGCTTGCTGGTGCCGCCATTCGGCTCGCCCCAGAGCAGGGTCACCTCGGTGCCAGGCTCGGCAAAGTCCGGGTCCATCATCGCCAGCGTCAGCATGCGGCCTTCATTGGCGCTATAGGCAATCCAGGTGGAGACGCCGACCAGCTTTCCGTCCTTCAGCACCTGATCATAGGGGTGCATCGAATAGACCGCCGAGGGAAACTCCATATATTTCGCGCGGTCGCCCTTGGTGAATTGCGAGCTGACGACGCGCATCAGATCCTCATTGTCGAGCGCGAGCGTCACCTTCCTGCGGTGCGGCTGTCCCGCCATCCGCTCGAGCGCCTCGCGGCCGATAAAGTCATGGTCGAACTTCACGAACGGGCCATAACCGAGATCCCAAGGCGTCAGATAATAGCCTTCGACGCTGTCCGGGACATAGCTGCCGCCGATCGACGCCTTTGCCTCATAGCTGTTGGTCGTCAGCCATTCGCGGTATCCGCGCGTGCCTTCGCCGCTATAGGTCGCAGGGAGCGGCGAGGGGATCCAGCCGGATTCGATGGTGTTCGACGAATAGGTGCGACCGCCGACGAGCGTCAGGCCGAAATCCTTGCCCGCTTCGATCAGCGCATTGCGGACAACGTCGTAATCCGCCCATGGGCCGAACAGCTCATAGCCGGGCTGGCCCGCCATGCCGTGACGCAGCGCCCGCACCTCTTTCCCGGCGATGGTGAGGCGGGTCATGTGGAAGAATTTCAGGTCGGGCGGGGTTTCGCCCATCGCCTTTTCCAGCACCTTCATCGCGTTCGGGCCCTGGAGCTGGAAGCGATAGGAGCGGCGGTTCTCGGGGTCAGGCCGGACCGCGGTGCGCTCGTCGCGCGAGACGGTTACGTTCCAGTCGCCGGTCGCGGCGTGATATTCGACCCATTCGATCGTCGGCGCGCGGCCGACGAGATTGAACTTCTCCTCCTCGAGATAGAAGAGGATCACATCGCCGATGACATAGCCGTCGGGCGTGACGGGCACGAACTGCTTGGCGCGATCGGGCACGAAGCCCTTGAAGCTGTTGACGCCGAGATGGTTGAGCATCGCGAACGCATCCGGCCCTTCGACCGCGAGATCGACCATGTGGAAGGACTGGTTGAACAGCACCGCTGTATTGGCCCAGGCCTGCTGCTCGCTGCGCCAGTTCGAATATTCGGCCGGCACGCCGGGATAGACATTGGGGCCGCTCTGCTGGTTGCGCAGCAAAGTGACGATATCGCCGCTTGAATCGAGCAGGTGCTGCAGGCTGTTCTCGGTCATTCTTACTCTCCTTGGATGGGTGTTCCGGACGGGGCCGGCAGGCTGAACCAGTCGGCGATTGCGGTATTGAGCGCGTCCGGCGCCTCGGCCGGAAGCATGTGGCCGGCGCCTTTGACGATCACGAGCCGCACATCGGGGATCAGCGCCGCGATCGCCTCATGCTGGGCGGGCGGACTCCAGCGATCTTCGCTGCCGGCGGCGACAAGCACGGGACAGGCGATGTGCGGCAACAGGCTTTCCACCTCGGGGCGGCAGAGCAACGCCGTGATCTGCGCCTCGAACCGCGCCAGCCCGGCCTCGATGCACATCGCCCGGAGCGGCGTCATGAAGGCGACATCGTCCGAGCGCGGCGGCGCGACCATCGGCGGCAGCCAGGCATCGACGAGAGCGGCCATTCCGTGCGCGCGACCAAGATCGCGCAGCGCGTAGCGGCCAGGCGCTTCGGCGGGCGACGGCAGATGCACCCCGGTGCTCACCAGGGCGAGTCGCGAGACGCGTTCGGGCGCCCGCCGCAGGACTTCGAGCGCCACCCGGGCCCCCATCGAATGGCCGAGTAGCGCGAACCGCGCCGGCGCGTCGGCGAGAACCCGTGCCGCCATCTCGCCGAGATCAGCCGCGTCGCCATAGTCAGCGGCTGGAGAGGCACGGTCGATGGCGTTGAATTGGCCCGAGAAAATGCGCGAATCGCAGATCAGGCCGGGCAGCATGAGCAACCGCTCGCCTTTATCGGCCAGGTCAATATTGTTCGCGTCCATGAATATTTCATCTATACGAATGAAACTGCGAACGCTAGAGCGATTTCGACCGAGCCCCGAGGGGGAGGCACGGCGACCAAGGAGCATGCGAGAGGATTTCGATGGCCATCCCCGCCCTTCATCCCAACTGGTCGCGCGCGCCGATCGGCATGACCGACGGCTATTCGCTCGAAATGACTGCCAAGGATCGCCCGGCACTGGCCGAGGCAGGAAGCAGGATTGCGCTCGAGACTCCCGTCGCGATCACCTTCTTGCCCGGCGAATCCATGGATGCGCGGATCGCCGCGGCAGCTGATGTCCGCGCGCTTGGCCTCGAGCCGATGCCGCATCTGTCAGCGCGCCGTATCCTCTCGCACGAGGAGCTGGCGGAAACCGTGCGCCGCACCGTCGCCGAGGCCGGTGTGCGGCGCATGTTCCTCGTCGCGGGCGATCCGCCAGTCCCCGCCGGCCCCTTCGAGGATACGATGGCGCTGCTCCGGACCGGGCTGTTCGAGGCGAACGGGCTCCAGGCGATCGGCATTGCCGGGCATCCCGAGGGTCACCCGGCGATGGACGAGCAGGCGCGTTGGGAAGCGCTCGAGACAAAGCACGCGGAGATCACGCGGCGCGGCATGGCGACCCTGATCGTCACCCAGTTCGGCTTCGATGCCGATCCGTTCATCACGTGGCTCGAGGAACTGCGCGTGCGCGGAATCGATGCGCCGGTGCGGATCGGCGTGCCCGGCCCGGCCGGCATCAAGACGCTGCTGCGCTTCGCTGCACGGTGCGGGGTCGGCGCATCGACCTCAGTGCTGCGCAAATACGGCATCTCGATCACGCAATTGCTGGGCACTGCGGGCCCCGATGCTCTGGTCGACCGGCTTGCCGAGCGGCTGACGCCGGCGCACGGCCCGGTCCGGCTCCATTTCTACCCGTTCGGCGGGCTCGTCCGCACCGTCGAATGGATCAATGACTATGAGGCGCGCAACGCATGACCGAGACCCTGACGCTTCGCCTGTCCTGCCATGACCGGCCCGGCCTTGTCGCCAAGGTCGCCGGATTCCTGGCGGCCGAGGGCGGCAATATCGTCGACGCGCAGCAGTTCGACGACCGGCTGACCGGGCGCTTCTTCATGCGCGTGATCTTCGAGATCGATAAGGGCGCGGAGGCTGTGCGCGCGGCCTTCGCGCCGCTCGCAGAGTCGATCGACGCTGAGTGGACACTGCGCGCCGCCGGCGAGCGCCAGCGTGTGTTGCTGATGGTCTCGAAGTTCGATCATTGCCTTGGCGACCTGCTCTATCGGTACCGCATCGGCGAGCTCGATATGGACGTGGTCGGTATCGTCTCGAACCACCCGCAGCGTGCGCTGCACATCACGATGATCGGCGATATCCCGTTCCATTACCTGCCGGTGACGAAGGAAACCAAGGCTGAGCAGGAGGCGGAGATCAAGCGCATCGTGACGGAGACGGGTGCCGACCTGATCGTCCTTGCGCGCTATATGCAGATCCTTTCGGACGATCTCTCGGGCTTCCTGTCGGGGCGCTGCATCAACATCCATCACAGTTTCCTGCCCGGCTTCAAGGGCGCGAAGCCCTATCATCAGGCGCATGCGCGCGGCGTGAAGATGATCGGCGCGACCGCCCATTATGTCACCGCGGATCTCGATGAAGGGCCGATCATCGCGCAGGATGCCGAGTTCATCACCCATGCCGACACGCCCGAGGATCTGGTGCGCAAGGGCCGCGACATCGAGCGCCGGGTGCTCGCCCAGGCCGTGACCTATCACTTGCAGGACCGGGTGTTTTTGAACGGCGCGCGCACCGTCGTCTTCCGCTGACCCGCATGACACCGATCGATGGTCGCGCGATGGCGCTCGAGCTGTCGCGCCAGACCGCGGCGGATGTCGCGGCGTTCGCTGAGCGTGGCGTCGATGTCGGTCTCGCGGTGGTGCTGGTCGGCAGTGATCCGGCGAGCGAAGTCTATGTCGCGCGCAAGATGGCCGAGACCGCGCGGGTCGGCATCAGGTCGTTCGAGCATCGCCTGTCCGCCGACACGGCCGAGGCGGCTCTGCTTTCACTGATCGATTCACTCAACGCAGATCCGGCGGTTCACGGCATCCTGGTCCAGCTGCCGCTGCCCGGCCATATCGAGGCGGGCCGCGTGCTCGACCGGATCGCGCCGGAAAAGGATGTCGATGGCTTCCACCCGGTCAATGTCGGCCGGCTCTCCTCGGGCACGGGCGGGCTGGTGCCGTGTACCCCGCTCGGCTGCATGCTGCTGCTCGACAGCGTGATCCAGGATTATCGCGGGTTGAACGCAGTCGTGATCGGCAAGTCCAACATTGTCGGCAAGCCGGTGGCGATGCTGCTGCTCGAACGCGAATGCACCGTGACCATCACGCATATCGAGACGCGCGGCCTGGCCGACATCGTGCGCGGCGCCGACATCGTGGTCGCGGCGGCCGGCGCGCCACGGCTGGTGCGCGGCGACTGGGTGAAGCCGGGCGCGGTCGTGATCGATGTCGGCATCACCCGCGTCGCGCGCGAGGACGGCCGGACCCGGCTGGTCGGCGATACCGCCTTTGACGAACTTGCCCATGCCCGCGCCGCGACGCCTGTCCCCGGCGGCGTCGGCCCGATGACGATTGCCTGTCTGCTCGCCAACACGGTGCGCGCGGCAACCCTCGCGGATCGTGGCTGAACCGATGGCAATGGTCGTCAGCGTCTCCGATCTGCCATTGTCGGCAAGGATCGGGATCAACCCGGACGAAGTGGGCCGCCAGCAGACGCTGATCGTGTCCGTCGACCTGACCCTCGCCGATCATGCGCGCGGCGCCACGCTTGCGGAGAGCGTCGATTATCGCCGCATCGTCGCCGAGGCCGAAATGCTCGCGACCGGGCATATCGGGATGATCGAAGTCTTCGCGCGCGCACTTGCCGAGCGCTGTCTGGCTTTAGGCCCGGTGCGCGAGGCGATCGTATCCGTGAAGAAGCCGCAGGCTTTGCCGTTCGGGCTCGCCGCGGTGCGCGTCACACTCTGCGCGGCGGATTGAGGGATGGGGGCCGGGTCAACCCTCCGCCCGCACTCCACAGCATTAACGCATCGTCTCGCGTGCCTGAAATCCTTCTCCCCCTGTGGGAGAAGGAGGGAGGAGCGAAGCGACGGAAGGATGAGGGGGAGTGAGGTTCGGGACCTCCATCGACTGTCCCCCTCACCCTTCCCATCGCTACGCGATGGGCCCCTTCCCTCTCCCACAAGGGGAGAGGGAGAAAAGAGCGCCGCGAGATGGGGGAATCCGCTAGCCCCGCGCCGCGGCACGCGCCGCCTTGTAACCCTCACGGCGCCCCTTCTCGAAGCCGAGCCGTTGCGCGTAACTCGAATCCTCGGGATAGTCGCGGAACTCGGCAATGATCTCGTCGAACAGTTCGCGCAGCTCGTCCCGGAATTCGGGATGGGAGAAGATGTAGAAACGGTTCGCCCGGATCGCGTCGATGACGCGCTCGGCGACGAGGTCAGGCTCCATGCCGGCCTGGTGGACCTGCGCGAGCCGTGCGACCATGGCGCTGTCGACCGGCTTCGCGCCGGCCTTGAGATCGTCGGGCCGGGTATCGGCGGCGGCATGGATGCGGCTTTTCACCAGGCCTGGGCAGAGCACCGAAACACCGATGCCGTGCGGTGCAAG
>Ga0068858_100000358_pt1 | contig 48121 bp, 40 predicted proteins | sample KBSSwiS12_FD_66589 | JGI IMG/M metagenome (GOLD analysis project Ga0068858, IMG submission 66589) | Switchgrass rhizosphere microbial communities from Kellogg Biological Station, Michigan, USA - KBS Switchgrass S1-2 | ecosystem: Host-associated > Plants > Roots > Rhizosphere > Soil ...
AAAGCTGCTCGATTTTGCCGATTCCATCGTCATGGCCGCCGAGGAATGCCGGCCTCATTATCTTTGCCTTTACCTGTTTGAACTCGCGACGCTATTCCATAAGTTCTGGGAATCGTGCGATGTGCTCAAGGCCGAGGAAGCGGTCCGCAACTCCCGTCTCGTCCTTTGCGACCTGACCGGTCGCACGCTCGCGCAAGGATTGAATCTTCTCGGAATCGAAGTCGTCGAGCAGATGTAGTTTTCAAAATGAAACCGATGTATTTTATCGCAGGGGTCATCATCGTCGGACTGCTGCTGGCCATCGTTACTCTCGACCGATTCTCTGAAATTGTTCCAGAAACTGTTTCCAATGCTTTACCGCCTGACAACCGCTACACGGTCACCATTCACAATGACTCTCCGCATCCGCTGACCGATATTCGTATTTTTGGCGGAGGACGTGACGAGCATATCCTCGCCATTGAGCCCGGGGACACGGCGGAACGTTCCTTCCTAATTGCCGAGGACGGGAAGCTGGAATTTACCGCGCGCGGGGACAGCATTAACGGGCCGACGCACCTGGACAAAGTCATTGATGAGCACGTCACCCACGACCGGGAAGGGAGAGCCAGCGTCACCGTGGACCAGGACGGGGATGTGAATGCGTTTAGTGAGCGGGGGAATTGACGGGGAAGAAATGCCTGTGCCATTTGCCTCGGCTTTTTTTTCCTGGGAGTCGATACGAGCCAGGTCATGTGTCGAGAGTTCTCCCCTTTTTACCCAGACTGAATAGGTTGCTTTTCAGGATGCTCTATCTCGTGACATCGCGGACAGACCGAGACAAGCCAGTCGATAGGTTCTTTCCCAATCTGACGTGCGTATCGCTTATGGTGAACGTCGGTTGCTTTGGAATTGCAGTAACCGCACCTCCAGTTGTCTCGCTTCAAAACCATTGCCCGTTTTCGTTTCCAAACATCTGATTGAAGGTAGTCCTCGTTATAGTACTTTTTTCGGACTTTCCGCTTTTTCTCAAAAATCAATGACTTTAGAATGCCAAAAAAGCCTGTGATAATTGCCAGTGTGACACCGTACCAAACCAGTTCCTGGACGACTTTACCATGTACGATGGCTAAGGCGTCTGGGGGTAGGGGCGTTTTGGTTTGAGCCGCTAATCCCAGCGTGGAGAGCAGGACCAGGCCGAAAATAAGGAGAAGCTTGCTCATGTCGTTGAAAGAGACTGTTCCAAATTACGGAACAAGAGAAAAGGGGATAGGCATCTTTCGGTGTGTGCCATCCCTATCGGGGTGAGGGCACTAAAGGAAGGGATACCGGTGGTGGCGTCCCGCTTTGCGGGACTTATCACCGGCTAGGGTTCTGGTATCCCTCCGGGATGGGGAAGGCACCATCGCACGGAGTGCGATGGCTACCTCGGAGGAAGGCAAAAGACATCCGCCGATAGGGACATCGGCGGCTACCTCGGAGAGGAACCTGCGCGGCAGGGTCGCATGATGCGCAAGGGCTGCCGAAGGCGGAAGCAGCGCAAAAGCCGCCGCGAATATTGCGGCGGCTTTCATGTGCGTCTGACTTAGACCCGGCGTCCGCCGATGAGGGCGAGAAGAAACAGCACCAGAAAGACCACGAAGCAGATGTGGGCGATTGTGGCGGCTACTCCCGCAATCCCGGAAAATCCGAGGATACCGGCAATCAACGCGATAACGAAGAATGTGATTGCATAACTTAGCATGGGGAACTCCTTTATTTAGCTTGTTAACAATATGATTGCTTGGAGTGTGCCAATTTAAGGGTCAATGCAGTTCATTCACGGTATGAACAGCTTGTGTGTTTTCTTCAGGATTTCTGATAGGCCGAAGAAACGCGGACTGCAAGAAATGAGAGGGAAATTTCGCAGATTGTGTCATTTCGGAGGGTTTCGCACGGACGGAAGTGGCAGGCCGAGGGTGGTGGGAGGCAGGGAAAATCTTTTCCAAGGGCAGGGAGCGATCGGCTTTCTTTTCCGTATGGATAGTTTATCCGCTGGCTTCATCCTTTTGAGTAGGACGGGTTAGGTCCTTCGACTGCGGCTCGAGTGCCTTTTGGGATTAAAGAAAGTCACCTGCTCGCCTTCGCTCAGGATGACGAGCTTTTAAAACGCAGCCGTTTGATTGGGCAGATTCCTCGGAGGGAAGGTACCGTGGCGCGGCGCGCAATGGGTACCGGAGGCAGGAAGATTTTGGAAATTGTCAGGGGGGAGATCGTGGAGAACAATCACCCATGGCTATCGAATCGTCGGCGATTTTGATCACAGGAAAATTTCAGGCGGAGTTGGGTCGGCATACGCTACCGGAGCCGGGCGAGGGCGAGATCTTAATTCGATCGCACCTGACGGCGATCAGTCCGGGGACCGAAATGCGCTGCTACGCGGGAACGCAGCCCGGCACGGAGACGGTTCCGTTCATTCCCGGTTATTGCCTGACCGGTACGGTGGAGAAGAGAGGACCGGGCGCTACGCTGCCAACGGGGACGCGAATTCTGATCGGGGGGACGAAGGAGAGCAGTCTTCCGCGTGTATGGGGCGGGCACACAGAATGGGCAATTGCTTCGGAGGGTGCCGTGCTGCTTATCCCCGATGGAGTGCCGTTTGAGGCTGCGGTTTTGGCGCCGCTGGTGGCGATTTCTTATCACGGTGCGATGCTGAGCAAACCGGAAAAGGGTGAGAAAGTAGCGGTGGTCGGGTTGGGGCCGATCGGGATGTTTTCGGCCTTAATTCACCAGGCCTTGGGGGCGGAGACGGTGGGAATCGATACGCTGCCGATGCGGCGGGAACTGGCGAAGAGCCTGGGGATTTCTGCCTGCGAATCGATTGATGCGGCGCTCGCGGCTGTTTCGGAAGGATTCAATATTGTCGTGGATAGCAGCGGTGTGCCTGCGGTGTTGAAGCAAACGATCAAGCTGGTGCGGGATTTACCGTGGGATGGGGGTAACTATACACCATCGCGGCTCTTGATGCAGGGAAGCTATGCCGATGAGGGGGCGCCTTTTCCCTATCGCGATCTTTTCATGAAAGAAGTCCGGGTGTTGGTGCCGCGTGACCACGTGATTGCCGACCGGAAAGCGGTGTTGCAATTGATGAAGGAAGGAAAGTTGCCGGCGGAGAAATTGCTTTCGACGGTGCAGCCACCGGCGAATGCGCAGGCGGTTTACATGGCGCTGAAGGACCGGACGGAGCCGTGGATGACGGCGGCTTTTCGGTGGAGCTAGGGTGCCCTTTCAGGGCTTGCTCTCTCTTCTTTAACTAACCCAGGGCGTTGCCCTGGGCTGGGGTTAGGTTGCCCGGTTGGGGCTTTGTGAGAGGAAGGCAATAGCCGCGAAGGAACGCAAAGAGCGCAAAGGAAGGGACAACTGCAGATTTGTAGTGGTTCTGACGGTTGACTTCACATCCTACTCCTTCCTTCTGGCAATGGAGTTGCGCGGACAAGTGCGTTCCCAAATGGAGTTTGGGAACGAGGGGGCAGGGAGCGCAAAGAGATGGTGGAAGGCGGATCCTAATGCTGCGGGATGAGGGAGAAGAAAACATCCGCCGCTAGGGACAGCGGCGGCTACCTCGGAAGCTAGGCATTCCAGCGGGCTTTGTAGAAGATTTCGCCGGGGATGTGGATGTCGGCGGGAGGATTCAGGAAGCGGATGTTTTCAGACCACCATTGGTTTCCCTTGATTGCCTTGATGTAGACGGTGCGACCGGTCTTCGGATGGGTGGAGATGCATTTGACTTCGGCGAGTGAGCCGAGTTCCGGCTGGAGGGCGAAGGTCCCGGCGTCGCGATCGAAGTTCCAGCAGTTGGCGTGGGTGGTTACGCTAAGGAAGGACGTGTGGGGGACGGGGAAGAAATCGTGGCCGTCGGGATCGGGGAGGGGGAATGATTTTTCGAGGATGAGTTGGGGTGATGATGTTTCCCAGGCTTCGAGGCAATAGGCGTGAAGCTCGCTGTAGGAGAGGGCCCAGAGCGTTTTTCTTGGTGCATCCCAAACGACACCGTGAGCGCTGGGGAAGGGGAAGCTGAGCAGCGGGGGTTGTCCAGAGGAGGCGAGATCGTAGATGGCGAGTTGATCGCCGCCGACGGACAGCGCGATGGCGACGCGATTACCGGGCAAGAGATCGGCGGAGTGAGGATTGCCGCCCTTGCCGTAGAAGAGAGTTTTGTTTTTGATGCGATCAACGTAGGCGAAACCGCCGCCTGATGAGGTGATGAGGATTTTGCTGCCGTTATCGAACGGCTTGCAATCGTCAGTGGAGCCGAAGAGGCCTTTGTATTCGTCGGGAAGATCGGTTTGATCGGCGGCTTTCCAGGACCAGATTTTGGCGGGGATGCCGTTTTCGATTTTATCGAGGTCCCAGATGAAAACTTCTTCGCGACCACAGATGATGAGTTCGTTGGAGGTCATAATGGAGGATTCTCATTTTGCTTTTTGGAACAAGAAAGAAAAAGACAATTGCCACAAAAGAACACAAAAGATCGCAAAGAAATAGATATTTGGATTGAAGGCAATTCAAGGCTTGTCCGATTCAATCGTCCCGATGGGACGACTGCGTCCATGGTATTACCCGGCAATAAATTGCCGGGCTATTTTCGGGTGTCCCTCCGGGACAGAGATGGCGGGGAAGCCTAAAGAGCGGCTTCGACGATACGGAGGGCTTCGGCGATTTCGTCGGCGGTGACGTTGAGCGGCGGGAGGAACCGGGTGGTTTTGTTGGCGGCGGGGATAACGATGAGGCCGGCGTTGCTGAGCTTGCTGACGATGAAACCGGGTTCATCTTCCGTGACGATGCCGACCAGACCGCCGTAACCCCGGACTTCCTTGATGCCCCGGGTGCCGACGAGTTTTTGCAGGCCCTGGATGAGTTGCTCGCCCCGGGCGTAAATATTCGCATCGAGCTTTTCCTTTTTGACGACATCGAGAATGGCGAGTGCGACGGAACAGGCGAGCGGGGAGCCGCCGTAGGTGGTACCGTGGCTGCCGGGCGTGAATATGTTCTGGTAAGGTTCCCGGATCCAAACGGCACCCATGGGGAAACCGCCGCCGAGTGACTTGGCCATGGCGATGGCGTCGGGAGCGAAATCCCTGCCGCCTTCGACGCCCTCGAGAATCCGCTGGTAGCTCTGCCACCGACCGGTCCGGAAGTAGCCGCACTGCACGCCATCCCAGAGGAGAAGGAGGTTGTGTTTCTTGGTAAGTTCCCGGAGTCCGAGAAGATATTCGGGCGTTGCGACGAAGACACCGCCTTCGCCCTGGATGCCTTCGATCTGGACGGCGACCGTCTTGGGCGTAATCGCGGCCTCGATGGCGGCGAGGTCGTTGAAGGGAACGTGAACGAAGCCGGGGAGGAGCGGTTCGAAGCCGTGCTTGATCTTGTCCTGTCCGGTGGCGGAAAGGGTCGCCATGGTCCGGCCATGGAACGAATTGAGCGTGGTGATGATCTCGTACCGGCCGGTGTCGTGGCCGAATTTCCGCGCGAGTTTGATCAGGCCTTCGTTGGCCTCGGCACCGCTGTTGCAGAAGAAGACTTTGCCGGGACCGGTCAGATCGACGAGTTCCTTGGCGAGCCGTCCCTGCCACTCGTTGTAATAGAGATTGCAGCTGTGGATGAGGACATCGGACTGCTTCGCGAGGGCGTCGTGGATCGCGGAATGCGCGTGGCCGAGGCTGTTGACCGCGACGCCGCCGCCGAGATCGAGATACTTTTTGCCCTGATCATCCCAGGCGTACCGGCCCTTGCCATGGGTGAGGGTGAGGCCCCGATTGGCGAGGGGAACGACGTAGTGATCGTAGAGGGACTGAATCTCGGTGCGTGCCGGGGTCTCCGCGACAGGTTTCGGTGCGGGGGATTTCGCGGGGATGGGAGATTCAGTCAACATCCGCAAATTATCGGGCAGATGCGGGGTAGGGTCAATCCGACAAATGTCAGGAGAACCGGCCCGCGCGCCGTGCTGAGCGACGCGCGGGTTAGATTGGTTATCCGAGACCGGTTTTAGCGCCAGTAACCGGGATAGTAATAACCATGGTGGTAACGGGGTTGCACCCAGACGGCACCGCCGCGGGGAGGATAGGTATAATAGCCACCGACGTAGACCCAGCGTCCGTCGACCCATTCATTATGGCCGGGGATCCAGACCGCGCTGCGATAAGGGCGGTGCCATTGATGATAGACGACCGTGGGCGGTGGGGGAGGAGGCGATCCAACGCGAATACTAACGCCGACCTGCGCGGAAGCGTGGCTGGCGCCGATGGAGAGGAGGGCAAACGCCGCGCAGCTAAGGGCGGCGGTGCGAAGGGTTATGGTGTTCATACAAGTTTGGACTTATTTCACGTCCTTAAGCTTCAAAGAATAAGATGTCATTTGTGTAATGCGGGGAAGGGTAGGAGGCTCCGCCGCCCAGCGTGCGGCGGCTACCACAGAGACGAGCTTACAGATAGGGCGCAGCTTGGAAGCCGGGATATTTGTCCTGCAATTTTTGGCGCCACTTGGCGGCGGAGGCGGCATCGCCGGCTTTCTCGTAGGAATCGGCAGTGCGGGAAATGGCCTGGGGTGTGATCTTGGGATCGTCGAAGAGAAGGGCGAGCGTGCCGAACATCTTGGCGGCCTCGGCGTAGTTTTTGGTGGCGAAGGCGGTTTCGCCGAGGAGCATGCGGGCGGCGGCGCTGTTGGGGCCTTCGGGTTCCTGGAGAAGCGCCTGGTTGCCGAGGGCTTTGGCGGCGTCGAAATTTCCGGCACCGAGCTGGGCTCGACCAAGCGCGAGGAGGACGACCGAGGCGTCCTTGGCGTCGGGTTTGATCTGGCGATATTTTTGGTAGCTGGCGACGGCGGCGGGCCATTCCTTGAGATGGCTTTGGACTTCGCCGAGTTGATACCACGCGCCCGCGAGGAGATCGCCGGGATCGGGATGTTGCGTGACGCGGGTGTAGTAGGTTTCGGCATCGGGCCAGTTGCCGGCCTTGCGCGCGGTTTCGGCGAGCCAATAGAACAAGGCGGCGGGCAGGCGTGCGGCGAGCTGGGACTGGGCATCGGCGGGGACGGGGAGGGTGTCGTATTCCTTGAGGTAAGCGACGGTCTTATCGTAGTTCTTCATGCCGAAGGCGCTGAGGACGAGGCGTTGCGTGGCGGGCTGCATCCAGGTCTTGGCATCGGCGTTGCGGGCCTTGAGGAGATAGGGTTCGGCTCCGGTGTAGTCGCGATTTTTGAAGAGGGAATCGCCGACGGAGAAGGCGGCCATGGGGGCGAGGGAGGTGCCGGGAAATTTATCGAGGAGGGTGCGGAAGGTGGTGACTTCGGCGTCCTGTTGCGCAGGGCCGCCGCGGGCGTAGATGAGGCCAAGGGATTCGAGAGCCATTTGCTGCTCGGGTGATCCGTCGGGAGCTTGGGACTGGACGGTTTTCCAAGCATCGGTGGCGGCGAGGAGTTGGTTGGATTTCTGGAGGCAGACAGCGAGGCGGGCCTGGACTTGCAGGGTCTGTTTCGCGCGATCATTCGCTCCAGTGTGGCCTGCGAGAGGAGGATGGGCTGCGAGGTCGTCGAGGTAGGCCTGATAGTTTGTTGCGGCCTTGGGATAATTGTTGAGCTGGTCATAAGTGCGAGCAAGACCGAGCAGGATATCGTGGTGCGGAAGGGAGTCGTCTTTTTCTGCTGACAACGATTCCCAGAGCGGGAGGGCGTCGGTGAATTTTTTCTCGCGGGAGAGTTCCTGGGCCTCGAGCAACTGGACGCGGGCGCGGTAGGGCGATTGCGGCCAGGCCTTGAGGTAGGCCTCCGCTTCGGCGACGGTTTTCTCGCGGTCGATTTGGGTGAGGGCGAGGAAGCGCTGGTAGGCGGCGGTGACGGCGGCGTCCTGTGTGCCATAGGCGGCGAGGTAGGCGTCGAAGGCGGCAACCGACTCGGGCCAGTGCTTCAGAGAAAATTGGACCTGACCGAGATCGTAGATGATTTCCTGCTGCGCGCTGTCGAGGAGATGATCTTTTTCGACGAGGTAGATTTTGAGCCACTCGCTGTAGCGCTTTTGTTGGAAGAGGATGCGGAGCAGGCCGGTGTTGGCGACTTTGCGGGAGTCGCCGGGAGCGTTCAGCTTACGTGCGGTCTGGAAAAGTTTTTCGGCGACATCGTTTTGTTTGGTTTCAAGCGCGGACCAGCCGCCACGCGCGGCGGCGACGGCTTGGACGGTGGGATCGGTGGAAAGGGCGAGGGTTTTTTGCCAGAGGACAAGGGCGTCGGCGGGTTTGTTCTGGGAGTCGTCGAGCTCGGCGAGGGCTTGCGCGGCGTCGCTGGCGAATTTTCCGGGAGGTTGTTGATCGACGAGGGCCTGGAGCAGCGCGCGGCCTTCGGGTTCCTTTTGCGTGGAGAGATAGGAGCGGCCGAGGAGATCGTTGGCGGCTTGTTGCAATTCACCGTCGCCCTTGGTGGAAACGTATTGTAAGGGGGGGACGGCGTCGGCGAACTTGCCTTGGTCGAAGAGGATCGCGCCACGGCGCAGCTCGCCGTTGATGCGGAGCGGGCCGTCGGGATAATTCTGGACCTGATAAGTATAGGCGGCGAGGGCGTCGGCGGTGCGACTGAGGCTGCGGTACGATTCGGCGAGGCGATAGAGCGCTTCTTCGCGACGGTTGCTTTGGGGGAAATCGGAGATGAAGCCGGAGAAGGCGGTGACGGCGTCGGCGTACTGGCCGGCGTTGAAGAAGGTCATGGCGCTGTCGAAGCGCGCGGCGGCGGGGGTGGTGACGACGATGCTGGTTGCAGGAGGCGTTGCAGAACTATTGGCGGGCGTCGGCGTGACGGGTTGGGCGGTTGGAGGCGCGGCGGGGGCCACAGGCTGAGCGACAGGCGGTTGATCGACCGGTTGGGCGGTGGGGGGAGCCGCCGGTGGCGAGGCCGGTTGAGCGACGGGGATGTCGGCGTTTTGGGCGAGGGCCGATGTTGTTAGGGCAGTAAGCCCGAGTACGATAAAAAGAACCCGAAAACACAATCTGTCATCCTGAGCTTGTCGAAGGATCAGCCCCCGGAAAATTTTCGAAATCGAGAATCGATTGAACCTAACAAAGTCGACCGGGAGCTGATCCTTCGACAAGCTCAGGATGACAGGCATTAAAGAGAGGTTCATTCCGTAACGCGTGGGCGTGGAGCGATTCCGGCGCATGGCCAATTACTGTCCCGCAGTTTTGTCCGGGCGGTTGGTGGCGAAGGCGATGTTGGTCAGCTTGGCGGCGCGGCAGGCGTCGAGGACTTGCACGACGAACTTGTACTGGACGTTTTCCGAGCCGCGCAGGACGACGGCCTGGTCGGGGAAAACCTGCTGGATATCGGAGAGCTTTTGCTGGAGTTGCGGGATGGTGAGGATGGCGCGTTCCAATTCGACGGAGCCGTCCGATTTGAGATTGATGATGACCTCCCCGGGCAGCTGCTTGGGCGGGGTGCCGTTGCGGGCGACCGGCACTTTGACCTCGAGGTCCTGCTCGTAGCGGGCGAGGTTCCACGTAAGCAGGAAGAAGCAGAGCAGGAACATGATCACGTCGATCATGGGAGCGAGCTGGAGCTGGATCGGCTCCTGTTTAAGGTGACGGCGCAGGTTCATGGTTTTCCCTGTAGCGGCGGTCTATGACCGCCGTTCGGAGTCGCACGATAAATCTGACGGCGGTCATAGACCGCCGCTACAGGCTGAGGTTGGGGAGCGAAAATTTTCACTAACGAGTTGTCCGGTGGCGCTTGCTGAGGAGGATCAATTCCTGCGTCAGCAACGTGGCTTCGGATTCCAAAAGGGAAATGAGGTGGCCAACGCGTCCGCGGAAGTAGGCGTAGAAGGCCATCGCGGTGATGCCCACGATGAGACCCGCCGCGGTGCAGACGAGCGCCTGCGAGATGCCGCCCGCCAGCATCATGGTGCGCATCGGGCTGGCGTCCTTGTCGGCGATGTGGCCGAAGGAACTGAGAATGCCGACCACGGTGCCCATGAGGCCGAGCAGCGGGGCGAGCACGCCGACGTCCATGATGTAGAGCACCCGTTGGTTGAGCGACGAAGCAATGCGCCCGCCTTCCGATTCGGCGACGGCGTTAATGGCGGCGGCATCGGCATCGGGATGGCGCTCAAGAAAGACGAGGATCTGGTCGACGATCCGGGCGGTGGCCTGGGGGCGGTCGGCGATGTAGGAGGCGAGACCGTCGAGGTCCTCGTTCTCAAAGAAGGGTTCCATGCGCTCCAGCAGGTCGGGCGTCACGATGCTTTTTTCCGTGAGGGTGAAGAAGCAATAGATAACCAGGGTGACGGTGATGATGGAGGCGAGGGCCAGCGGGATCATCACCCAGCCGGCGGCAGCGATCATGCTCAGGACGGAGATCGACTGGACGTCGGCGAGGGTGTCGTTCTTGTCCGCGTTTTGGGCCAGGGCCGGGGTGATCGCGACAAGCAGGCTGGCGCCGATGATGAGAAATCGTTTCATGGGATAATAGCGTCTTGGACGCCAAAACGACGTTACAGGTTCAAACGAACTCGGCAAGACGGGGGTGGATTACGAGTTCTTTAGGCTGTCTCTGAAGGAGGAAGATGGTAATCTGATCTTCGCCATAGGATCCCTTGTATGAATAGCGCGTTTCACTTAGTTGATTTGCGAGCTCAGGAGTGGCAGCTCAATCAGTGGTTGGGTCAAAAAACCGCGCACGAAAAACTCGAATGGCTCCGAGCCAATGGAAAGGTCACGTTGTCTCGAAGGCAATTACGGGAAGGTGGCCAAGTTTATCATTTTGAGTCTGGATGCGGGCGACGATGTGTATTCACTTTTGCTGGGAATGACATCAGTATTCCGCTGGGCGGATAAGCTTACATTTTCTTAAGGACTACCATGGGTGTTGCCTGTAATCAGGTTCTAGGATACAACGATTGTCCCATGCGCATCGCTTATCTTGCAATAGCCCTCACGTTGGCATTCAGCACCCCCACTCTTATGGCACAAACCGCACTCGAAAAAGGTCAGGCATTCCTCAAGGAAAACGCCAAGCAACCCGGCGTTAAAACCACGGCTTCCGGCCTGCAATACAAGGTCCTCAAGGAAGGTACCGGCAAGCAGCCCAAGACTACCGACACGGTGGAAGTGAACTACGAAGGCAAGCTGCTCAATGGCACGGTTTTCGACAGCTCCTACAAACGCGGCCAATCGATTTCGTTCCCGCTCAACCAGGTGATTCCCGGTTGGACGGAAGGCGTGGCCTTGATGAAGGAAGGCGCCAAGTATGAGTTCTTTATCCCCTCCAACCTGGCCTACGGAAGCCAGGGAGCAGGCACCGATATCGGACCTGACGAGACGCTGATCTTTACGGTCGAGTTGATCAAGGTCAAATAGGCGATCGGGCCGGGCTCGACGCCTATGCTGAAGGTCTACACCTACGCGAAGTGCTCCACCTGCCGCAAGGCGGTGAAGTTCCTTCGCGATCACGGGATCGAGTTCAAGGAATTGCCCATCCGGGAGACGCCGCCGTCGGTGGTGGAACTCAAGCAGGTCCTCAAGAGCAAGGATGGAAATTTGCGCGCGCTGTTCAATACTTCGGGCCTCGATTATCGGGCGCTGGGGCTTGGCGAAAAGTTGTCGAGGATGAGTGAGACCGATGCGCTGAAGTTGCTGGCTGGAAACGGAAATCTCGTGAAGCGGCCCTTCGCCGTGGGGGAGGATGTCTTTCTTGTGGGATTTGATGAGGCGGCTTGGAAGAAGGCGTTGGTGTAGCACTACGATCGCGCCAATAAATCGACCGTCATCCTGAGCGGAGGCGAAACAGCGATTTTCGTTTTATCTCAAAACTTCCCAGAGTCGGAGTCGAAGGACCTAGGTTGAATACGCGGTGGATTGAGCGGGGCAAAGGGAGTTCCGAAACGCGGAGCCAGTATGCACTTGTTGCCTAGGCCATCAGTGGCAGGCTGGCTTTAGGAAAAGGAGGCTGATTCCGCCAGCAGCGCGGAATGATAAGATCGGCTAGGTCCTTCGACTGCGGCTCGGGTGACTTTTTTGAGTAAAGAGTATCATCGGCTCGCCTTCGCTCAGGATGACGGCGTTTTTAATAGAGAATTGGATGGGCTGAGGACGCCTTTCGGAGGCTGATCCTTCGACAAGCTTTGACTCGATTCGTTCCCGCGAACCCTCGCCCTTCGGGGGCGTCCCGCAAAGCGAGACGATTCATTTTGCTCGTTCCCAACGAACAAGATTGGATGACAGGATTTGGAGAGAGACTTAGCTATTATCAGCATCGGCCAGGGCGTCGCGGCATTGGTCGACGGCGTCCTGGAGGTAGTCATTCACTTTGTTGTAGGGATCGCCCAGGGAGATCTGCTCGAGGGCGGCGTGGACGTAGCGGATGGCCTTGGCTTTATGGCCCTGATAGCCCGTGGAAGGGTCGTCGTTAAAAACTTGCAGCGCCTGCTTGAGGAGCTTGACCCGCTGGGCCACAGGGGGTGTGGGGCCACCCGGATTCCACGCCTTGTGGATGAGGTCCTGGGCTTGGAGCATCATGAAATGACTGACCGCATGTGCGGGCGAGGTGTAAGTCTGGATGGCTCCAAAAAGGGCGATCAACGCGAGGTAAACGGCGAAGGATTTTTTCATAAAACGGTGTGAATGGATTGTGGTAGAAGGGAATGCAGTCGTGGATGTTTTAGCGACAAGGCCAGACTTACTCCTTTAAAAAAATAAGGGAAAGTGAAAATTCCAGTTACGGCTAGGTGGGGTAGTCGGACTGATCTGGTTTCGGAAAAAGAAAGGGTCTGACTTCAAAAGCGCACAGGTCAAGAATCCAGTGGATATTCCTGATGCGCACAACTAAATACAAACATGACGAGGTTTCGCCCCCCGAATAAAGGCCATCCGGGCGAGCCTCAACCGCGTCGCACTCTCTCGCCGACGAAGTAGTGTTGCGATTAAAGCACCATCAAATGTTTTTTAATCGAAACCAGGATGCGATCCGTCGTCGGTTGCAGAAGTGTTTCTTCACGCGTTTCCACGAGGAGACGAATTTTGGGTTCCGTACCTGAGTAACGCAAGAGCACGCGACCATTGGAGCCGAGTTCCTTTTCGATGGTCTTGATCAGTCCGGTCACTTCCGGCAATTGATCGAGCGGAATCCGTTCCTTCACCTTCACGTTGACCAGGAGCTGGGGATATTTCTTCATGCCCTGACGCAGCTGGCTTAAGGGCTGGCCGCTGGTTTTGATGATGCGCAGCAATTCGAGCGCGGTTACAAGTCCGTCGCCGGTCGTGTTGTGATCGCGCAGGATGACGTGGCCGGACTGTTCGCCGCCGACGTTCAAGTCATGCGCCAACATCTGTTCCAGAACGTAACGATCTCCCACGCCTGCGCGGACGATCTTTCCCCCCGCCGCCGCGAAGCATTCGTCGAGTCCCAGGTTGCTCATCACCGTGGCGACCAGAGTATTCTTGGAGAGCTTGCCGCGCATCAGGAGATCGAGGCCGATGACGGCCAACATTTCGTCACCATCAAGCAGCGAACCGGTTTCGTCACAACAGATCAGGCGGTCGGCGTCACCATCGTGGGACAGGCCGATTTGAGCGCCAAAATCGCGTGTGGCTTGCTGAATCAATTCCGGGTGGGTACTGCCGCACTCAGCATTGATATTCACGCCGTTGGGTTCAACATTCAGCGTCAATACGTGAGCTCCGAGGGCCCGCAGCACCAAGGGAGTCGTTTCATAAGCCGCGCCATGTCCCGCATCGACGACAACCCGCAGGCCGTGCAGATCGAGATCGTGGCCATAGGCTTTTACCGCCATTTCGGCATATCGGGCCGCACCGTTGGGCCAGATCTCGATGCGACCGATCTTCTCTCCGGAGACGCCCTGTTTGCGCAAGTCACCGTTCAGGATGAGGGCTTCGATTTCGGATTCGAGCGCATCGTCGCATTTCATCCCGTCACTCTTAAAAATTTTGAGGCCATTGTCTTCAAAGGGATTGTGTGAAGCACTGATCACAACGCCCGCACAGCCATTAAGATGCCGGGTTAGATAAGCGACGGCGGGAGTCGGAACCACGCCTGCGAGGAGGACATCCACGCCGATCGCGGCAGCGCCGGCTGCCACGGCCTGCTCTAGCATTGGGCCGGATATACGCGTATCGCGGCCAATGATGAGCGGCTTGCCGGGTTGACCAAACTTGACAGCCACGGCGCGTCCGAAGGCCACGGCCAGTTCCGGCGTCAACGGTTCCTGATTGGCGAGGCCACGAATGCCGTCTGTGCCGAATAGCCGCGATTGGGTTCCCATAATATCAATTTTAAAAAGCTACGATCAATTAGTTGGATTTAACGGAAACGACTTCCACGGTGAAAGTCAGCGTGGCGTTGGGCGGAATGACATCGCCGTAACCTCCGGTGCCGTAGCCAAGTTGGGGAGGAATGATCAATTTGCGCGTGCCGCCAACTTTCATCGTCGCCAGTCCTTCGTTCCAGCCGCGAATCACACTGGTAACGCCGAGAACGAGATCAAAAGGTTTGCCGCGATCATAGGAAGAATCAAATTTGGAGCCATCGGCCAGCTTGCCTTCATAGTTGATGATCAGGTGATCTCCCGTTTTCAGCGCGGCGCCTGTGCCCACAGTCACATCCACATACTTGAGGCCGGATGGCGTAGTCACAATCGGTTTGCCTGATTCCTTATCGAGTTCGACATTGGGAGTGATGGCCGGAGCAGCATTGGTAGCGGGAGTATTTGTCGTTTGCGCTGGCAAGGTCGTTCCGGAGGCGAGCAGCAGAACTCCGGCGAAGAGCGAAAGGACGAAAGGCAATTTCATGAAGGGTCGATTTAAGAGGAATGCTTGAAAAAAAGCGAGTGCGGAGCCAGCGTCGATATCGCTAGGCCGGTTTAATCGCGGTCGATCGGTCTTGATGCGCCGCATTCCAAAGTCGGGCATAGACACCGTTGCGGGCGAGGAGCTCCGGGCCGGTCCCTGATTCAACGAGGCGTCCCTCTTCAAGCACGTGAATGCAGTCGACATGATGGATGGTCGAGAGCCGGTGCGTGACGATGAGCGTGGTGAAGCGGCGCATCAGGTCGTTCAACGTGCCCATGATTTCCGCTTCGGTTTCGAGATCGAGCGCGCTGGTCGGTTCGTCGAGGAGCAGAATCGGTGCGTTCTTGAGGAAGGCGCGGGCGAGACCGATGCGCTGTTTCTGTCCACCACTCAGACGAACGCCGCGCTCGCCAACAGGTGTATCGTAACCACGTGGTAATTTTTCGATAAACACATGCGCCTGGGCAGCCATGGCCGCGGCCTCGATCTCGGCACGGGTGGCGCCCGGTCGACCGTAGGCGATGTTTTCCAGCACGGTGCCGGAAAGAAGGAGTGTGTCCTGCAACACCACGGAAATGTTGGCACGGAGTGATTGCTTGGTGAAGTCGCGCGCGTCCCCGCCGTCGATGAGGACACGACCCGAATTTGGATCGTAAAAGCGCGGTACCAACGAGAGGAGCGTCGTCTTGCCTGCGCCTGTGCCGCCAACGAGCGCCACCGTTTGTCCGGCTTTTACCTCAAGACTGATGCCGCGGAGGATCGGATGCTCAGGGTCGTAGGCGAAACCAACATTCTCGAAGGCGATTTCGCCTCGGGCGCGGGGCATGGGTTTGGCGTCTTTCTTTTCCGGCACCGAATCTTCAGCGTCGAGAATTTCAAAGACGCGTTGCATGCCGGCGGCCGCGCCTTCCAGCGCCCAAGCGGTATAACTGAGTTGCTCCAAGGGCTGGTAGAGCATATTGACGTAGGCCAGAAATAGCGTGAGCTGACCTACGGTCAGGCGATGCGCCATGATATGCAACGTCGCGACGTAAAGGACGAGGCCGAGGCCGAGGGACATCACGGTGGAGACGGCCAGGCTGGAGATGGCGTTGGTGATGGTCAGGTTGAGATTGGCCGTGTAACTCTGTCGCGCTTCATTGGCGAATTCACGGACTTCATACTCTTCCTGCCCGAAGGCGTGGACGATGCGAATACTGGTAAGGCCCTCGCTGGCCCGCGCCAATACATCGCTCTCCTCCTGTTGCAGGGTGGTCGTCTGTCGCCGTACGACGCCGGAGAAGAACGTGATGGTGAACCAGAGGAGAGGGAGGATGAGCAGGGAGAGAAAAGCCAGGACGGGATCCATGCCGTACATATAAATGAACGTCATGATCAGCGTGATGACCGAGCCGAAAATCGTATCAAAACCGCGATTGAAAAAGGTCTGGATCGCCTGGGAGTCGTAAGCGACACGGAAGGTGGAATCGCCGCTACGCCGCCGGTCGTGGAAGTGAAGCGGGAGATGTTGCAGGTAGGAATAGAGCTGGGTGCGGAGTTGCAGCAGCGCCTTCAGCCCGATGTCGATGGAGACATAATTTCTCCAAAAGCCGAGCAGCCCGGAGAGCAGATAAATGACGACGATGGCGATTCCCGCCGCGAGTGCCGCCTGGCCGCGGGTAAAGTTGAGGTTGTCGAAGTGAACCATCGCGTCCGGCTTGACGGTGAGCACGTGATCGATCACCCACTGGATCGGCCAGTATTTGAGCAGGCTGAAGTTCACCCCGATCACCATCAGGATCAGGCTCCAGGTGATCGTCCCGAGATAGGGTCGGTAATAGCCGATGACGCGTCGATACAGGTTCACAATGAGTACTCCCTTTTGACATGAGCGATACGCACGAGGAGGGTGCTCGCAAGAGAAACGCTACTCATCATTTTTGATCTGCTTGGGTCTTTCCCAACGGCTGCAGGCCGGCGCGAACCGCGGCAACCTCGACCAGTTCGGCGAGGCGATGGCGGAGGCGCATTCCATGAATGAACCAGAGTGAAGCCAACAGGGTGTCCGCACCCAGCACGCCGAGCGCAATCCGGAGAACGGAAGGGGTGGTTGGATGGGTGAGCAACGAAGCCAGTCCCACCAGCGAAAAAGTCAGGAGGATTCCACCGACCAGGGATGAAAATGTGCTGATGTTCAGGAAATTTCCGACCCGGGTCAGGCGTCGACCGCGCGGATAAATCTCCGACATCGAGAGCAGGCGCAGGTTCCACCAGCGACTGGCGAACACGTGCATGTCCCAGTTCGTCCAACCGGTATCGAGTGAGAATTTCCAGCCTTCCTCGTCGAGAAGCTGCTCGATCTTGACCAGCAGGTGGGTGCGTTCAAGGCCGGTCTCGCTCCAGAAGGAGAGGCTTCCTGCTTCACGCCAACTGACGGAAAGGTGAGGAGCATCTTCCTTGGTCGCGATGACGGCAGGGGGCGTTCGCTTGCCGCGCAGCCAGGTGAAATAGCGCGCCCATGCCCGTCGCCACGGTTGCATGATCGCGAGATAAAGGAGCAGGAGTCGCGCGGGAATGCTGTCGAATTTCGTCTCGATCCTGGCCTGCGCCATGTAGCCGAGCCCGACCAGCAGCGTCGATCCAAACATGATCAGCGGGATGAGCCGCAGCCAGGGGAGGGGAATCGACAGAAAGAAAACAAAGAGCGTTACCGCCAGCCATTCGAGACTGCTCAAAAGCGCAGCGAACGGTGAGTAACGCTTGGGGTAAATGCATTGGAAAAGACCGGTGCCAAAAATTCCGTGATAGATGATCGGCTTGGAGAAAAAAGAATCCATGCGCACCTGCGAGTAGACGTTGCCATGCCAGATGGCCGAGCCGGTCGCGCCGAAATATTGAAGATGTTTGTAGCGCAACATGGCTTCGGCTTCACCGTAACCGACCTGCTGGCTGAAATAGGTGCGGACCTCGAAGCGGCGGTAATGCCAGACGACAGCGGCGGGGCTGAAACCGATTTGATAGCCGCGTTGCATCAGGCGCCAACAGACGTCGACGTCGTCGCCTGCCTTGCGGTACTCGGGATCGAAGCCGCCGATTTCATCCAGCGCCCACTTGAAGTAAGCCATGTTACAGCCGGGCACGTGCTCCGCGATGGTGTCGGTCAGAAGCACGTGGCTCGGCGAGCCGGGCGCGGCGCCGACGACGGCCTGAATCCAGTCGGTGGCGGGCGGCGAAATATTAGGACCGCCCACCGCCGCAAAATCGCCGGAGAGCAGGCTGTGGACGAGGAAATAGAGCCAGTCGCGATCGACCATGCAGTCGGAATCGGTGAAGGCGATAACCTCGCCCTTGCCTGCTGCAATCCCGACATTGCGGGCCACGCTGAGGCCCTTGTTGACCTGGACGATGTTCCGCACCTCGGGGAAATCTTTCATGATTTCCTGGGTATTGTCCTTGGAGCCGTCGTCGACAAAGACCACTTCGTAGTTCGGATAGTGAAGTCCGCGGAGAGATGTGAGGCAGTCGCGCAAGGTGCGCGCGCCGTTATAAGAACAGACGACAACCGAGACCATCGGCAATTCGGTCTCCGGTTTGAAGCGTTCGAAGAGGGGACGCTCGGGATTCTTGAGCATGGGCTGCAGCGCCTTGTAGCTCAATTTTGGGCGACGATCGGTCGCGACGATGCCGAACGCCCAGTCGGTCACGTCGATGCCATCGGTGAACCATTCATCGGTCCAGGAGAAGATGAACGTGCCGGCGAGTCCCGCCTCGAAAACCGTGGTCACGTGCTCCATCAACAAGTGAGCCTGTTCTTCCTCCGGATGCCGGATCGTATCCATCCCAAATTCGCTCAGGATGAGAGGCTTGTCGCCCGCGAGGTTCTGCAGGCGACCGAGATAATTGACGAGGTCCTTCTTGCGATGGAGGTAGACGTTGTAGCTGTAGAAATCGACTTCGCTGGGCAGTAGATATTCGGTGGGCGGAAAATTGGCGTAGGCCGCGAGCGCCAGAGGATCGTTCTTTTTGACGATGCGGACGAGAGAATTGAGGAATTCCTCCATCCGTCGCGCACCATACCAGCGCACGAGATCGGGCGGGATTTCATTGTCGATGAAGAACCCGAGCATCGCCGGATGGCCTGCGTTGGCTTGCGCGGCCTTGGCCACATTTTCCCGGATGGTTTCCACGGCCTCGGCTTCATCCAGAAAGAGGACGCGCTTATGCCAGGGGATCGTCACCATGACGCGCATACGGAAATTCTGTGCGAGATCGAGGAACCAGCGAGGTGGCGTGTGGTAGACTCGAATGACGTTGATGCCAAGTTCGCGCATCAAGCCGAAGTCGACGGAGACTTTCTCAGGCGAGGGCAGGTTGACGCCGCCTTCAGTCAGGGGACGGAAAGGGCCATAGGTAACGCCCTGGAGGTAGAATTTGGAATCGCCTTCAAAGAAAAACTTCGCCTTCACCTGAAGACGGGGTAGATCGGACGTGGCCGTGGTCGCCACGGAAGCAATATCGTGCACGGGCGGAGTTTCTCCGAGCTTGGCATCTCCCGCAAGCTAGGAATGAAGCTGGCTTGAGGGGATTAGGTCGATAAGGAGCCGCCTTGAAGCAGGTTGGAGGGCAAATGGAGGCTGCGGTATTGCCGGGGGCTGAGGCCGAAGCGCCGTTTGAATTCCCGGCTGAGGTGAAACGGATTGGCGAATCCGGTCTGGTCCGCCACTTCCTTGAGCAGGCTGTCCGAGGAGGAAAATTGCGCGGCGGCTTCGTTCAGGCGTATTCGTTTCACATATTCCATGGGGCTGCAGCCCATCCGGCCCTGAAAAAAGGCGAAAAAGGCGGAAGGAGACATGTGGGTCAAGTCCGCCATCTGCCTGACGGTGATAGGACGGGCCAGATGGTTTTTCAGGTAGGTCAGGAGGGGTTCCAGACGTCGGCCCGCCTTTAATCTGTCCGCGGCGCCGGGCTTGAGCTTGGACAGGGCGCATACTCTGCGCAGGACCGACCAGATCAATTCACGGCGATGTGCCATGAGTTCCAACCCTCCTGTTTTTCCATTCCGGGAAGGTGTGGTTTCCGATAGTTCGGTCATGATGGGTTCGAAGGATCGACTGACGGGTTGCTTAAGGCGCAGGGGCATTTCGAGCAGGGTGGTCACATCAATGGTTTGATAGAGAACGAACGAAAAATGGAGCCACCGGGCGGCAAAGCCTCGTCGAGGTGAATGAAGGTGGACGATCCGCATCGGGTCGTAGGCGGAGGTCAAAAAAGCTTCCCCGGATCGAATCCGTACGGTTTCTCCGCGACAGGTGATTTCGTACTCCCCCGCGATTGGCTGGGCGATGATGCCATAAGGCGTTGTCTTTTCATGCACGCACCCCGGTGGAAATTGAGAACTCGCGCCGATCTGGAAAAAGGCGATTTGCAGCGCTTCGTGAGGGATGTCGGCCAGTAGGGACTCCATATCTAAAAGGAGAATAGGAGTTATAGATATGTTTGCAATAGTCCGGGAGAAGGCTGAAAACGAGACAAAAGCGGACCGATCTGTAGAAAGGGGTACATGAGAATTTCCGGTCCCATCTTCACTCCTACGGCCGACCCGGCAGAATGGATAAGCGCGGTACGGGGAGGGGGCTATGCCGCTGCTTCCCTCCCATTGTCGTTGGATTCCGACGATGCAACCATCGCGGCTTATCTGAAAGCCGCCGTAGCTGCGGATATTCGGATCGGCGAAGTGGGCGCATGGTCGAATCCGATTGATCCCGATCCGGCGAAAGCGAAGGCGGCACTGGTTAATTGCCAGGAGAAACTCGCATGGGCAGAGCGTATCGGGGCCTGCTGTTGCGTGAATATCGCGGGATCCCGCAACCCAGCCAAGTGGGACGGTCCTCATCCCGATAACTTTTCCCGCGATACGTTCGATCTCATCGTCCAGACCACACGGGAGATCATAGATGCAGTCAAGCCGCAGCGGACGTTCTATACGCTCGAGACGATGCCATGGATTTTTCCCTCATCACCGGATGAATATCTCGACCTGATCAAGGCCATCGATCGACCCGGATTCGCCGTCCATCTCGATCCGGTCAACATGATCAATAATCCTGCACGCGCCTATCGCACGGGCGATTTTATCCGCGAATGTTTTGCCAAGCTGGGGCCCTACATCAAGTCGTGCCACGCCAAGGACATTATCCTGCGGGAAAATCTGACCGTGCATCTTGATGAGTGCCGTCCCGGTACGGGCCTACTCGACTACGGAACGTTTTTGAGGGAATTGGCCAAGTTGCATCCCGATACGGTCATCGCACTGGAACATCTCCCCCAAGAGGAATATCCCGCGGCTGCCGCGTATCTTCGGAAAATCCAAAAAGAAAACGGTCACACCTAACATCACGACTTTATGCGCCAAATTGTATTTACGGCTTCACAAAAGGTCGAGGTCCTGGACGTCCCGGATTTGACCGAGCCACTCAAACCGGACGAGGTAAGGGGACGCACGCTCGTTTCCCTGACCAGTCCCGGCACTGAGCTTAACTGGGGATTTCTCGGCACGAAATTTCCGAGTTATCCCGGATATGCTTCCGTCTTCACGGTGGAGGAAGTCGGCTCCGAAGTTCGCGATCTCCAACCGGGGGCGCGCGTTTTGGGATCTGGAAATCATCGGGAATGGCAGCAAGCCGTTCGCCAGGCGGTGACGCCTTTGCCCGAGGGACTTGCTCCTGAAAACGCAGTCTTCGCCCGGCTAGCCGGCGTAAGCATGAGCACGCTCAACACGACTACGGCGCGTCCTCCGTCGAGAGTACTGGTGACCGGATTAGGCCCTGTCGGAAACATGGCCGCCCAGGTATTTACGGCCGGAGGCTATCAGGTGACCGCCATCGATCCTTTTGAAGCCAGGCGCGAAGACGCGCGCAAAGACGGTTTAAAAGACGTACGTGCCTCCGTGGGCGAGGCGCCTGATGATCTCGTAAACCAAGTGGCCCTTCATGTCGAGTGTAGTGGCCATGAGCAGGCCGTTCTGGATGGATGTCGCTTGGTGCGCAAGCGCGGGGAAGTCGTGCTTGTGGGAGTTCCCTGGAAACGTCGGACTGAAATTTATGCAGCCGAGTTGCTTCACGCTGTTTTCCATCGCTATGTCGTCCTGCGCAGTGGCTGGGAATGGGAAGTCCCCGTTCAGGCGCGGGAATTTGCCGGAAATTCGATCCTGGAGAATCACGCGGCCGCACTCGATTGGCTGCGCGATGGGCGGTTACGGGTGGACGGACTCGCCACGGCCTATGCCCCCAGTGAGGCCCAGAAAGTTTACGATGGGTTGCTGGCCCAGTCACTACCTACGCCGACAGCGCTGTTTGATTGGCGATTGAAGTAAGTTGAGCAGGTATGCCCGTGACGGCTAACCTTCAATTTTCCGACCACGCCAATAGCGGGGCTGGCCGGAGGAAGATGCGGGGCTGACGGGCGCTCCCGGATCAACCGTGCGGGGAGGGGGGGCGATGGTCGAAGGCGGGGAAGCTGCTGAGACATCGTCATCGATAGTGCCCACGATATCCATCAGTCCCGCCGCACGGAAGCGAGCAATGGTGTAGCGAACCATCAGTCCATCCAATCCCAGTTCGCGAGTCAGTCGCGCGACGGACATGTTGCCCGCGGAGGCCTTCATCGCCACTGCCAAGTCCGCAGCGCCCAGTTCCAGATCGGTCGGAAGGGCGCCGCCGAGATAGCGCGGAACCTCGTTATCGGCCGGGACGAGCTCCGTCAATTGACGCGACTCCATCATTCGCATTTCGAGAATGTCGATGAGCTCATTGGTAGCAACCGTATTCAACGTTTGGCTGGCGGGGGCCAGACCATCGGCAAAATCGAACGAGCCGCGATTGAACAAGGCAACATGCTTGAGCGCATCGATTCCCGCCATGTTGGAGGACTGGCAATCGACGATATCTCCACCGTCGAAGAAGATAAATCCGGTTGAGTTACCAGAGACAAGGGACAGCCTCCCGGTTTTGCGCGTCGATTGAAAAAGACGCACAATATCGGGCAGCGGAATTTCTTCCAGCGATCCAGAAAGTTGAAAGGCCATGTCGGTAAGTAAAAAAGAAGGCTAACCTAGTCCCTCTTAAGGCGAAAGCACGAACCGCGCCGCATGTCTTAAACAAGGGTGGCACCCGGGATCGCAGGCAATTGCCTGTACGTACCCGGTGCCGCACCCTTAAATTATGGAGTATTGTTGTAACCAAGCGCTCCCATTTCGGGGCCATCGAGACCTTCGATTTCGTCTTCCGCCGAGGTGCGGTTACCGAACGCCTTCTCAAGAACAAAGAGGACAACCAGCGTAATTGAGCCCACATAAAGGATATTGACCGACATGCCGATGAACTCGGCGACAAACTGCATAGGATCGCCGGAAATGATTCCCTTTACGTTGCCCGAAACGCCGTTCCAGCCGTCGCCATACTTGCCGTTGGCGAAGATACCGAGGGAAAGGACGCCCCACGCTCCATTGGTAAAGTGAACCGAAATGGCACCCACGGGATCGTCGATCTTGAGCTTTTCTTCCACGAAGAAGACGCTGATATACATCAGGAGGCCGGCGATGGCTCCCAAAAGCACCGCGGCCCACGCGTCAACAAAGGCGCACGGTGCGGTGATTGCCACAAGACCGGCCAACATGCCGTTGGCGGATAGAGAAGGGTCCGGCTTTCCGATTCGGATCCAGGCGATGATCATCGCGGCAACCGCTCCGGAGGCCGAAGCCAGCATCGTGTTCGTCGCGATAATTCCGATCTGAGTGTCGGTGGAAGCCAGCGTGGAACCGGGATTAAAGCCAAACCAACCGAAGGCCAGGATGAAGGTGCCAACCAGCGCCATCGGAATGTTGTGTCCCGGAATCGGATTGGGCGTCCCGTCTTGGTTGAACTTTCCAATACGGGGTCCCAGCCACCAGGCTCCAACAAGCGCCATCACGCCGCCAACCATGTGCACCACCGAGGAGCCCGCGAAATCGACGTGACCGTGCCCAATGTGCCAGTTCTTGCCCATGGCCGCGAGCCAGCCGCCACCCCAGACCCAGTTGCCAAAGATCGGATAGATGAAGGCACCCACACAAAAGCTGAAGATGGAGAAGGGAAGGAACTTCCAGCGCTCGGCCATCGCGCCGGTCGGAATAGTCGCCGCAGTGTCCATGAACACCATCTGGAAGAGGAACAGGGTGAAGATGCCCGCGTCATACGAGCCTCCAAACAGGAAATAGCCCGAGTTACCCAGCAGGCCGAATTGCATGTCCCCGATTTTGAATCCGAGTTCCGAATTCAAGGCAGTCGCAACATTGGGCCCGAGCGAGGAAACCGTGCTGACCGAAAGATCTCCGCCGGTACCTCCAAACTGGAAGGCGAAACCGCACACCCAGAAACCAAGCATGCCGAGCACGTAGACCATGAAGTTCATCATCATGGTATGGGCCGCATTCTTCGCCCGCGTGAAACCGGTTTCGACCATCGCAAAGCCGGCCTGCATGAACATGACTAAAAAGCCAGTGATGAGGGTCCAGGAGATGTTGATCGAGAGGCTGGTCGCGTCTTTGACCTCGGTATATTTTTTGTCCGCCGTGCTTTGCGCGGTCTTGAGTGAATCTTCCAGAGTGGAAGTCTCCTGCACCGTTTTATCCAGCTTGTCCTTGATCGGGGCGAGCTGTCCGCTGACATTGGTGGAGACTGCATTCAGCTTGTTTTGCAGTTCCACGATCTGGGCCTGCAACTGTTGAACATCAGCCGCCGATGCTGCCGGTTGGCCGGGAGCCGCAGCAGGTGCGGACGTTGGAGGCATCGGCGCGGTTTGCGCTTGAGCGGAAAAAATGCCAATGACCGTGAGGGTGGTTACAAGAAATACGTGTTTAAGAGCGATCACGCTTCATCGTTCAGCAAAGGCCGTGCCCGACTTTTGCTGTAAGCGATGAATTATGAAAATTGGTTCAATTCCTGCTTTGAATTCGCCATCAAAGTCTCTATCCCATTTGAGGCTTGCCTCCCGCCGACTCCAAACTTTCACAGACCATGCCTCGGAAAATTTTGATCGTAGATGATCAGGAAGACATGCTTCTTATCATGGAGCGGGAGTTTCGTCGCCTCGAAGGCGTGGTTTTATCGACCGCCAGTAAGTACGACGACGCAGTCCAATTGATTGCCGCGAACGAAATCGAGCTCGTTATCAGTGATGTGCGGATTGGACGTGAATCGGGCTTCGATCTCGCCGCCGAAATCGGTCGCTCGTTTCCGGGCGTAGGCACGATTTTGATGTCCGCCTATCGCTCGGCCAGCAATCGGCAGCAGGCGGCGGCGCTCGGTGTTCTCACCTTTCTCGAAAAGCCGTTTCAATTCCCTAAGCTCAAGGATGCGATCGAGTCATTTTATCAGCAGAAGGAAAAAGCCGCCGCCGAGCCTCCTCCTGCCGCCAATGATTCAGCGAATGAATCCGGAGCCCTGGCCCATTTCAAACTTCAGGATCTGGTGCAGCTTTTTTGCCTCAATGGCAAGAATGTGCTGATTACAGTTGCGCCCGGGGCCCAGGCGACGGGCGGTGAAATCTACATCCAGCGCGGACGCGTGATCCACGCCGATTATTCCGGAAGGACCGGCGACGATGCCTTTCACGCCATGATGAGGATTGCGCGCCCCCTGCTAAAAGTTAACGACTGGGCGGCACCGGTTCCCGTAACCATTTCCACGGGATGGGAACATCTGCTCCTGGAGTCGGCCGTCCGTATGGACGAACGGCTGGAGGCAGGGCAGCAGGATCGTGCCGCCGCCGGACATTGATTTATTTTGTCGGAGCGTCGTCGTCCGTTACGCGCGGCTTCAACAAGACGAGGATTTGGGGCAGGAAGAAGATCGCCGTGACAAGGCCGATGGCAATACCCAGCGACATCAACTGACCGATCGAGTACATGCCCGCAAATTGGGAAACGAGCAGAGAACTGAAACCGAAAAGCGAGGTGAGTGATGACATGATAATCGCCTTGCCGGTGCTTTCCGAAAAGATCCGGAAGCGGCCATCCTCGCGATAACGGTCGATGATGTAGACCCCGAAGGCGACGTCGATGCCGATGATGAGCGGCAACGTGACGATGTTGGCTGGGTTGAATTCGATGCCAAACCAGACCATCGCGCCCGTGCGCCAGAGAACCGCGAGCACCAGCGGCGTCAGCGTTAACAGGAGATATTTAAAGCTTTGGAAGTGGAGGAAGATGAGGACGGCGATGGTGATGAAAGCCCAGACCGATGCCCAAAGATAACTCGTCCGCAACAGGTCGGTGGCGTAGTAGTTCAACACTGGGGTGCCGGTGGCATCTGGCGCAACCTTCATTACCGCCAAGGTGAATTCCTCATCGGGGCCGCGTTCCCACAAATCTTTCTTGCCGTAGACTTGAAGCAGGATTTTTCCGTTCGGGGAAAGGAACAGCTTTTGTAGTTGGGGCGGGATATCGGCCAAGGTCAGTCCCCGATCGGCCTTCTGGCCCTTGAGCAACTGCATGTTGGTCTGCATCCGGTTGAACGCACCGGAAGTGGAGGCGTCAAAGCGCTGTTGAATCGTCGCGATCGACGCGGAGTTGAGCGCCCTGTCGGCACGCTCAAGAGCCGGGATCATGGTTTCAAATGCAGCCACGGCTTGCTTGGCGATTTTGGAGATGCTCATGGCGCCCTTCGCTTGTTTGAGCCCCTCCCTGGTTTGCGAAAGCAGGTTCGCCACATCATGCCGTGCGCGCGCGATATCCACCGGCTTTCCGCTCGATGGCTTGACGTTCAGGGCGGTTGCGGCCGACACGATCCGTTTGATCACGGGAACTTTTTCTTCCTGGTTCAAAGGAATCAGTTCAAGGAGCGAATCGACCCGGCTGACTTCCGGCAACGCCTTGAGCTTATCGGACAGGGCCCGGGCTTCCTCGAGATTGTTGGCGACGACGGAGGCGTAGATGGTGGAGATTTGGTTTCCGCCGTCATCCCGGGAAGCATCCATTACATCATAGAGCGTTTTGACGGAGGCTGTCTTTGAGTTCTGCAGGTGGAGCAGGTTGTAGTCGAAACCGAGCTTGGGAAGGCTGAGGATGGAGGCGATGGAAATGACCACGGCGACCCCGATCCAGAATCGCGGTGCGCTGACCATAGTGGTGTCCCAGCTATGGATGAAATTCCATGCCGAGTTGTTCGATTGATTCTTCAGAGCCTCGATACTCCGTTTGCGGTCACGCAGGACGAAAACGGCAGGGAGAACGACGAGGCTCGCGGAAATACAGAGGATCATACTAGCTCCAGCAATGATGCCTAGTTCCGCCAGACCGCTGAAATCATTGAAACAGAGGCTAAAGAATGCTGCCGCGGTCGTGCTGCCACCCGTGATAATGGCCACACCGGTATGTTGCAGGGACTGGAGCACGGCCTGATTTACATTGCCGTGGCTTCCCAGCTCTTCCTCATAGCGGCCAAGTATCTGGATACCAAAGTCGATGCCAATACCAAGGACCATTGGGATCACTGCCACGGACAGGACGTTAAAATGACCAACGAAAACCAACGCAAAACCCAGAGACCAAAGCACGGCCATGATTAGGACTAAAAAGACGAACGTGGGGCGCAAGAATGCGCGATAGCTAAAAAGGAAAAGCGTAATAATTAGGGCAATGGTAATGAGTAGCGCCTTGATGGTATCCCACGTCGATGTGATGATTTGATCGGCATCCAAGGCTGGTTCTCCGGTTACCCGCATATTGACGCCCTTAAAAGACTGTGTACGCGACAGGTCGTCGAGAAGTTCACGAATATGTGCCACCGTATCGCTGAACGGTGCCTGGCCATCCGGGTCCGGGTCGCCGGTGTAGGCGAAGACCAGTACCGACTTGCCGCCCTGGAGACTGAAGTACTCGTGCTCCGCGATCATCTCGTTCGCGTCAAAATCCTCCAATCCGGGATCGTTCTCAGCGGTTGCGGACTCCTCTTGCGCCAGCGTTTTGCCGTCGGCTTGTGCGGAGACCTTATTAAGGATGGAGACGAACTGTTTGACAAAGCCGTTGAAGTCGGTCCAGTTGTTCTTATTCCGAAGATACTTGTCGTCCATCTTCTGGTTCGCTTCATCCAGGATGGAGTTAAGGTCGAGGGCGATCTGCTGCGAATTCTGCGCACTCGCCTTTTGAAGCTTCTCCTGGGCTTCAACCTGGTTGGCGATCCTCTTCAGGTCTTCCGTCTCGCGGGTAAAGAGCAGGCGAGGTTTAACGTTGGAGAAATCGATCTTGGAGAGGACGGTGGTGATCTGGGGCTTGAGCGTTTCCAGATACTTGCCCACAACATCCGCAGCTTGGCGGTTCTTGGCCGGGTCGGAGGACTGGATCAGGATAATCAGGCGGTAATCGCTGCCAAATTCCTTGATCAAGTCGTTGTAATTTTTTTTCGGAGGAAATGTAGAGGCGAGCAGGTCGCTCGTGTTGTTAATAACATTGAATTTGGTGGCAACCACATAGGTGCTGGCCGCGGCCAGCAGCAGGCCCGCGCAGAGGATAATGGCAGGGCTGGCGCAGACCATTCGGGCAACCAGGCCCATAATGCGCTGCAGAATTCGGTGTATCAACGACATGAAGAGTTGAAATTAAGGACAAGTCCATTGGCGCTGGCAATCCCTAAAGCTCCGAAAGGGATTAAACTTTTGGAGAACTTGGCAAAGTCCTGCATTTCGCAACCCGTGCAAAATACTAATCGTCAAGCACTCTCGAAAAATCTTGAGTAACCGCTTCCACGATTTACGGTTGTCTAGCTCTTCTTAAGGCGGCACTTAAATGTTGATGTGGTAAACTCTTATCCAAGCCTTCATTTAACCAACCACCTTAAGCGGTCATAAACGAAAATGTTACACCAGGGACTTATCCTTACCTCCCAACGGGAGTATGCCCAAGCCATGCGCACGGGGTTGATGAGCCTTGGGGACGCTCAGACAAGAGTGGACGTTGAGCTCGATGCTTTGCGAGCCATGCAATTGGTGCCGCAGCAGTACGATCTCATTTTGCTCGATGTCATTCTCGACTCGATGGATGGACTTCAGCTCCTGCTTCTCATGAAGCAACAGGCGCCCGCCACCAAGTTTGTCATCGTCAGCGATTCGCCCGATGAGACCTCCCGCGCCCTGGCCTACCAGAACGGGGCCGATTTTTTCCTCGAGCGTCCGCGTTCCGCCAAGGCGCTCCAGACCGCCTTGGAAGCAATCAAGGGTCTCATTATACGCCACAAGTCCGGCAAATCGCCTGCCGATACGCAGGACGAGACGCTCGCTTCGATTACCGACATCGTCCAGACGCGCTGTCTCTCCGGAGATTCGGTTTTGCTTCTCGTCCGCAGCAAGGGGCAAAGCGGCGATATTTTCATTTTTCGCGGCGAAATTTACCACGCGCAATATCCCGGCAAGGGAGGCGAGGCCGCTTTTAATGACATGATGCATTGGGATGGCGGCCAGTTGCGGATCAAGGAACTCAAGCTAAGCCATGTGCCGCCGCGCACGATCGAGGTTCCCTACCGTCAGCTTCTGGATACGGCGGAGAAATCAGGTGCACTTGATGCGGACCTGCTTCCGCCTGCCGGAGAGCTGCTGGCAATTTCCGGAGAGATTCCGGAGGGCTCCACTGCTTCCAGTGTGGTTCTGGAGGCTCCGCCTCGTGAGGGAGGGCCAACCGCGGTGGAAGCCCTGCTTTCCTCAGGTGTGGATGTCTCCGGGGAAACGCCCATCCCGGCGTTGAATTCCCACTGGAAAATCAACCTGATGGGTGAATTGAACGAGGGATCCCAGGTCGGGGAGCCGGATCGATGCGCTTTCATCACTTACTTTATTTACCGCAAGCTGGCCGATGTGGCCGTGACGCTCGAGGTCGATTACTTCTCGCACCTCACGCTCTTTGGTCCCCATCTTCAACAGGTTTTGGTGGCCGACAATCTGGGAGTGCGTCATGCTGTCTTCGATACGCCATGGACCACCGAGGACCAGCGGAACCAATACGTGCAATGGTGTCGTGAACAAAGCTTTTGAACAAATTTCCCTGATTGAGGGCGTCATCGCGGCGGCTTTCGTCTCGAATGAAGGAAAACTCGTCGGCTGGTGCTCCAACAGCGCCATTTCGCCGGAAGCCCTGACCTTTGTCTCGGAAACCTGCCGGGTCATTCTCTCGGCGAATCGCGCGGAGCAACGGTCGGCGCATACCGGAGTTGTGGCTTTTGGTGACCGGACCTTGTATGTGCGCGAGGGTGCGACCGGCATCTTCATGGCTTATCTCGACTCGCCCACCAACGACGCGGTGCTGGTCTGGTTTTGGGACCAGGTCCGTCCCATTCTCGAGTCGGAAGGCATCAAGATCGAAATCCCCACTTCCTAGGTCGGTTTCACATGCAACGGGTCACGGTATTCTATTCAGGCCGGGTGCAGGGGGTTGGATTCCGTGTCACGGTGCGGCAACTCGCCTGCGGCTACGATGTCACCGGCACCGTGCGCAATCTCCCCGATGGTCGCGTCGAGATGATCGCCGAAGGCACGCGCGAGGAAGTGGAAGCCTTCCTCAAGGGAATCGATGAAAGCGATCTATCCGGCTACATCGCCAAGAAGCAGGACCATTGGTCGCCGGCGCAGAAGAACCTGCGCGGGTTCGTCGTCGTTCAGTAGGTAGCCCGCGATCGACGCTGAAAACTGTGAAGTGTCGAGAGTTGACCCCGTCTCCCCACACCGTCTCTCCCACATTCGTTATTTAGCTGCGGAAGTGGCTCCGTTATTTGGTATCTGCTTTTCAAGCCAAGCTCGAGGATCAGTTTTAAATAATTCTTCATTTGTAATCATCCTGTAGGGGACAGAAGAATCGTTTATGTAGCTTATGTAAAAAGCTAAAGTATATCTTATTTTTTCCTGCGTTATAGACAACTCACTACCTCTTATGGGTGCATTTGAATCTGCTCGTTTAAAATCGAACGAAAGAAGAAATAATTTTTTTAGATATGGAAAATCAGACTTTGTATAAGGACGGCTTGCGGTGGCTGTTCCCCAAAGAATTTCTCGAGCAACTCCTTCGTGCAAATTATACTTGGTAAGTAACCCCAACATGATTTCACGCGAGTCTTGGCGCGAAGCTAGTTCCCTTGCAATGGGGGATAGCAATCCCAAGTCATTCTTTTGAGACTCAGTGAGTTTTGTATATTTATCAGGACTAATAGGATCGATAAACAAATTTGCCTTAGCATTGAAGGTATCCTCCAATTGTGCCGGAGAAATTGGCAAATTATTTGATTGATTCTGAGAGAAGGCAATTGTGGGAAAAAATAAGGAAAAGACCGAGAGCAGAATATAGACATGGAAAAAAGGGGGCAGGCACCTTTTCTTGGCCATGGACTTCACGGCAACACCGGCGCCGTAAACTGCAGATAAAAATAAAGCACCGGCGCGGTGAAGAGAATGCTGTCGATCAGATCAAGCGCGCCGCCGATGCCGGGGATGGTATGGCCGGAATCCTTGATCGAGGCATCGCGTTTCACGACCGATTCCGCCAAGTCTCCCACCACGCTGATCAAGGGCAGCAGCAGCCCCAGCACGATGCTATCAATAAAGGTCAGCACGTGAAGGCGTCCCGACATCGTCTGGGTCATGGCGACACTGATGACCAAAGAAGTGAGGATGGCACCGACGAATCCCTCCCACGTTTTGCCCGGGCTGATGCGGGGAATCATCTTGTGCTTTCCGATGAGCGAGCCGACCACATAGGCCCCCACGTCAGAGAACTTCGTCACGGCCAAAAGATAGATCAAGAGGAAGCGGTTCTCATCCAGCACGCCCGGCTTGAAAGCCAGCAGCGCCACGAAGTTAAACAGGAAAGGGACATAGAGAAGGCCAAGCAAAGTCAGCGCTGCGGTGGTGATCGGTGCGGCATGGTTTTCCTGCCGGACGACCAGCCGGATGAAAGCTCCCAAAACGCAGAAGACGAGAATCAGTTCCGCCCCGAAGTGGACAAACCCGGCATGGCTGGGGCGGAAGATGAGGAAGTACCAGGTGTTCGCGAAGATCAGTGCGCCGCAGAAGAGCCCACTTTGCTTGAAGACCTTGAGCCCTTTCTCTTCCTGCGCGCGGTAAAATTCCCATTGGCCGAGCAAGCCGAGGAGCGCGACACAGACCAGCGAAAGATTCTGCCATCCGGAAAAAATCAGGACCAGGGTCCCGACCCAGAGCACAAACCACGAGGCGAGGCGCTTGAGAAAAGTACTCGGCTTGAGCAGGGTACGAATGGACAGGGCTGTTCTCTCCGTGGAAACCGGTGGAAGGGTGCCGGAGGATGTCGGGCTTTCAGGAGGCACGCGGGTAAAGGATGGGCACCTCAGGGACATTTGTCGAGGGCGGGTTGCGGGTAAATCGGCTTTTGTGACAAATCCGGCAATCGCAACTTTGTCTGGATTTTATTTGAAAAAAGGCTATATGTACGGAGTTCCCCCGAATCACGGCTATGCCCTGCGAGGTAAAAGCATTCAACGTGAAAATCGCTTCTCCTGGAGATGCGGCGATGGAGATGATTATTGCCCGGGAGGTCATTTGGGAGTGGAACTCCGATCATGCGATGGAACGGAAGCAGGTCTTGCTGCCGCTTTACCGCGAGGAACATGCCGGGACGCCGAGCGATTTGATGGTCGCCTTCTTTTGTGCGTCGGCGGTGAAATCGAAGTCACCCACGCGCGAAAGTATCAGCACGGAAATCGAACAGCACCTTAAGGCGGGTATTCCCGTGCTTCTCTATTTTTCCGAGGCCCGCACCGATTTTGCCGGAACAGAGGGCGAGCCGGAGGAGGAACTCATTCATTTGAAACAACGCTACGGATCGCGTGCGATCGTCGGGGCCTACGGAGACGAGAAGGAATTGCGCGCGCAGTTCACACGAGACCTTGAAGCGATTGCCCATTCTCGATTCAAGACCGATGGAGCAGGGCAAACGCAGATTTCTCCCGTTACGGTGGAAAAGGAACTATCCGAATACGCGCAGATTCTTCTCTGCGAAGCTTGCGAAGACTTTGAGGGCTACATCGGCCGGATGAAGATCGGGACCATGCTGAGAATCCAAGCCAACGGCAAACAGTTGGTTGACCAGAACGATCCTGATGCCGCGTCAAAATGGGAAGATGCCTTTCATGAGCTCTTTACCGGCGGGTATATTCGCGACGCAGGGCACAACGGCCAACTCTTCCAGATCTCCGCCAAGGGCTTCACGTTCCTGAAAAGCATCGGCAAAACCCCCGTCGGCTACATTTCCGAAATGGGAAATATGTGAGGGTACCTCTGTCATCCTGAGCTTGTCGAAGGATCAGCTCCCGGTGACTATGTAATTGGTATGAAAATCAACCGGCTTGGTATTAGGCCCCTTCTTAGAGTTTTAGGGTTGAGCCTGCTATTTTATGTAGGGATCTATCTCTGTTTAAGCATCAATGGAGGATACGAACCTGGCAAAACCGGGAAGATAATCCAGTTCGGTTTGCCGACTTGGGATGTCTATGTTTGGCAGCCTGAATTTGGAAGATATGACCCGTATTATTCAAAAACCGATGCTTGGGGTTTCGCTCTAAGTCCGTTGATTAAAATTGATCGAAGCGTGTGGCACAAAGATATCCCCGGGTATAAGAAAACGGATAGCGGCGAGGTTGTGCAGCTTCCTCCTCCAGCGACGGCTTTATGGCACCCACGGATGAAACATAATGTCGCTGTGATTCAGAGCTACGCTGACAAAATAGAGACGACGAGAAAAAACCACGATGTAGGTGTGACCCAAAAACTGTATCAGGAGATGTACTCCCAAATGCAATGAGCTGCGGTCTATGACGGCTAGTCCTATTGCCCTAGCACCTGCGTTTTCAATGCGGACGTCAACTGGTCGGCCAGTCCCACACTCGATGCCGCATTGGGATGGAGCGCGTGTTCCTTGTACCAGCCGGTCGAGTCGATGTAATAGACGGCGAGATCGCCCTGTGCTTTGGCATCATCGACGGCCTTCTTGATGCTAGGCCCGTGGGAACCGGCGAAAGGCTCAAGCGCGGCGATCTTGGCTTTGGGATAAGCCTTCCGGATCAGCGCCAGATACTGCGCATAGAGCGGCTCGTATTTGGCAGGCGGCATGCCTCCGTCGTTGGTGCCTTGATTGATCACGACGAGATCGGGCTGCCAATCATCTCGCGGGCAGTCGGCGTAAAAATAATCGAAGGAATCGAGCGCACCCTTGGCGCCGCCGCTTCCGCCATGGGCCAGACCGGTTGCGCCAAATCCCACCTGACGCCAATCGGCATTCAAGGCGATGGCCGTCAGGCAGGCATATGAATGGGTGGCATCGGTTTGCCAGGGCCAGGTGGCTTTGTCCGGGCCCTTGCCACCGGCTTGAACCAACACGCCTTCGGTGATGCTATCACCCAGAAATTCGATCTTCAGCTTGGGATTTTTCCAGGCGTCGAGAGGAGGCAACATTTTGCCCGTGGTCGATAAGGTGAAACCAAGGAAAGTGACGCTGCCAATCAAAGGCTGGGTCCAGCGACTCTGGTGCTCATCGATTCCGCGAACCATCAACCAGACGGAATGGGATCCATCGGTCAGGCCCGAGGCGAGGCTCACATCGGGAGCGATTTCGGCTTCCTGCCAATCGCCTCCGTCAATTTGCCACGCGATGGTGGGCATGGGCGCCTTGTTTGCCGTGACATCAAATTTGGCGTTGAGGGAAGTGCCGGAAAAAGCAGAGTGGACATAGCTGCCGCTATTGACGGTGATGGCGCGGTCGGGGGCGCGGAGGTCCCAGCGACCAGAAAAGACAAGAGAATCCATAAGGGGCTTGGGGTCGTCGGCTTTGAGCTGAGTTCCTGTAAGAATGAGAGTGGTGAGTAAGGCGCAGAAGGTGATTTGAAGGGGAGTGATCATGTCGTCTAACTTTTAAAATCGGCCACATGTCGCACAAATTCATCGGCGCGTGCGCGCAGGGCCTTGTCATCGCCAGCCTCATAGAGACCACCGCCGATGAGGAGAATCACCTCGCGACCATAGAACGAAAGCACGTCGGCCACCTGATGATATTTGATTCCGCCTGCGGGCATGGGGAGCGTGGGGAGAAGTCCCGGGATGGAAGGCTTGGTCAGTGCGCCCGCGATCTTGCCGCAGGTCTCCTTGCTGTAAGCGAAACGTCCTCCGAAGTTGGCGAAGATCGTTGCGTCTGAACCGAAGAGCGGAAAGAGTTTGCCGTAGAGAAGCTCGGGAGCGATGCGTGTCGCGCCGCCGAAACTGGGGTGGCCCAGAATGGGAACCTTCGCATGCTTCGCCACGATCTCCGCCATGAACGGCATGCCCAAGAGCATGGGTGCCACCATCACCGCGCCGACGCTTTCGTCCTGCGCAAATTTGAGTTGTTTCAGGACCGTCGTGGGCGTGCCGGTCAAATTGGGTGCGTAGATAGACTTGCGACCCGTCGCGCGATTGGCGTCCGTCACCGCTTTCTGGCAGGCCCGGACGCGATCCTCAAAAGGATGGAATGAATGATTCGCGAGGCCGTGATCGTCCTTGATGACGTCGACTCCTGCTTCTGCAAAAAGTCCGCAGAGAAACGCGATTCTCTCATTGCTTAGACCGATGGGCTTTAGCGCCGTGCTGGTCAACGCACGAGTGGGTACGTTGACGATCTTACGCAGGCCCGCCGTGCCGAATTGCGCTCCGGGCAGGGCGTTCTTGTAGCCCGGCCAATCGGTGGGTAGTTCAAAATCGGCCAGCATGACGTGCTCCTGGATCGACGAATTGCCGAATAGGACGTTGAGAAATTGCGCCGGATCGTCTGCCGTGGCGATGATCGGGAAATCGATAATCGCCCGGTGCTTCGTCGTGTCGATCGCCTCGACTGAGACCAGACGGCCAAGAATATTCTCCAGCACAAAGGGATCGCGCAATGCCGCGCGGGGCAGTTCAACCGTTTGTTCCAGCAGAAGCGATTCAACTCGCGCATCGAGATCGGCTTGGTTGGAGGCGGTGACGTGATAGGTGACGCGTAAGGAAGGCCAAGGGGCAGGGGAAGACATAGAAGTTTATCTCATAGGCAGAGTTCGCTCAGAAATCACGCCTAATACTAAGACGCGCCTTTTCTAATGAATTTATATTTGGGAGATCGACTCGATTCGATACTTGTAATTATGACAATGGTAACTTTAATCAGGAACGCTCCTGTATGAGACTGCATATTCGATTTTCGTTGGCTGGACTGCTTTGCGGCGTAATGCTTTTGGCATTCGGTGGCCGACTTGGCGCGGATGGCTCCGATACGTTCGGCCAAAAGACCCAGAGCGAAGCCGCCTTGATGGGTATCCTCTACGACTTGAAGCAAACCCAGGATCGGCAACCGACGAATGTCGATGCGGGCGCTTACTTTGGTGTCCTGGATAAATTTATTTCCAAGGGTTGGGACGAAAACGTTTTGAACCAATACTACCGGGTCAGTCGTCCGCTCTATACGACGCAGATTTTCATTCCACAAATTTCCGCCAACGAGGCGCCCAAGGCTTTCGGCGCGGAGGCCACGGTCAAGCCCTCCCGCTGGGTCATTCACTATAAGGGACAGGTGTCTCCGCCGGAAGATGGGACCTATCGCTTTGTTGCCAGCGCAGATGACGTTATTGCCGTGGCGGTGAATGGGAAAACCGAGCTGGTAGCGCCGCTTCGGCAGCACCCCAAGCAGTCCTTTCCGCTGACCAATTGGGAATCGACCGATCCTCCCGGCCTGCGGGCCGCCGGTGGTCAGTTCGTCAATGGCGACTGGGTCCAGATGAAAGCAGGAGTGCCAATCGATCTTGATATCATCGTGGGTGAACGCCCTGGTGGCGTCTTCAACGCCTTTCTTATGGTGGAGAAACAGGGAGGAAGTTACGAGATGGAGGGAGCGTATCCCATCCTGCCCATCTTTCAAGTGGCCGCCTTCGACACACCTTCAGGCGATGGAACGCTCGCGCCAAAATTCGCCAAGGATTTTCCGCCTTGGAAGAGTTATCAGTGATCGATCGGCGCGAGTTTCGAAAAGGAATCTAGTAGCAATTATTTTTCACAAGAAAGTAATCGCACCTTTTCCTCTTGACCCCTCTGCGAGAGGAGGTAAGCTTCATTTTTCGGTCCGCGCTTGCGGTGGGAGCCTTAACTGGTTTCCCACCTTTTTTTTCCCCATCGTGGGCGGGTGATCGAGAAATAATACGGAAACTGCTATGAGCCAAGAATTTATTGCTGTGTTGGATTATATGGAGAAGGAGCGCGGGATCAAACGCGAACTTCTGTACGACGCCGTGCATGCTGCACTGTTGGCCGCTGCGCGCAAAAGTTTCGGTCCGGCTCGCGATCTGATCGTGGAGCTCGACCAGAAAACCGGCAAGATCAAGGCCATCGCCCGTTTGCTGGTCGTCGAGAAAGTCACGATTCCTCATGACGAAATCAGCGTGCCCAAGGCGCGCCTGCTCAAACCCGACGCCCAGATTGGCGATACCGTCGAAGTCGACGTCAATACCAAGGATTTCGGACGCATTGCCGCCCAGGTTTTCAAACAGGCGATGAACCAGACGCTGCGGGGAATCGAGCGTTCAATGGTCTTCGACGAATTCAAGGATCGCATGGGTGCGATCGTCACCGGCACCGTGCGCCGTTTCGAGCGCTCCGATGTCATCATCGATCTCGGTAAGTTTGAAGCCGTCATGCCCGCCCGCGAACGCGTTCCCACGGAGGAATACACTCCCGGCGAGCGCATCCGTGCTTACGTCCTGGCCGTCGAAAACACGCCGCGCGGTCCCGAGATCATTCTTTCCCGCAGCCATCCCAATTTTGTCCGCAAGTTGTTCGAGCTCGAAGTGAGCGAACTTAACGACAAGACCATCGAGATCAAGGCCATGGCCCGCGAGGCCGGCTATCGTACCAAGATTGCCGTCTGGTCCGCCAACGACAAGGTCGATCCCGTCGGCGCGTGCGTCGGTATGCGTGGCGCCCGGGTCAAGAACATCGTCCGCGAATTGAACAACGAAAAGGTCGATCTCTTCAAGTGGTCGCCCAACATCCGCGAACTCGTCGTCGAGGCGCTCAAGCCGGCCAAGCTCAAGACTCTCGAAGTCGATGAAGCAGCCAAGAAAGTCACCGTTTTGGTCGATGAGGAAAATCTTTCTCTCGCCATCGGTCGCCGTGGCCAGAACGCGCGCCTGACCCAAAAACTGACTGGCTGGGAAATCGACGTGAAGAAGGAAGAGGAAGTCGCCGCGCTTGGATTCGAACAGAAGCTGGCCAAGGCCACCGAAGGCCTCGCTGCCACGTTGCAAATCGAACCTGCCGTGGCCGAACAAATCGTCCGCGCCGGATTCCTGAGCGTCGAAGGTATCGCCGAAGTTGACGCGGAAGACCTCGTCAGCGCGATGCCTGATCTCGATCCCGCCCTCATCGCAGAAATTCACAAGAAAGCCCGGAACGCCCAAACTCCGGAGCAAAGTTAATTTTCGGTATTAAAATTGTCGCATGCCCAAAGAGACCTCAACCAAAAAAGCCAAGGATTCATCCAGCGTGACCGCCACACCCGCGCCTGCCAAAAAGGCAGCGAGTAAGGCCGCAACCGGAGAGCCCAAGGCCAAAGCTGCCAAGCCGGCCAAAGAAAAAGAGGCCGCCAAGCTGCCTGCTGCCCCGGAAGTGGCAGCCCCCGCCCCCGTTGTCGCCAAGGAGGAGGAAAAGCCGGTTGAGGTCAAGGTTAAGGCTCCCGCCAAGCGTTCGCTTTTGACTGCTTCCGAGCTGCGAATGATGGAAAACAAACCGGCTGGATCCGTTGAGACTCCGGCTTCCGCGCCCGTTACGGCTGCGCAGACGCCCGCAACTCCGGCGACTGCTCCCAAGCCCGCCACGGAAACTTTCGCGTCGACGGTCGATGATGCCGCACTGGCTGCCCAGCAGCTCAAGGACAAGATGGTGGTCATCAAGCCCCCGATCATCGTCAAGGACCTCGCCGCCAAGCTGGGGCTCAAGCCCTACCAGATCATCCATCATCTGATGGAAATGAACATTTTTACCAGCGCCAACCAGGCGTTGGAAGAGGATGTTGCGCGCAAGCTCTGCGTCAAGGTTGGCTTCACGTTTGAAATTGAGAAGCGTGAAAAAGGCGCGGGCCAGGTGCATGCTCCGGTCAAGATCGTTGAACCGCCCAAACCCGAGCCCGTGGCGGCTTCCGAGCTCCAACCCCGGCCCCCGGTCATCACGTTCATGGGCCACGTCGATCACGGCAAAACGTCTCTTCTCGATGCTATCCGCAAGGCGCGCGTCGCTTCGGGTGAAGCCGGCGGCATCACCCAGCATATTGGTGCCTACACCGTCAAGCGGGGCAACAGCACCATCACCTTCCTCGACACTCCCGGTCACGAAGCCTTTACCGCCATGCGTGCGCGCGGTGCGAATGTCACCGACATCGTCGTTCTCGTTGTCGCCGCTGACGACGGCATCATGCCCACGACGATCGAGGCGATCAACCATGCCCGTGCTGCCAAGGTGCAGATCATGGTTGCGATCAATAAGATCGACCTTCCCGGCGCGAACCTCCAGCGGGTCAAGGGCCAGTTGCAGGAGCAAGGTCTCGTTGCCGAGGAATACGGCGGCGAAACCATCATTTGCGAAGTGTCTGCGACCAAGGGCATCGGCATCGAGAAGTTGCTCGAAATGATGTTGCTTCAATCCGAAATTCTCGAACTCAAAGCCAATCCTCGCGGTCTCAGCCGGGGCACGGTTATTGAAGCTCAATTTGAGCAGGGCCGCGGTGCGACCTCCACCATCCTCGTCCAGCAGGGAACGCTGCGTGTTGGCGACGCCATTCTCGCCGGCCCCTACTACGGTCGCGTCAAGGCCCTGATCAACGATCTCGGCCAGAGCGTAAAAGAAGCGGGCCCCTCGATTCCCGTGAAGATTCTCGGACTCGACGGCGCTCCTTCGCCTGGCGAAGAGTACAACGTTCTCAAGAACGAAAAGGAAGCCCGAGAGCTGGCCGAAGATCGCCGCGATAAGCTCCGACTGGGCAAACTCGAGGCACCGCCTCGGATGACCCTGGAAAATCTCTTCACCGCCATTGCCGACGAGAAGCACAAGGTGCTCAAGCTCATCATCAAGGGTGACGTTCAGGGCTCAGTGGAAGCCATTGTCACCGCTCTGAAGAAAATCGAGAGCAAGAAGATCGACCTCGAAGTCGTTCTTTCCTCTGCCGGCGCCATCTCTGAATCGGACATCCTGCTGGCCAAGGCTTCCGGAGCCGTCGTTATTGGGTTCAACACCCGTACGGACAACTCCGCCGCCAATGCGGCCAAGCGCGAAGGCGTCCAGATCAAGCTTTTTAGCATCATTTACGAGCTGATCGATCAGGTGAAGGAAGCCATGGTCGGCTTGCTCGATCCCGAACTGCGCGAAACGGCCCTCGGTAGTGCCCTCGTCAAACAAGTTTTCAACCTCTCGAAGTATCCCGTTGCCGGTTGCAGCGTTACCAGCGGACGTATTGTACGCAATGCCCGCGCCCGCGTTGTCCGCAAGCGTCAACCGATTTATGACGGCCAGGTGGTTGCCCTCAAGAGGTTCCAGGACGATGCCAGCGAAGTACGCGCCGGTCTCGAGTGCGGTATCCGTCTGGGTGACTTCAACGAGTATCTCGCCGATGACGTCATCGAGTGCTACCAGCTCGAAAAATTCACGCAGACCCTCTAAAGGTTACTTAAGTTTTGGCAGCAAGACCAATGCGGGGCAATAGGGCTAGGGAAATAGTCAAAAAACTACATAAGCCCGCTTGCATATACTTGGCAGCGATAATAGCATAGACTACTTTTAGTGGTATCTTTGTTATAGAAAAACAGCTGTGGCCGCCAACGACGAATTTATACTTGAGCTCTTGATCAAGCACGGCTTGATCCAGCCGTCGGATTTGGAAGATGCCCGCAGGGCCTCAAGCAATAACGGGCACGGCCCTGTAGACGAGCTTGTTCAGACAGGACTGGTCACTTCGCTGGATATTCTGCGTACCATAGCCGCCGAGGCCGGTGTCGATGTCGTGGAGCGGATCGATAATGTTTCTGAAGATGCCATCAAGGCCATGCCGCGTCAGTTGGCCTTCCGTCTTTCCGTCGTCCCCATTCATCTTGAAGGGCGACATTTCCGGGTGGCGTTGGCCGATCCTTTTAACTTTGATGCCATCGATACGCTGAACAAGGAATTGCAGCGCTACGATATCGACCCGGTCGCTGCACCCGCTGACCAGATAGCTCTCGCGCTCAAGCGATATTACGGAAGTTCGAACGACATGCTGGGTTCACTCCTGACCGGCGATGAAGGCGATGAATTGCAGGTCAAGGAAAGAACGGACGATGATGGCATCACCGATACGGACACCGGGGACGATGCGCACATCATCCGCATGGTCAATCTCCTGATCCTGGAAGCACATCGTCTGCGCGCCAGTGATATTCATCTTGAGCCATTGGAAAAGCGTCTCCGCTTGCGCTACCGCATCGACGGTGTTCTTCAGGTCATGGCCGACCCGCCCAAAAAGCTTCAGGCGGCCATCATCAGCCGTATCAAGATCATGTCGAACATGAGCATCGCGGAAAGACGTCTGCCTCAGGACGGACGCATTCAAATGCGTTCATCCGACGCGAAAACGGCGATCGATCTGCGCGTCTCGACCATCCCGACGAATCACGGCGAATCGATCGTCATGCGTATTCTCGACAAGACCAGCCTGATGCTCGGTCTGCCGGAACTGGGCTTCCTTTCCGATGACCAGGCGACGATGGAACGCATCATGAATCTGCCCGACGGAATCTTCCTCGTCACGGGCCCCACCGGCTCCGGCAAAAGTACGACGCTCTACGCCTGTCTCAACATGATCAACAAGCCGGATCGCAAGATCATCACGGTTGAAGACCCGGTTGAGTATCAATTGGCAGGTGTCAACCAAGTCCCGGTTAATGCCGAGGTCGGGATGACCTTCCCCGCCGCCCTACGCGCGATGTTGCGTCAGGCGCCCAATATCATCATGGTCGGTGAAATTCGAGACGTCGAAACGGCCACCATCGCCATTAACGCGTCGCTGACGGGTCACCTGGTCTTCAGCACGTTGCACACGAATGATGCGCCCAGCGCCGTCACGCGTCTTGTCGATATCGGCGTGAAAAAATTCCTCGTGGCCTCTTCCGTGCGCGCGATCATGGCGCAACGTCTCGTGCGCCGGATCTGCGCAAGCTGTCCCGAACCTTACATGCCCACCGAGGCGGAACTGCGTTCCCTGAATCTCAAGCCCGCCCAGATTGAAGGCGCTAACTTCCGCAAGGGTCACGGTTGCGACAAGTGTCGCGGAACTGGATTCAAAGGCCGGATGGGCATCTTTGAGATTTGTGTGCTCGACGATGAAATTCGCAGCATGGTCAACGAAGGGATGAGCATCACCGTGATCCGGCAACGGGCCCGGGATTTGGGCATGCGCACCCTGCGTGAGGACGGTATCCGGAAAGTTTTGGCGGGCATGACCACTCCGGACGAAGTCATCACCGCAACGATGGGAGACAAGGAATAAGCCATGAATCCCGAAATGCTCCTCAACTTCCTTCGTGAAAACGGAATCATCGACGAGATGCAGGTCAGCGAATTGTATGAAGAGCAGGTCCGTACAGGAAAGACCATCGAGGAAGTCGTATCGAACAACGGCATCATCAGCCTCACGGACATGTACCAGATGATCGCCCAGGCGCTGGGAACGGAAGTGGTGGATGTCACCACAATGGAATACCCCGCCGAATTGCTCAGCCTCGTTCCTCCGCACACGGCGCGCGTCCAAGGGGTTCTGCCGCTGGATTTTGACGGGCAGGTATTGAAGGTCGTCGTTATCAATCCTCTCGATCCCAACGTCATCGATAATCTTCGCTTCGCGACACAGAAGGACATTTCAATCTGCGTGGCGCCTGCCGCGCAAATCCAGGCGGTGATCGAGCGTTATTATGGCACCGAAATTTCCGACACGGAAGACCTCCTCAAGAGCCTGGCGGGAGATGCCGTTCGCGCGGGGGCCAATGAGGTCATTGATATTGAGGGAGCTTCTGCGGCGCCAATCGTAAAATACGTGAATACGATCATTGCGCAGGCCATCCAGGCACGTGCGAGCGATATTCATTTTGAACCGTTCGAGCATGATTTTAAAATCCGCTATCGCGTTGACGGCGCACTTTACGAAATGGCGCCTCCTCCACGGCAGTTGGCCACCGCCATCACCTCGCGTATCAAGGTCATGTCCAACTTGAACATCGCGGAACGCCGCATCCCGCAGGATGGTCGAATCCAGACGACGATGGCCGGGCGTCAGGTTGACTTACGCGTCTCGACTCTGCCCACTCAATTCGGTGAGAGCATCGTGCTTCGCGTTTTGGACCGCTCCACTGTCAAGCTAGACCTCGCGGCCATCGGCCTTCCTGAACGCATCTACAACTACATTTGCGAGGTGATTGAAAAGCCCAACGGTATTTTCATTGTCACGGGCCCCACGGGCTCCGGCAAGACGACCACGCTTTACGCCTGCCTCAACCGGATCAACACCACGGACAGCAAGCTGCTCACTGCAGAGGAGCCGGTCGAATACGAAATCGAGGGAATTCAGCAGGTGCCGATTCACGAAGCCATTGGACTCACGTTTGCCCGCGCCCTACGCGCTTTCTTGCGGCAGGATCCTGATCGCATCATGGTCGGTGAAACCCGCGACTTGGAAACGGCACAAATCGCCATTCAAGCCTCGCTTACGGGACACCTTGTTTTCACGACACTTCACACCAACGACGCGCCGGGCGCCATCGCGCGTTTGATCGATATGGGAGTTGAGCCGTTCCTAATCGCCTCCAGCCTGGAGGGAGTTCTCGGACAGCGGTTGGTTCGCAAAATCTGTACCGGCTGCAGAACACCCTACGAACCGAACGAAGATGTCCTTCGCCAGATCGGCCTCTCGGTACACGACATCGGTGACAAGAATTTCTACTATGGCACCGGCTGCGACCAGTGTAATCGAACCGGATACAAGGGACGCAAAGGCATCTATGAATTGCTCGATATCTCGGAGCCTATTCGCGAACTGATCAGTTCGCGCGCGCCCTCGGTTGTCATCAGGCAAAAGGCGATTGAACTGGGTATGACGACCCTGCGATCCGACGGCCTGCGCAGCATTTTCGAAGGTGAAACAACAATCGAGGAAGTGCTAAAGTATACCTAACCGCCCAACCCAAGAACGATTATGGCTAAATTCTCCTACACCGCAGTTGATGCTCGCGGCAAACAAACCAACGGCTCCGTTGAAGCCAACGACCAGAACGAAGCAATCGCGCAGATCCGGCAACTTGGCTTTTATCCGCAGCGATTGGATGAAGTTAAAGCGGGAGGCCCCGAGAAGACCGAGAAGAAGGCAGTCGTCAGGAAAAAGGGTGGCAAGGTCAAGATGCGCATCTTGACGATTTTCACCCGCCAATTGGCGACGCTGATTGACGCGGGGCTGCCCCTGATGCGCAGTCTCAAGACGCTGGCCCAGCAGGAGCGTAATCCGGTCATGCGCAGCACCATGTTGTCGCTGGCTGAATCGGTCGAAAGCGGAAGCACCTTCTCGGAGTCGCTGGCGGTGCATCCCGGTATTTTCAACAAACTCTACGTCAACATGGTGAAGGCGGGAGAGTTGGGCGGCGTGCTCGAAATCGTCCTGACCCGCCTGGCGGAGTTCCAGGAGAAGTCGCAGAAGATCAAAGGCAAGGTCGTCGCGGCCATGGTCTATCCGCTGGTCGTTCTAGTCATTGCGGGTTTAATCCTGACCTTCCTGCTCATTTTCATCGTTCCCAAGTTTCAGCAGATATTTAATGACGCGCTACCAGGCAAACAGTTGCCGGGCATTACTCTATTCGTTATCGGTTGTAGTAATTTCCTGGTCGGTCAATGGTATTTGGTTTTCGGAGGCATCGCGGCCATTGTCATTGGTTACAAGGCTTTCGCCAGTACACCGGCCGGCGTCATTATCCTGGATAAAATCGCATTGAAAATTCCGGTCTTCGGAGACTTGTTGAGTAAGACCGCCATTGCGCGTTTCAGTCGGACACTGGGAACGTTGATCAGCAGCGGTGTTCCGATTCTCCAGGCGCTTAACATCACCCGCGAAACCGCAAGCAGCACCGTCGTTGCCAATGCGATTGGGAAGATTCATGACAGCGTTAAGGAAGGTGAATCGGTCGTCGGACCGATGGAATCATCCGGAGTTTTCCCGCCGATGGTCACAAGCATGGTGCAAGTAGGCGAAGAAACCGGGCAATTGCCGGACATGTTGGTCAAAGTGGCCGACGTCTATGAAGGCGAAGTGGACAATGTTGTGACCAGTCTGACCAGCATTCTCGAGCCGATCATGATCGTTATGTTGGCGGTCATTGTCGGTACCATCGTTATCGCATTGTTTATGCCGATGGTGTCCCTCATCACGGGCATGGGCGAACAATCGAACGGCCAGCACTAGGTCGCGGAACATGGAGCCGCGCTCGTAAGAGCGTGGCTATGCACTCGAAAGAGTGCCGTGACTTACATCCCAAGGTTCAACTGGCGTTCGGAATTAGCATCTTGCTTCTGGACCAGCTCAACGATCCGGTCGACCTGGACATGCTCGTGAATCAGTTTCTGGATCAGGCCGATCTTGTCGCGATCACCCACCTCGGTCTTGACCGTCATCCGGGCGATGGTCGTTGTCGCACTGGAAACATCCGCCTGCGTGGAAATGAACGGAATGGACCGTTGCCGGATCAACTCCATCACATTTTGGTGAGGTAGAATGCCATCCGTCAACACCACGCCGGCGAGTTGATTGCGTGAAGGCGTCTTGGTGTCGTCGTTGAGGATCATCATGATGAGATCCTCCCGGTCGCCGGGAGTGATGATAAGTGTGCCGGGATTGAGCAGCTTTTCTGCGTGGCTCGAGGACATCGCACCCACGCCGACCCGGGCAATTCTTTTGCGCTTATGCTGGGCTCCCGCGATGAATTCTCCCCGCAGTTGAATACAGGCCTGGTTCACGGTCGGCTTGTAGAGTTCCGTGTGCATCGGAATCATGCCCAGAAGCGGCAGGCCCAACTTCGCCAGTCCAAGCGTGGCGTATTCCTTCAGCATGGCCATTTTTTCGGGCATCACTTTGTTGATGATGGCGCCGATGACTTCCACTCCGTGCTTCTCAAACAGGGCCAGGTTCAGGCTGATCTCGTCAATGGGACGTCCGATGCCTGCCCGGCTGACGATCACCACCTTCGCCTTGAGCAGCTTGGCCACAGTTGCATTGGATAGATCAAAAACACTGCCAACTCCGGCGTGGCCGGTGCCTTCGATAATGACGAAATCTTTTTCCCAGGCCGCTTCGTCAAATGCGCCGCGGACCCGGTCATAGAGCTGATGGGCCATCCCGCCGGAGAGATAACGTCGTGTAAAATCGGGCTCGACTGCGATGGGGCTCATTGCCCGCAGGGGCGTATGGGGATGATAAGTGTCATTGATAAGGACCGTATCCTCATCAATTTTGGCTCCTTCGATTTCCACGAAGCGCTGCCCCACCGGTTTGATATAGCCGATACGCGGAAAACGATTTTGCAGGGCAGCGAAGAGACCGACGGACGTGGTTGTTTTTCCATCGTCCATTCGGGTGGCCGCGACAAAAATCCGCGGAGTGATGGTATTGCGAAGGACCAACTCGGGACGGTTAGTCGGATCGAGGAAAATGGAGTTGGCCATAGACGAAGTCAGTTCATTACGCCCGTTTACCGCGCGCTTGAAAAGACGCTAATGCCAGCGACGCGAAAATTCCAATGCTAGCGGCAACAATTGATGCCGCCATCATCGGTTTACAGGTGCCCTTGGGCTTCCGCTTCGGCCTTGAGGCGGTCCGCTTCAGCTTTGCGCTCGTGTTCCTTCTTGCTGACCCAGGCATCCCACGATTTACCGTCCGCAGGGTCCTTGCCCGTAAACGCGATTGCCGTGATGTCGGCGTAGGGAATAACTTGAGGCTTGTCTTCGCCTTTGACGAAGAACTGAACACGGGGAGGCGCAGCTTTCGGTTCGCGATTGGACATGAAACCTTCAATGGTCTGCCCATTGGTCAAGGTAAGGGTCACATCGCCCCGGTAGTCGAACGCCTTGTCGATGCCTTCGAGACGATCGGCTTCCGATTGAAAAGTGAAGACGGCCCCCATGAGGGAGACGGCGCGTACAGGAGGAGCGCTTTTGATATCAGCGGGCATAAGGATATTCTGGTGGAAACAAGGATGGCTTAGCCAGCCATCGTCGCCTTGGCGGTCTGGACAAAGCCGGACATCGAACCGAAAGTGGCATCGACCGCGGAGGGTTCAAAGCCGCAATGCACCATGCAATCCTGGCACTTGGGATTATCGCTCTTGTTGCCGTAATTATCCCATTCGCTCAGCTCGAGGTATTCCTTGAATGTGTTGACGTAACCGTCCTGAAGGAGATAACAGGGCTTCTGCCATCCGAAGATGTTATAAGCCGGGCTGCCCCAGGGGGTGCACTCGAGGTCGAGATCACCCTGGAGGAACTTGAGGAAGAGAGGGGAGAGATTGAACTTCCAGCTCTTCTTGGGGTTCTGGAGGATCTGCTTGAAGAGAGCCTTGCTGGTGTCGCGATGGAGGAAGCTATTCTGGTCGGGGGCCTTCTCGTAGACGTAACCGGGCGAAAGCATCATGCCTTCCACGCCGAGGTCCATCATCTGATCAAAGAAGGCGCGAACGCGTTCCGGATTAGCATGAGAGAAAAGGGTCGTGTTGGTCGTGACGCGAAATCCCATCTTGACCGCTTCCTTGATCGCTTCCACAGCGGTATCGAAGGTGCCATCGCGGCAGACCGCGGTATCGTGATCATCCTTCAGGCCATCCATGTGGACGGAAAAGGTAAGAAATTTAGAGGGCTTGAAAATGCCTTCCTTGAGCTTGCGCTTGAGAAGCAACGCGTTGGTGCAGAGGTAGATGTACTTCTTGCGAGCCACAAGTCCTTCGACGATTTCGCCGATTTCCGGGTGGATGAGCGGTTCGCCGCCGGGGATGCTGACCATCGGGGCACCACACTCTTCCACGGCATCGAAGCACTGCTGAGGGCTAAGTCGCTTATTGAGAATATGATCGGGATACTGGATCTTCCCGCAGCCGGCACAGGCCAGATTGCAGCGAAAGAGCGGTTCGAGCATCAACACGAGCGGATAACGCTTGCGACCCTTAATGAATTTTTGGGTTAGGACGTATGATGCG
>Ga0068858_100000359_pt1 | contig 48114 bp, 43 predicted proteins | sample KBSSwiS12_FD_66589 | JGI IMG/M metagenome (GOLD analysis project Ga0068858, IMG submission 66589) | Switchgrass rhizosphere microbial communities from Kellogg Biological Station, Michigan, USA - KBS Switchgrass S1-2 | ecosystem: Host-associated > Plants > Roots > Rhizosphere > Soil ...
ATGTCATTGCCGTCTCCTCGATCGATGCACAGGCACACGCCTGTGTCGATCAAGGTACGACGCTCATGTCAAACCGAGCTCGTCTCGAATTGCACCACCGCGTCAGCGGTTTAGTTCAACCTGATATCGACGACACGCCTTCGTCCACTTTCGCAGTCGCCTTCAACCCCACAAAGTGGACAGGTCCAGGCCCACTTCCCAAGGGCCATTGACACCGGCCAGCCAGGCGAATACTGTATGAATGTACAGTATCTTCCGAGGGGATCAAAGTGGACAAGGCTGCCGGTGCCGACAAGGTGGAAAGTGGACGAATAAGGGAAGCCGGGAAGGCCGAACGAGATCGGAGAAACGAACCAGGCAGGCTACTCGACGAACGAGAAGAAGAGGGGCCCTCGATCGAGCCCGCCGACCTCGATCCTTCCTTCCGTCCTCCCGCCGCGCCGCCGCAGCGCCTGCTCGATGCCCTCCGTGAGCGGCTGCGGTACATGCACTACAGCTTACGGACCGAGGAAGCCTATGTCTACTGGGTGCGCGGCTTCGTCCGCTGGGCGGGGCTGCGCCATCCACGCGATCTTGGCGCCGGAGAGGTGCAGGACTTCCTGATCATGCTCGCCCACGAGCGCCGGGTCGCGGCGGCCACGCATCGCCAGGCGCTGAGCGCGCTGCTCTTTCTCTACCGCGAGGTGCTCGGCTCGACATGCCCTGGCTTCGCGAGCTCGGCCGCCCGGTCGCGGCGAAGCGCATTCCGGTGGTGCTCAAGCACGTCGAGGTGCAGGCCTTGCTGGCGCGCTGGGCGATGGCGTCACCGGCCAGCTCGGCCGCCTGCTCTACGGCACCGGCATGCGCCTGCTGGAAGGCGTGCACCTGCGCATCAAGGACGTCGACTTCGTCCGCCAGGTCATCGTCGTGCGCGACGGCAAGGGCGGCAAGGACCGCGTCGTCAATGCTGCCGCGCGCGCTCGATGCCCCTTGCGCCTGCAGCTTCAGGAGGCACGACGCGTCTGGTTCTCCGACCACGAGCGGCAGCAGGCCGGCGTCTACCTGCCGAACGCCCTGGCCGCCAAGTACAAGCGCGCCGCCGAGAGCTGGGCCTGGTTCTGGCTCTTTCCCGCGGCCACGCTGAGCCAGGACCCGCGCAGCAGCATCACCGCGATGCATCGCCATCACATCCACGAAAAGCGCCTGCAGCGCGACCTCCATGCCGCAGTGCGCGCGTCGGGCATCGCCAAGCCGGCGACCGTGCACACCCTGCGTCATTCGTTTGCCACCCACCTGCTGCAAGCCGGCACGGACATCCGCACCGTGCAGCAGCTGCTCGGCCACGCCGACGTCAGCACCACCATGATCTACACCCCGTGCTGCGCTCGGCCGCCGCTGGCACGGCCAGCCCGCTCGTCGGCCTGATGCTAACCACGGCAGCAAGCGATCCGCTTGATGTCGACCGCAAGGGCAGTCACGACCGCAATCGCGAGCACGAAAGCAAACGCGGGCGCGACCTCGATCCCGATCCCGATCCCGATCCCGATCCCGATCCCGGCTCCTGCCCCTACGACCCCATCCCCGTGCCGTCTCCTCTCCGCGCCCGCGAGGCCATCCCGCCGTGCCTTCGATACCCCCCCTGCCGTCCTACGCCGAGCTTCACTGCCGCAGCAACTTCAGCTTCCTGACCGGGGCCTCGCACCCCGAGGAGCTGATCGAGCGGGCGGCGGCGCTGGGCTACAGCGCCCTGGCGATCACCGACGAGTGCTCGCTCGCCGGCGTGGTGCGCGCGCACGTCGAGGCGCAGGCGCAAAAGCTTCACCTCGTCATCGGCAGCGAGATCCGCCTGACGCTGCCGACCAGCGGCGCGCCGCACGCCCGCCTGGTGCTGCTCGCGCAGACGCGCCGCGGCTACGGCAACCTCTCGCACTGGATCACGGTCGCCCGCCGCCGCGCCGAGAAAGGGGCCTACCTCGCGCATCCGGGCGATGTCGAAGGCAAGGTGCCGAACGCGCCCACGCTCGCCGGCCTGCCGGAATGCCTGGCCCTGCTCGTGCCCTCGGCCGGGCAAAGCTTCGAAGAAATCTTCGCCCACGCGATGTGGCTGAAGACCTGGTTCCAGGACCGTGCCGCGATCGCCCTCGAGCTGCTGCACCGCGCCGGTGACGACGAGCTGGTCGAGCGCGTCGTCCGGGTCGCCGGCCTCGTGGCGCTGCCCATCGTCGCCGCCGGCGACGTGCTGATGCACGTCCGCTCGAGAAAGCCCCTGCAGGACACGCTCACCGCCACGCGCCTGGGGCTGGCCGTGGCCGAGTGCGGCCTCGCCCTCGAGGCCAACGCCGAGCAGCACCTGCGCTCGCGCGGCCGCCTGGCCGCGCTGTACGAGGCCGAGTGGCTGCACAACACCCTGCTGCTCGCCGGCCAGTGCCGCTTCTCGCTCGGCGAGCTGCGCTACGAGTATCCGCAGGAGATCGTCCCCGCCGGCGAGACGCCGGCCTCGTACCTGCGCAAGCTCACCTATGCCGGCGCCGAGCGGCGCTTCGGCGGCGGCAAGAGCCAGCTCGACCCCCGCGATGGCAAGACCATCGCCACGCCGCTGCTCGAGAAGTACCGGCCGCAGATCGAGAGCGAGCTCGAGGTCATCGCCACGTTGAAGTACGAGGCCTACTTCCTCACCGTCGCCGACATCGTCCGCTGGGCGCGAGAGCAGGCCATCCTCTGCCAGGGCCGCGGCAGCGCCGCCAACTCGATCGTCTGCTACTGCCTCGGCGTCACCGAAGTCGACCCGGAGCGGGCGACGCTGCTGTTCGGCCGCTTCATCAGCGTCGAGCGCAACGAGGCGCCCGACATCGACATCGACTTCGAGCACCAGCGCCGCGAGGAGGTGATCCAGTACATCTACGGCAAGTACGGCCGGCACCGTGCCGCGCTCACCGCCGTGGTCATCAGCTACCGGCCGCGCTCGGCGCTGCGCGACGCCGGCCGCGCCCTCGGCATCGACCTGCAGCGCATCGACGCGGTCTCGAAGAGCCAGCACTGGTTCGACGGCCGCGGCATCGCCCCCGAACGGCTGCGCGAGAACGGCTTCGATCCCGAGTCGCCGGTGGTGAAGCTGTGGATCGAGCTCACCGCGCAGCTGATCGGCTTTCCGCGCCACCTCTCGCAGCATCCCGGCGGCTTCGTCATCGCCAGCGGCCGCATGGCCGAGCTGGTGCCGGTGGAGAACGCGAGCATGAAGGACAGGAGCGTCATCCAGTGGGACAAGGACGACCTCGATGCCCTCGGCCTGCTCAAGGTCGACATCCTCGCCATCGGCATGCTGAGCGCGATCCGCCGCTCGCTCGCCTACATCGGCGCCAAGCTCGGCCGCCGGGAAGAAGAAGCCCTGGAAATGGCCGAGGTGCCCGACGACGACGCGCCCACCTACGACATGATCTGCCGCGCCGACACCGTCGGCGTGTTCCAGATCGAAAGCCGGGCGCAGATGAGCATGCTGCCGCGCCTGCGGCCGCGCAAGTACTACGACCTCGTGGTCGAGGTCGCGATCGTCCGCCCCGGGCCGATCCAGGGCGGCATGGTCCATCCCTACCTGAAGAACCGGCTCCTTCCCGACAGCGCGATCGATTGCCCCAAAGAGCTCTGGCCGGCGCTCGGCCGCACAAAAGGCGTGCCGATCTTCCAGGAGCAGGTGATGCAGATCGCCATGCTCGCCGCCGACTTCACTCCCGGCGAGGCCGACGCCCTGCGCCGTGCGATGGCGGCATGGAAGCGGCGCGGCGGCCTCTCGCCCTTTCACCAGCGGCTGGTCGGTCGCATGGTCGAGAAGGGCTACGAGCCCGAGTACGCCGAGCGCATCTTCAGGCAGATCCAGGGCTTCGGCGAGTACGGCTTTCCGGAGAGCCACGCCGCCGGCTTCGCCCTGCTCGCCTACGTCTCGAGCTGGATCAAGCGGCACCATCCCGACGCCTTCCTCTGCGGCCTGCTCAATGCCCAGCCGATGGGCTTCTATGCCCCGGCCCAGCTGGTGCGCGACGCGCGCGAGCACGGCGTCGAGGTGCGCGAGGTCGACGTCACGGTGAGCGGCTGGGAGAGCGCGCTCGAAGAAGGCGAGGGAAACGGAGGCGAAGGGGAGAGGGCTGCGCCGGAGCCGCATCTCGCGCTCGGCCCGCTCGGCCAGGGGGCGCCGCTCCGCGCGGTGCGACTCGGCCTCAACCGCATCGGTGGCCTGGCCGAGGAGGCGGCGCTGCGCCTCGTCGCCGCCCGCGCCGAGGTGCCGTTCGCCGGCGTCGAAGACCTGGCGCGGCGCGCCTGCCTCGACGCCAAGGCGATGGCCGCCCTGGCGGGCGCCGATGCGCTGCGGGCCCTCACCGGCCATCGCCACCAGGCGGCCTGGGCGGTGGCCGGCATCGACACCCGGCCGACCGAGATGCTGCGCAAGACCCGCACCGGCGAGGAGGCGGTGCGCCTGGCGGAGCCGAGCGCGGCCGAGACCACGCTCGCCGACTACCGCTCGCTCGGCCTCAGCCTGAAGCGCCATCCGCTGTCGCTGCTGCGCGGCAAGCTGGCGGAGTTCAAGGTCGAGACGGCGGAGCGGCTGCGCAGCTTTCCGCACGGCCGGCTGGCGCGGGCGAGCGGCCTGGTGACGCATCGGCAGCGGCCCGAAACCGCCAAGGGCACGGTCTTCGTCACCCTCGAGGACGAGACCGGCGCGGTCAACGTCATCGTCTGGCCGCGGGTCGCCGAGCAGCAGCGAAAGCCGCTCCTCGGCGCGACCCTGCTCACCGTCTACGGCCAGTGGCAGCGCCAGGGCGAGGGCGAGGGCGCGGTGATGCACCTGCTCGCCGCCCGCCTCATCGACCATACCCCGCTGCTGCAGGGCCTGGTCAGCCGGAGCCGGGACTTCCGCTGATCGCCCGGCCTACTTGCCGCAGCCGCCGGTGGCGATCGCGTCGAACGTCGTCTTCGCCTGGACCAGGCCGAAGCCGAAGTGGACATCGCGCCCCGGGTCGCCGAGGTCCAGCGCGTGCAGGTCGAGCGAGGTTCGCATCTGATCGGCGGTGCAGTGCGGGAAATGGCTCCACACCAGCGCCGCGACGCCAGCGACGTGAGGCGTCGCCATCGACGTGCCGTTGTAGAACGCGTAGGCATCGTCGGTGCCGAACACCGACACCGTCGCCGACTGGCCGAGCTGCGTGAGCATCGTCTGCCCGTCGGCCTGGGTGGTTCCCACCGACGGGATCGCCGTCACCGTCTCGCCGAGGGTGCCGGGCAGATCGCCGGTCGTGTTGTTGTAGATGATGGCGCCCAGGCCGCCGCTGTTCTGGCAGTTCACGACCTTCGCGGCGAAGGTGATCGTGCCGCGCTTGATCAGGCAGACCTTGCCCGTCATCGATCCGGCGACCGGTGTATCGCCGAGGCCGAAGTCGGCCAGCGTGCCCGTCGCGGTGGCTCGCGGCGAGCCATCCATGGGTATGGCGGCATACGACGCCGCCCCGACGGTGACCGAGGCCGCGGTCTGGCTGCCGATCGGCACCGTCGACAGCACGCCGACGCCCGGGCCCGCGAGCTCGACGTCCGCATTGAACTGCGAGAAGGACGCAACCGCCTTGTTCACGTCGACGGCTGCCACCGAGACGACGGTCGCGAACCCGGCGGGATACTCGACCGCACTCGTGCCGCCGTTGCCGGCGGCGGCGATCAGCAGGAGGCCCTTCTTGGCCAGGAGGTCGGTCATCTGCAGTTCGACCGCGCTGGGCGCGTCGCCACCGAGCGACATGTTGACGACGTTGGCGTCCGCGTTCTTGCATTCGATCATGGCGCGCGCAATCACGGAGCTCGGCGCCGAGCCGGCGGCATCGAACACCTTGGCGATAAAGAGATTGATGTGCTGGTGCGGGAGCACGCCGACCACGCCCACCGTGTTGTCGACCGCCGCGATCGTTCCGGCGACGTGCGTGCCGTGCGAGTTCTCGTCGGTGAACCACTGACCCGACTTGGTCAGGTTGACGCCGTCCATGGCGATGCCTTGCAGGTCCTCGTGGCTGCGGTCGATGCCCGAGTCGATGATGCAGACCTTGCGGCTGGCAGCGGGCGCGTCCGTCACCTGGTCGGCCTGGACCATCGCGATGCCGTAAGGCGATTGCTCCGCCGTGCCGGGGAGCAGCGCGATGCGGGCGCTGCCCTTCGACGCCGGATAGCCAGCGATGCGGCGAATCGGGTCGTCGTCGACGGATACGACGTTGGGATTGCGGCGCAGGCCCTGCACCGCCGCCGCGGGAACCTCCGCACCGACCGCGTTCACGTCCGGCAGGTCGACGGCCACCCGTCCTCCGGCTGCGTTGATCGCCGCCTTGGCGCCGGGCCCGGCACCGGCCTTGAACGTCACGATCACGCGCGCCTTGTCCGGCTGCGCCGCCTGGGTTGCGGTGGCGAGGCCGATGCCGGTGAGCATGGCGGCGAGTAGCGCAGCGGCGCGGATAGCGCCGGCGAGGATCGGACGGTGCATGGTGTGCTCCGAGAGGTGAGGGGTGCGCAACTTTGCAAAGACTCCAGGGCCTCGTCAAGTAAGGACATGCAGCAGCCCCCGGGCCGGCGCCCGGCAGGCATCCGGCTCCGGCAAAATCGTGGAGATGATGAGCACCCAGGTTGTCACGCCCGAGCTGCGTGACTGGATCGTCGCCCAGGCGGCGGCCGGCCATTCGCCCGAGATCGTCGTCGAGGCGATGAAGGCCAGCGGCTGGGAGGAACCGGTCGCCCGCGTTGCGCTCGCGACCACGCTCGGCGAGAAGGTCGCCGGCCTGGCGGCTGCAGTCCCGGTCCGGCCCATGCCGGGCAGGGAGATCAATGTGGCGCGGCCGCGCTTTCCCGCCGGCGACCGCGAGGTCGCGGTGCTGCTGGCGATGAGCCACCCGCGGGTCGTCGTCTTCGGCGACCTGCTCTCGGCCGAGGAGTGCGCCGAGCTGATCGCCCTGGCGCGGACCCGGTTGTCGCGCTCGGAGACCGTCGCCACCCAGACCGGCGAGAGCGAGGTCAACGAGGCGCGCACCAGCGACGGCATGTTCTTCCAGCCGGCCGAGTTTCCGGTCTGCGCCCGGCTCGAGGCGCGCCTTGCCCGGCTGCTCGACTGGCCGCTGGAGAACGGCGAGGGGCTGCAGATCCTGCGCTACCGCCCGGGCGCCGAATACAAGCCGCACTACGACTATTTCGACCCCGCCGAGCCCGGCACGCCGGCGATCCTGAAGCGCGGCGGCCAGCGCCTGGCCTCGATCGTCTGCTACCTCAACACTCCCGAGGCCGGCGGCGCGACCGTCTTCCCGGAGGCCGGGATCGAAGTCGCCCCGGTGCAGGGCAATGCCGTCTTCTTCAGCTACGACCGGCCGCACCCCGCCACCCGCACCCTGCACGGCGGCGCCCCGGTCACGGCCGGGGAAAAATGGGTCGCGACCAAGTGGATGCGGGAAGGCCGGTTCGAATAACCCTCTCGGGGTGTCAACCGTTTGCCGGCGCCGGGCGTTGTTCAGCGCGAGCAATCGCGCTCGTCATCAACTACATCCCCCGGGAGAACCCTCGAATGAAGACCCTCATCATCGCCGTCGCCGCCTCCGCATTCAGCCTCGGCGCGCTCGCCGCCAGCCATGCGGAGAAGGGTGCGCCGATGGCCAAGCCGGCCGCTTCGGGCACGGCTGCGTCGGCTCCGGCCGCCAAGCCCGCCCACAAGTCGGCTTCGGCTCCGGCCGCCAAGTCGGCCGCTTCGGCCCCGGCCAAGAAGTAACTTCTCGGCCCTGCCCGAGTTTCTCCCGCTCGGCAAAAAGCCCGGCTTCGGCCGGGCTTTTTCTTTGTCCGCGCCGGCCGGGGCGTCAGCCGCGACGCTGGAACCGTGCGGGTCGGCCCGCCGGCGGCGCCGGCGAGGAGGAGAGGGTCGCCGGCGGGCTGCCGGAGTGGCCGAACGGGCGGCCGCGCTCGATCCGCCGCTTTTTCCGGTCTTCCCAGGTTTCCGGTCCTTCGAGCGCCCAGTTGGCGACGCAGCCTTCGATCTCGCTGCGCTCGAGCCGCCGGTAGGCACGGGCCGGGGCGCTGCCGGTCCAGGCGCCGAGGCGCAGGCGCCAAGGCAGGGTGGCGCTCGCCGCCGGAACCCAGTAGACGCACTCCTTTTCCTGCCAGAAGGCATGGCGCTCGAAGTTCACCCGTCCGGCAAAGCCTGTCTGCGCCTCGAACAGGGCGTAGCCGTCGTCGAGCTCGACCACGCTCACGCCGATGTCGCCGGGAGAATCGCCCTGGCCGCGGTACACGAGGTAGACGGATTCGATGCGCGAGGCCGCGATCCGATCGACCTCGACATCGTCGCGGTAGACGACGATGTCCTGCTGCTGCCAGAGGGTTCGCCAGGTGCTCTTCATCGCCGGTCGCGCGCTGCTCGTCAACTCGCGACCATAGCGCCGAGCCCGCCGGGAAACTGTGACGATGCGAAACGACCGCTCTGGCAGCGGGGTGGCGCCGGATCGGCGTAGCGCAAGGCGCGTTTCAGTACACCACCACCGAGCGGATCGACTCGCCGCGCTTCATCAGCGCGAAGCCTTCGTTGATGTCCTCGAGCTTCAGGCGATGGGTGATCAGGTCGTCGATCGCGATCTTCCTGTCCATGTACCAGTCGACGATCCGCGGCACGTCGGTGCGGCCGCGGGCACCGCCGAAGGCCGAGCCCTTCCACTGCCGGCCGGTGACGAGCTGGAACGGCCGGGTGGCGATCTCCGCGCCCGCCGGCGCCACGCCGATGATGATCGACTGGCCCCAGCCCTTGTGGCAGCACTCGAGCGCCTGGCGCATCGTCGTCGTGTTGCCGATGCACTCGAAGCTGTAGTCGGCGCCGCCGTCGGTGAGCTGGACGATGGCATCGACCACGTTGGGCACATCCTTCGGGTGGATGAAGTGGGTCATGCCGAACTTGCGCGCCATCGCCTCGCGGCCCGGGTTGAGGTCGATGCCGATGATCTTGTCGGCGCCGACCAGCTTCGCCCCCTGGATGACGTTGAGGCCGATGCCGCCGAGCCCGAAGACGACGACGTTGGCGCCGGCCTCGACCTTGGCGGTGAAGAGCACCGCGCCGACACCGGTGGTCACGCCGCAGCCGATGTAGCAGACCACGTCGAACGGCGCGTCTTGGCGGATCTTCGCCAGCGCGATCTCCGGCACGACGATGTGGTTGGCGAAGGTCGAGGTGCCCATGTAGTGCAGCACCGGCTTGCCGCCGATCGAGAACCGGCTGGTGCCGTCGGGCATCAGGCCCTTGCCCTGCGTCGCCCGGATCTTCTGGCAGAGGTTGGTCTTTCTCGACAGGCAGAACTTGCACTGCCGGCACTCGGGCGTGTAGAGCGGGATGACGTGGTCGCCGACGGCGAGCGAGCTCACGCCGGCGCCGACCTCGCGGACGATGCCCGCGCCCTCGTGGCCGAGGATCGCCGGGAACAGGCCCTCGGGATCGTCGCCCGAGAGCGTGAACCAGTCGGTGTGGCAGATGCCGGTGGCCTTGACTTCGACCAGCACCTCGCCGGCCTTCGGGCCCTCGAGGTCGACGGTCTCGATCGTCAGCGGCTTGCCTGCTTCCCAGGCGACGGCGGCTCGGGTCTTCATGCGGTGACTGCGCTTTCCTGTGCAAGGGTGAAGGAAGAGGCGGCCGGCGCCTTCGCGGCAGCCTTGATCATGTCGGCGGCCTTCTCGGCGATCATCACCGTCGGCGCGTTGGTGTTGCCGCTGATGACCGCCGGCATGATCGACGCGTCGACCACGCGCAGGCCCTCGACGCCGCGCACCCGCAGCTCGGCATCCACCACGTCCATCGGCCCGCCGCCCATGCGGCAGGTGCCGACCGGGTGGTAGATGGTGTCGGCATGGCCGCGGATGAAGGCCTCGATCTCGGCGTCGCTGCGCGCCCCGGCCGACGCCGCCAGCTCGCGTGCGCCGTGCGCGGCGAGCGCCGGCTGCTCGAGGATCCGGCGCATCGCCTTGAAGCCGCGCACCAGGCGCTGCAGGTCGTCGGGGTCGGCGAGGAAGTTCGGGTCGATCAGCGGCGCCGCCTTCGGGTCGGCGCTCGCCAGCCGCAGGCTGCCGCGGCTCTTCGGCCGGAGCAGGCAGACGTGGCACGAGTAGCCGTGGCCGAACACCGTCTTCCTGCCGTGGTCGACGAGCTTGCCGATCACGAAGTGCAGCTGCAGGTCGGGACGCTCCTCCTCGGGCCGGCTCCTGATGAAGCCGCCGGCCTCGGCGAAGTTGGTGGTGAGCATGCCGCGGCGGTGCTTGCGCCACTCGAAGATGCCCTTGACCGTGCGGACCATGCCGGCGAGCGAGAGCCCGAACAGGTCCTTGAGGTGCGGCGCATCGAGCACCAGGACGATGTCGACGTGATCGTGCAGGTTCGCGCCGACGCCGGCCAGGTCGTGGCGCACTTCGATGCCGAGGCCGCGCAGGTGCTCGGCCGGGCCGATGCCGGAAAGCATCAGGAGCTGCGGCGATTGCAGTGCGCCGGCCGAGAGCAGCACCTCGCGGCGTGCCAGGAAGGCCTTCGTCTCGTTGCCGACGCGGGCCTCCACGCCGCTCGCGCGCCGGCCGTCGAGCAGGATGCGGTTCGCCTGCGCCGAGGTCACGACCGTGAGGTTGGGGCGGCCGAGGTTCGGCGTCAGGTAGCCCTTGGCGACGCTGAGGCGCTCGCCGTTCTTGTGCGTCACCTGGTAGACGCCGACGCCTTCCTGGCTGGCGCCGTTGAAGTCGGGGTTGTGCGCGAGACCCGCTTGCCGGCCGGCCTCGACGAAGACGCCGCCGAAGCGGTTCGGGGTCGTCAGGTCCTTGACGTTGAGCGGCCCGCCGGTGCCGTGCCAGGCGTCGGCGCCGCGCTCGTTGTGCTCCGCCCGCTTGAAGTAGGGCAGCACCTCGGCCCAGGACCAGCCGGCGTTGCCCTCGGCCGCCCAGTCGTCGTAGTCGCGCGGCTGGCCGCGCAGGTAGATCATGGCGTTGACCGAGCTGGAGCCGCCGAGCACCTTGCCGCGCGGCTGGTAGCCGCGGCGGCCGTTCAATCCCGGCTGCGGCACCGTCTGGAACCCCCAGTTCGCGGCGCCGTTCTTCGCCAGCACCGCCAGCCCGGCCGGGCAGTGGATCAGCACGCTCTTGTCGACCGGCCCGGCCTCGAGCAGGCAGACCGTCACCCCGGGGTCCTCGCTCAGACGCGACGCGAGCACGCAGCCCGCCGAGCCCCCGCCGACGACGACGTAGTCGAATTCCCGCTTCTCGCTGCCCGTGTTGCTCATCGCCCCACCGCCTTTCTCGATCGATCCTCGAACACCTCGTCGTCGCGGACGACGGCGCCACGCTCGTCGAGCTCGCGCTCGCGCTTGATCCGGCCGCGCTCGTCGTAGACCCGCTCGCCGCGCAGCCGCCCTTCGCTGTCGAAGGTCTGCTGCGTGCCGGTGGGGAGCTCCTTGCGGCCGCTGGCGGGAGTCTGCCAGGTGCCCTCGAACGACTTGCGGCCGTTGTCGTGGAAGCCGGTTTCGCGGCGCAGCGCCCGGCCAGCGACGACGCTGTACTCGTTGCGCGTCTTCGGCTGGCCGTTCAGGTACCAGCTCGCGTCGGCGACCGGCTCGCCGCCGTTGGCCGTTGCCCGCCAGCGGCGCTCGCGCACCAGCTTGCCGCTTTCGTGGAATTCCTGGTCGAGGACCGTCACCCGGCGCGGCGGCTGGCCGGCGACCGTCGTCCACTGCTGCTCGCGACGCTTGGTGCCGTCGGCGGCGAATAGGCGATCCACGCCGCCGTCGGCGCCGATCTCGCTCAGCTCGCGCACCGTGCCGTTCTCCCAGAGCGTCTCGCTCTTCTTCCGCTCGCCGCGCTCGTACGAGACCCGCGCCTTCGCCACGCCCTTGCCGCTGTAGAGTGTCACGTTCGAGGGGCCGCCGGCGAAGCCGCAGGCGGCGCGGTCGTCGAAGTCGTTGCCGAGCGCCGGCTGCGTGCCGCAGCGCAGGTCGGCGAGCTGGCCTTGCGGCGTGAACTCGGCGCTGGCCTGCTCGTGCTCGCCGTCGCCGTAGGTCGCCACCCGGCGTAGCTGGCCGGTCGGGTACCAGCTCCGGGACACGCCGAAATTGCGGCCGTCGCGCATCGTTTCCTCGCGCACCAGCACGCTCTTGCCGCCGGCATCGGGCCGGGCCCATTCGCGCAGCATGCCGTCGCGGTTGCCGCGCTCGTTGACCCGGAACTCGCGCTCGAGGGCGCCGTCCTTGTAGTAGCGCACCAGGCCCATGAACTTGCCCTGCTGCAGCTCCTGCTCGCGCACCACCGGGCCGCCTTCGCCCTCGCGGCAGCGCATCAGGCCGGTCTTGCCCGCGGTGGTGGCGCCGTTGCTCGGGTTGACGGGCTGGCCGTCGAGCTCGCAGACCTGGACGGCCAGCGCCAGGGGCGGCTGGCAGAGGGCCGCGAGCAGGGCGGCGACAGCGAGAGGGTTGCGACGAGGCACGCGCGGATTGTGCCGCGCCCTCCCCGCGGGCCCGCTCTGGTCAGAGCAGCTGCTCGGGGACGAACCAGCCCATCAGCGCGTTGTGCACCCGCAGCCAGAAGCTCGACTCCGGCTCGACCACGAGCACCACCTCGTTGTCGCCGTCCATGGTGAGCCATTGCAGCTGCTGGGTCTTCGGATCGAGGCGCACCCGGTAGGCGCCCTCGAGCCGGCTGATGTTGACCACGCGCAGCAGCTCCTTGGCGAGCGCGGGGCTGTCGATGAACATCCCGAGCTCGGTGTTGGCGCTGGCCGAGCGGGGGTCGAGGTTCATCGAGCCGACGAATACCAGATGCCGGTCGATCACCGCGGTCTTGGCATGCAGCCGCCCGAGCGACTTGCCGAACATGCCGAGCCGCTTGGTGTTCTGGGTCAGGGTCGGGCTCAGCTCGTAGAGGTCGACCCCGGCCTTCAGCATCGACTCGCGATACTTGGAATAGCCGTTGTGCACCAGCGGCTCGTCGGTCGCGGCCAGCGAGTTGGTCACCACCACGACCTTGACCTTGTGCTTCTGCAGGTTCTCGAACGAGGTCACGCCCTCGTGGCCCGGGATCATGTAGGGCGAGGTGATGACCAGCTCGCTCTTCGCCTGCCACACCTGCATCATCACGCCGTTGGTGACACTGGTCTCGAACGCGACCTCGGGCGTCTTCGAGAGCAGCTTCTCCGGCGGGTCGGAGAAGGCGCGGGCGATGCCCCACTGCAGGCCCACCTGGCCCAGGTCGAAGTCCTCGCTCAGCGGGCCGTAGCCGAGCACGTCGGTCGTCGTCGCGTCCATCGGTGCCGCCGGCGGCTGGTTCTCGAGCACCTCGTCGAGCGACTTGCGGCGCGCCTCGAGGTCGCCGAGCGGCTCGCCGATCAGCTCGATCGGGAAGACGACCTCGCTGTTCCAGTAGCGGTCGAAGATCGCCGACAGCTCCTTGACCGCCGCGCCCATGACGAACGCGTCCATATCGACGAAGTTCGCCGTCTCCGATCGAAGGAAGTACTCGTCGGCGATGTTGCGTCCGCCGATCACCGCCATCACCCCGTCGGCGACGAACAGCTTGTTGTGCATCCGGTGGTTGAGCCGGCCGAAGTCGAACAGCGAGGCGGTATAGCGCCGGCCGACGCCGCCGCCACGGGCGCAGCAGAACGGGTTGAAGAGGTGGACCTCGACGTTCGGGAATGCGGCCAGGCCGCGCAGCAGCGGATCGGTGTGGGTGGTGTAGAGGTCGTCGACCAGGAGCCGCACCCGCACGCCGCGGATCGAGGCGTCGCGCAGCGCCGTCAGCAGCAGCCGCCCGGTGGGGTCGTTCTCGAACTGGTAGTACTGGACGTCGAGCGAGGTTGTCGCCCGCTGCGCCAGCTGCAGCCGGGTGTCCAGCGAGAACGCCCCCAGCGGCAACAGGCGCACGCCGGTCTGGTCCTCGCCCGGCGACGACGCCTTGGCGATCTTGACCAGCGGGCTCTCGGGGTTGAGCGGCAGCGCGACCACGTCGACCTTGCCGGTGTTGGCGGGGAGCGTGCCGCAGCCGCCGAGGAGAAGGGACGATGCGACGAGCGCTGCGACGACGAAGTAAGATGAAGAACGCGCCAGAACGGAGCCAGCCTTGAAGAGAGTCATTGCGTTCCTGATGTTGCTGATCTCGGCGACGACACCCTCTTACGCGGCGTTGGATGTCGGAGATGCAGCGCCGAACTTTACAGCCCAGGCCGCGCTCGGCGGCAAGGTCTACCGCTTTACTCTGGCCGATTCGCTGGCCAAAGGGCCGGTTGTTCTCTATTTCTTTCCGGCGGCGTTCTCGGTCGGCTGCTCCCTCGAGGCGCATGAGTTCGCCGAAGCCATCACCCGGTTCGAGGCGCTCGGCGCGACCGTGATCGGCGTGTCCAGCGACGACATCGACACGCTCGGCAAGTTCTCGGTCCAGGCCTGCCAGGGCAAGTTTCCGGTCGCCTCCGACAACACGCAGAGCATCATGAAGTCCTATGACGCGGTCATGGCCCTGCGGCCCGACTACGCCAACCGGATCTCCTACGTGATCGCCCCCAACGGCAAGGTGATCTACAACTACCAGAGCCTGAACCCAAGTCGGCACGTCGAGAAGACCCTGACCGCATTGAAGGAATTCACCGCCCAGGCCAAGGCGCGTCAATGAGGCACGAACAGGGGTCGCGCCGAAGCCTGCTTGCGTTCCTGCTCCTGGCCGCCGCCGTCGGCCCGGCCGCGGTCGCCGCGCCGTATCCGCCGCCGCCCGAGCCAGCCCTGGCGCAGGAGCTGCTCGACGCGCGCTGGCCGGCCGACATCGTCATCCTCGGCGAGCGCTATGTCGCCGCCTATCCGGCGGGGCCGTACGCCGCCACCGCGCGGGCCGAGCTCGAGCGGGCGCGCAATACCCGGCGGCTCCTCGAGCGCAGCGACATCCGCCTCTACCGTGGCGACTTCGTCGCCCGGGGCGCCTCGCCGACGCTCTACGACGACGTGCGCAAGGCCGCGCTCGCCGACAAGGACGCCGCGACGCGGGTCGCCCACCTGTATCGCGACGGTGAAGGCGGCACCGCCGTGAATCTCGACCGCTACGTCGGCTGGCTGCAGTACGCCGCCGCCCTCGGTCACGCGGAGGCCAGCTACGAGCTCGCCGTCCATTACCGCAAGACCTCCTTGCCGGCGCTCGCCGCGCCGTACGAGGCCCGGGCGGAGGAACTCGGCTTCAAGGCGCCGGCGGCGCTCGACAACATCCGCAAGTGAGCGGCGTGCGGCGCCGCCCGGCGGCTGTCGCGGCCGGGCTGCCGGGAACGCGCCGCCGGCTAGTGCTGGGCCAGGTTCGCCCCGCTCGCCGTCACCCGCCAGATCGCGTTGCCGACGTCGTCGGCCACGAGCAGGGCGCCGGTCTTGTCGATCGCCACGCCGACCGGCCGGCCGTTGGCCTTGCCGTCCTCGCTGAGGAAGCCGCTGAGCACGTCGATCGGCTCGCCCTGCGGCCGGCCGTCGACGAAGGGGACGAAGATCACCTTGTAGCCGCTGTAGGGCCGCCGGTTCCACGAGCCGTGCTGGCCGACGAACACCCCGCTGGCGTACGGCGCCGGCAGGTGCGCGCCCTCGGCCGAGGTCAGGCCGAGCGAGGCGGTGTGCGGGCCGAGGGCGTAGTCGGGCGGGATCGCCTTGGCGACCAGCTCCGGATTCGGCGGTTGCACCCGCGTGTCGACGTTCTGGCCGTAGTAGCTGTACGGCCAGCCGTAGAAGCCGCCCTCGCGCACCGAGGTGAGGTAGTCGGGCACCAGGTCGCTGCCGAGCTCGTCGCGCTCGTTGGCCACGGTCCAGAGCACCGCTGTCCCGCCCGGGCCGGGGATCCAGGTCATGCCGTTCGGGTTGCGCATGCCGGAGGCGAAGACCCGGTGCCTGCCGGTGGCCCGGTCGATCTCCCAGATCGCGGCGCGGCCTTCCTCGACCGCCATGCCGTTCTCGGCGGCGTTGCTGTTCGAGCCGACCGTGGCGTAGAGCTTGCTGCCGTCGGGGCTGGCGATCAGGCTCTTGGTCCAGTGGTGGTTGAGCGTGCCGGCGGGCAGGTCGACCAACCGGGTGCCGGCGCCTTCGATACGCGTCTGCCCCGGGGAGTAGGGGTAGCGGACCACGGCGTCGGTGTTGGCGACGTAGAAGTCGTTGCCGACGAGTGCCATGCCGAACGGCGAGTTGAGGTTTTCGAGGAACACCGTCTTCAGTTCCGCCGTGCCGTCTTCGCGCAGGCCGCGCAGCAGGGTGATGCGGTTGGCGCTCGGCGTCGCCGCCCCGGCCACTTTCATCGCCTGCTTCTGGACGTAGCCGCGCACGCCCTTGTTGTCGTCCGGCTTGGCCGGAGCGTTGGTCTCGGCGACGAGGACGTCACCGTTGGGAAGCACGTAGAGCCAGCGCGGATGGTCCAGGCCGCTGGCGAAGGCGCTGACCGTGATGCCGCTGCCCGGCACCGGACGGCTGCCGTCACTCCAGCCCTGCGCGGGGGCGATGTGGATCGTCGGCAGCAGGGTCTTGTTCGGCGACGGCAGGCGCGGGGCCGGTCCCGTGCCGGCGTTGACCGGCAGGGTCGCGGAATCACCGCAGCCGGCGACGAGGAAGGCGGCGCCGACGGAAATGAGCAGGAACGACTTCTTCATTGGGCCGACCCGTGATTCGACGCCCTTACTCTGGCCGCATGGCGAGGGAGCCGCAGTAGGCCGGCGCCGATAGGCGTTGTCGGCCCCGCGGCCATGACGAAACCCGGCTCGCCGCGCAACAGCGCACGAATCGCCGCCGCCGCGGGCGTTGCGCTGCCCGGGGTCGATGCACACTGGCTGCAATCTTCTGCACGGAGTCGCCGATGCCGAGCCCCAGACCCTTCGCCCGCCCGCTCAAGCTCTATGCCCTCGGCCACGCCCTGCTGCTGGTCGGCGTCGGCGTGATGCAGGCCACGGGCTCGATGCTGCCGATGGCCCTGGGCGCCTCGGCCTGCCTGATGCTGACCGTGCCGCTGGTGCGTCAGTTCGCGCTGCGCAAGGCGAGCTCGACGCGTCGCTTGTAGGAGCCGCCCGACGCGGCGGGCTCGCTCCAGACGACCGGGCGCTGGCGCTCTTGCTGCTTGGGCGCGAACGCGCCCCGGCTCACCCTTCGGGCCTTCCCTCACTCCCTGGAGAAGCCCGATGGCCACCACCAGCAAGCCTGTGCTCACCGGCCTGTTCCGCGACCGCGACAGCGCCGAGCGCGCCTACCAGTCGATCACCGATCGCGGCTACGGCCGCGACGATGTCAATGTCGTCATGTCCGAAGACACCCGCAAGCGTCACTTCGCGACGACCGACGGCCGCCCCACCGAGCTCGGCAACAAGGCCGCCGAAGGCGCGGGGATCGGCGGCGCGATCGGCGGCAGCCTCGGCGCCATCGCTGCCGCGATCGCCGCCGTCGGCACGACCATCGCCCTGCCGGGCCTCGGCCTGGTCATCGCCGGTCCGCTGGCCGCAGCGATCGCCGGTGCCGGCGCCGGCGCAGCGACCGGAGGCATCGTCGGCGCGCTGATCGGCTGGGGCATCCCGGAAGAGCGCGTCAAGGAGTACGACAAGGGCATCCGCGAAGGCGGCATCCTGATGGCCGTGCGCCCGCGCAGCGACGAAGACGCGACCTACCTGGAAGATTCCTGGAAGGCCAACCGCGGCGAGCACGTCTACCGGTAAGGGCTCGCCCGGCGCTCGGCGATCTTTCGCTCGACCAGCGCCTTCAGTGCCGGACCTTCGGGAGAAGGTTCGGCAGGAGCCACGCGCAAGGCCGGCGGTACCCAGGGATCGCCGGCCTGCACCAATTCACTTCTCTTCACGGCGGGCTCCGCGCTGGCCGACGCTTGCGCCGCTGCGCTTGCGGCGGATCGGGCGGGGGCCGCCGCGGTCGCGCGGGCCGCTGCACGCGGCGCGGCCGCCGCCATCGACACTGCGCCCGAGGCGGCCGCGGGCGGCGCCAGCAGCCAGGCGGCCACGTCGTCGCGGATGCGGCGGCGCGCGCCGTCGTCGAGGTAGGTCATGTGCCCGCCCGGATAGGTTCGCTGCTCGAGGCGCGTCGGCTCGGCGAGGCGCGCCAGGTCGAGCTCGGTCTGGCGGAAAGGCGTCGCCAGGTCGTGGTAGCCGGAGATCGACAGCGTGCGCAGCGCCGGGTTGAGCACCAGCGCCGCCGCCAGGTCCGGCACGGTGTCGGGGAGGGCTCGGCCGTCGTGGCTGAAGTCCCAGACGTCGATTGCGCTCGTCGTCAGCGCATAGGTCGCGGTCGCCGCATAGTCGAGCTCGCTGACGAAGCGGCTGCGCGCCGCGGCCGCGAACGGCGCGTTGATCACGGTCGACGACGGATCGCCCTGCGCCGCCAGCGCGCTGCCGAGCGGTGCGGCGATGCGTGCGTCGTAGCGGCCGAGCAGCTGGCCGGCGAGCAGCCGGTTGCGGAAGGTCGTCGCGTCGAGGTCGACGTTCGCGCTCCAGGCGTCGAGCGGCGCGCCGGTGAGGTCGACGAGCTGGCCGAGCAGCGTGGCCGGCGCCGGGGTGCGCGTCGTCGCCCACGCCGTCGCTGCGGGTCCGTAAGCGGTGGCGGCGAAATCACGCAGCTGGCCGGCATAGGCATCGGCGTCCATCGGCACCGGCCGGGTCAGTGCGAACCAGGCCCCCGTCATGCCGTAGCTCGGCAGGAACCCTTCGCAGCTGATCGTCGCCGGCGCGAACACGGCGCAGTTCGTGTTGTAGTCGAGGATCGGCGACTGCAGGACGACGCCGTCGAGGCGCATGCTGGCGGCAAGCATCAGGTGGGCCAGCACGGCGGCGCGCGGGCCGCCGTACGACTCGCCGTACAGATAGGTGGGCGAAGTCCCGCGGTGATTCACCGCGACATAGCGGGCGATGAAATCTCGCATCGCCGCGGCGTCGCTGTCCACGCTCCAGAAGCTCTGGTTGGTGAACGGCGCGATCGCTTCCGAATAGCCGGTGCCGACCGCATCGACGAACACCAGGTCGGCGACGTCGATCAGGCTCTCGGCGTTGTCGACCAGCTGGAACGGCTGCGGCACGGTCGTCGCCGGCGCGCTGGTGACGATGCGCCGCGGTGCGAACGAGCCTAGGTGCAGCCAGACGCTGGCCGAGCCCGGGCCGCCGTTAAAGAAGAACACCAGCGGTCGCACGGTGCCGACCGACACCGGCCGGACATAGGCGACGTAGAACATCGTGGCCTGGGGCGTCGCCGACACCGGCGCGAGGGCGTTGAGATGGCCGGTGGTCGCGATGTAGTCGATCGCCACGCCGGCGATCGACACCTGGCCGCCCTTCGTCACCGAAGATTCCGTGGCCGAAGGCAGGGAGGCGGTCGCCGCGGTCGAGTACGGCGTGCTGTCGTGCAGGACCGGATCGACCGGATCGGTGCCGACGGTCGTCCCGTCACCACCGCCTCCGCCGCAGGCCGCCGCGAGCGCTGCCAGCAGCAGCGAGCCCAGGCGGAGTGCGGCGGCTCGCATCGCCCTGCGCGTCAGCGCGGGTTGATCTCGAGCAGCTCGACCTCGAAGCGCAAGGTCGCGTTCGGCGGGATCGCGCCGTTCCCGGCGCCGCGCTCGCCGTAGGCGATGGCGGGCGGGCAGACGAGCTGCGCCTTGCCGCCGACCTTCATCTTCTGCACGCCTTCGGTCCAGCACGGAATGACGCGGCCGAGGGGAAAGGTTGCGGGCGCGTTGCGCGCGTAGGAGCTGTCGAACTCGCGGCCATCGAGGAACGTGCCGCGATAGTGCACCTTGACCGTGTCGGCCGCGGTCGGGCTCGGCCCCTTGCCTTCGGCCAGCGCGGTGTAGATCAGGCCGCTCGGCGTCGTCACGGCGGCGGCCGAGGCGGCAGCGGCCGGCGTCTGGGCGACGGCGACGAGCGGCAGCGCGGCGACGAGCGTTCCGGCGAGAGCGAGGTGCATCCGGCGGGCCGGGAAAGGGTGGGTCATGGCAGGCAGCGGCGCGAGCCGCGTTACTTCGGGGTCCAGGTTTCGCGCAGCGGCGCGATCCGGTTCAGCACCGGCTTGCCGGGCGCATGGTCGTGCCGCTCGGTGACGAAGTAGCCGTGGCGCTCGATCTGGAACCGCTGCTCGGCCGCGGCATTCGCGAGCACCGCTTCGACGTATCCGGTGACGATGCGCAGGCTGCCGGGATTGAGGCTCGCCTTGAAGTCCTTGCCGCCGGCATCGGGCTGGGCTTCGCTGAAGAGCCGGTCGTAGAGGCGCACCTCGGCCGGAGCGCAATCGTCGGCGCCGACCCAGGTGATCGTGCCCTTGACCTTGATCGCATCCGCGCCCGGCGTGCCGCTCTTGGTGTCGGGCACGACGCTGGCGAGCACCGCGGTGACCTGTCCCGCGGCGTCCTTCTCGCAGCCGCTGCACTCGATGACGTAGCCGTACTTGAGGCGCACCCGGTTGCCGGGGAAGAGGCGGAAGAACCCCTTGGCCGGCACCTCGGCGAAGTCGTCGCGCTCGATCCATAGCCGCGGCCCGAGCGAGAACCGGCGCTCGCCGAGCTCGGGCTTCTGCGGATGCACCGGCGCATGGCAGGCCTCGCGATGCGCCTCGCTGCCGAAGAGCGCGGCCCAGTTCGTGAGGCGCAGCTCGACCGGATCGAGCACCGCCATCGCCCGCGGTGCCTTCGGGTCGAGGTCGTCGCGCAGCGCGGCGTCGAGGCTGGCGTACTCGGTCCAGCCGCCGGCCTTGCTCGTGCCCGCGCGCTCGCACATCAGGCGCAGCGCCTCGGGCGTATAGCCGCGGCGGCGCAGGCCGGCGATCGTCGGCATGCGCGGGTCGTCCCAGCCGGCGACGATTCGCTCGTCGACCAATGCTTTCAGCTTGCGCTTGCTGGTGATGACGTAGGTGACGTTGAGGCGCGCGAACTCGTACTGGTGCGGCCGCGGCTGGGCCAGCAGGCCGAGCTCGCACAGCTTGTCGAGCAGCCAGTCGTACCACGGCCGCTGGTCCTCGAACTCGAGGGTGCAGATCGAGTGGGTGATGTTCTCCAGCGCATCCTCGATCGGATGGGCGTAGGCGTACATCGGATAGATGCACCAGCGGTCGCCGGTGTTGTGGTGCGTCGCCCGCTTGATGCGGTAGATCACCGGATCGCGCAGGTTGATGTTCGGGCTCGTCATGTCGAGCCTGGCGCGCAGCACGGCGGCGCCGTCGGTGAGCTCGCCGGCCTTCATCTGGCGCAGGCGCGCCAGGTTCTCGGCCGGGGTGCGGTCGCGGAACGGGCTGTCCTGTCCCGGCGTCGCGAAGTCGCCGCGGCGGGCGCGGATCTCGTCGGCGCTCTGCTCGTCGACGTAGGCCAGGCCGGCATCCACCAGCGCCTCGGCGGCGCGGTACATGAAGTCGAAATAGTCGCTCGCGAAGTAGAGGTGCGAGGTCGTGGCTTCTTGCGGCCGCGCCGGGTCACCGGGTTCGCCGGCCAGGGCCGGCTCGGGCGCATGCCAGTCGAAGCCGAGCCAGCGCACCGCATCGATGATCGCGTCGACGTACTCCTGCTCTTCCTTCTCCGGATTGGTGTCGTCGAAGCGCAGGTGGCAGATGCCGCCGTATTCCTGCGCCAGGCCGAAGTTGAGGGTGATGCTCTTGGCGTGGCCGATGTGCAGGTAGCCGTTCGGCTCGGGCGGGAAGCGGGTGCGGATCCGCGCCGGGTCGGGCGGGGCGCCGGCGTGATGGGCCGCATCGCCCGGCGTGCCGGCGAAGGTGCGGGCGGCGTAGGTGCCGGCTTCCAGATCGCGCTCGACGATGTGGCGCAGGAAATTGCTGGCCGGTGCGGCGGCTTCCTTGGGACTGTTCATGGGGGTTCGGGAGCGCGCCATTCTAGGAGGGCCGCCGATACACCCGGCATCGTCCCTTTACGTTGCGCAACATCGAGCCCGTCAACGCCCTCCCGGTCGCGGCGCGTTGTTCATGCAAGCACGCGCCTTGCGTGCGCAGAGATGGAGAACCGAACATGAAACGCTCGCTCGTGCTCGCCGCCGCGGCTGCTGCCGCGGCCCTGCTCACCGCCACGGCCGCGAATGCCGGCGGGGTCCACTGGTCGGTGGGCATCAATCTGCCGCCGGTCGCCACCGTGGTCTCGAGCGGCCCGGCCTACTACCCGGCGCCGGCCTACGTCGCGCCTGCCTACTATCCCGAGCCGGTCTACTACCCCGAGCCCGCCTACTATCCGACGCCGGTCTACTACGCCCCGCGCGTCTACGCACCGCGGCCGCGCGTCTGGGTGGCGCCGGTCGTGCGCCCGTTCTACGGCGCGCCCTGGGGCGGGCCGGCGCGCATGCACGACAAGCATCCGCACGACGGCCGGGCCGACTGGCGGCGCTGAGCCGAAAAGCTCGCGGGCCAGGCCTACGGGCGCAGGCGGCAGCGTCCCGCCGCGTCCGTGAGAACTGTCCGACGCGGCCGGGACGGCTCCTTTCGCATCATCGGTGCCACGAGGCCCGGCTCGGTTGCCGCGGCCCAGCAACACGCGGACCTTGCCGTTCGCCAGGAGAACCGATCATGTCCCTGCGCAATCCTCTTCTTTCCGCCACCACCGTCGGCGCGCTCGCCCTGGTCAGCGCCTGCTCGTCGCCGCCGACCTACAGCGAACGCGTCGCCGAGGCGCCGATGGCCAGTGCGCCCGTCTACGGCGAATACGGCCAGGTGACGAGCATCGAGGTGATCCCGGTGGCGTCGCGGCCGTCGGGTGCCGGCGCGATCCTCGGTGCCGTGATCGGCGGCGTGGTCGGCAACCAGTTCGGCTCCGGCACGGGCAGGGCGCTCGCCACTGGTGCCGGCATCGTCGGCGGCGCCGCGGCCGGCAATGCCGTCGAGAACCGGAACAAGCGCGATGACGAGGTCTATCGCGTCTGGATCCGGCTCGACAACGGCGTGATGCGCAGCCTCGACTTCCACCGCGTCGACGACCTGCGCGTCGGTGACCGCGTCCGCTACGAAGGCGGCCAGCTCTATCGCTACTGAGTCGTCGTCGCCGGCGCCCCGCGCCTGACGCGGGGCGATGCGGCACCTGCCGAGAACAGAACGGCATCCCCGCCGACGCCGCCGGGCGAGGCCGAGGGCTATATTGCGCGGCCGCGCCGGGCATTCGCTGGCGTGAAGGAGCGGGGATGGAGGGAAGGCGTCGTTTCGCCGCGCAACGCTGGCCGGCGGTGGCCGTGGCCGGCCTCTTCATGCTCGGCGCCTGCTCGACGCCGATGCCGCGCGCACCGGCGCCGCCGCCCACCCAGCTTCCGCCGCCGCGACCGGCAGCCGCGATCGAGGCACCGGCGCCCGCCGCACCGCCGCCTGCACCGCGGACCGAGCCCCCACCACCACCGCCGCCCGCGCCGCCCGTCGCGCCGCCGCTGCCGCCGACACCGCCGGTGGTTTCGGTGCCGCCGATCTCGCCGGCGGTGGCGGCGCGCTTTCCCGAGCCGAACGTCGCCTTCTCGACGCCGGCGTTCGAGCCCGGTCGAACGGCCTTCACCACCAACGACGAGCTGCACGGCTTCCTGCTCGGCTTGACGCGCAGCGGCGGAGCGGGCCGGGTCGGCACGGTCGAGCTGCTGCCGATCGGCGTCTCGCAGCGCGGCACGGCGATCGAGATGCTGACGTTCACCCGGCCCTATGTCGCACCCGCCGTGGCCGGGGCTTCCGGACCGGCGGCCTCGCTCGGTCGTCGTCCGGCGGTCGTCGTCCTCGCCGGCCAGCATGGCGACGAGCCGGCCGGCACCGAGGCACTGCTGGTCGTGGCGCAGCAGCTCGCCGAGGGCCGCCTCGAGCGCGTCCTCGAGCAGGTCGACGTCTACCTGCTGCCGCGCGCCAACCCCGACGGCGCCGCCCTCGGCCAGCGCGCGGCGGCTGATGGCGTCGACCTCAATCGCGACCACCTGCTGTTGCGCACCCCGGAGGCGCAGGCCGAGGCCGAGCTGGTGCGCGGCCTGGCGCCGCTGGTGGTGCTCGATCTGCACGAGTACCCGGTCGACGCGGCCCTGTGGAGCAGCCGCTTCGGTGCGGTGCAGCGCTTCGACGTGCTGCTGCAGTACGCGGGCGCCGCCAACATGCCGCCCTTCGTCACCAAGGCGGCCGAGGAATGGTTTCGCGCGCCGCTCGCCGCCGCCCTCGGCGCCGCCGGCTTCAGCAGCGACTGGTATCACACGGTCTCGGCCGATCCGGCCGATCGCCGGGTCTCCATGGGCGGGGCGGCGCCGCAGATCGGGCGCAACGCCCACGGCCTGACGAATGCGGTCAGCCTGCTGGTGGAAACGCGCGGCGGCGGCATCGGCCGCACCGATTTCAAGCGGCGCGTCCAGGCCCAGCTCGTGGCCGTGACGAACGTCCTCGGCAACGCCGCGAGCCGCGCCGCCGATCTCGCCAAGCTGCGCCAATTCGTCGACCGCGACGTCGCTGCGGCGGCGTGCAAGGGCGAAGCCGTGATCGAGGCCGGGCTGACGCCGAGCGAGTACGCCTTGCCCATGCTCGACCCGCAGACCGGGGCGCTGCGCCGCGTCACCGTCTCCTGGGACTCGGCGCTGGAGCTGCGGGTCGTCAAGGCCCGGCCGCGGGCCTGCGGCTACTGGCTCGCGCCCGGCGAGACCGAGGCCGTGCGGCGGCTCCGCCTGCTCGGCATCGAGGTGGTGCAGCTCGAGCTCGCCGCCGAGATGCGCGGCGAGACCTACCGCGAGACGGGGCGCGATGCGCCGGCCGCGCAGGGCGGCGCGCGCCTCAGGGTGCAGACCCAGCCGGTGCTCCTCGACGTACCTGCCGGCAGCTTCTTCGTCTCGCTCGAGCAGCCGCTCGCCAACCTGGCGATCGCCGTGCTCGAGCCGGAGTCGCCGGCGGGCTACGTCGCCAACGGCGTGATCGCGAACGTGACCGGCGTCGCCCGCGTCCTGGTGCGGGCCGAACTGCGTGCCACCGCCGTCCCCTGAGCGGCGACCTGAAGCGCACCCGAGCGCCTTCCTTGTAAGAACCGCCCGCTCCCCGTAGACGAAAGGGCCGGGCCGCGGCAATGAATCCGCTCCGGCCCGTCGGCGCGTATAACGCTCGACCGAGCCCTGCAATCCGGAGAGAAGGCCACGCATGGACACGACCGCGACCGCGCCGCTGCTCGAGGCCGCCCCGTCGGCCGTCGCGCCGCGACGCATCTACCGGCACCGCCTGCCGGTGCGCGTGATGCACTGGATCAACGTCGTCTGCCTGACGATCCTGCTCGGCAGCGGCCTCAATATCTTCAACGCCCATCCCGCCCTCTACTGGGGCGACCACTCGTCGACGACGCCGTGGCTGGCGATGCGCGCCGAGAACTCGCCGGCCGGGCCCGTGGGCAAGACCCGCTTTGCCGGCACCGACTTCACCACCACCGGCGTGCTCGGCCTGTCCGATGTCGACGGCCGCCCCGCGGGGCGCGCCTTCCCGAGCTGGGCGACGATCCCCGGCCCGCAGTGGCTGGCGATGGCGCGCCACTGGCACCTGTTCTTCGCCTGGCTGTTCGTGATCAACGGCGTGGCCTACGTGCTCTACACGATCTTCAGCCGGCACCTGACGAGAGACCTGGTGCCGACGCGGCTCGAGCTGAAGAACATCGGCCGCTCGATCGTCGACCACCTCAAGCTCAGGCATCCGACCGGCGACGCCGCCACCCGCTACAACGTGCTGCAGAGCCTCACCTACCTGATCGTCATCTTCGGCCTGCTGCCGCTGGTGGTGATCGCCGGGATGGCGATGTCGCCGCGGATCGACGCCGTCTTCACCGGCTGGGTCGACCTGCTCGGCGGCCGCCAGTCGGCGCGCTCGCTGCACTTCCTGGCGGCGCTCGGCCTGGTGATCTTCGTCGTCGTCCACGTCGTCGAGGTGGTGATCGCCGGCGTCTGGAACGAGATGCGCTCGATGATCACCGGCTGGTACCGGGTGCCCGAGGACCATTCGAAGGAGAACGTGGCGTCATGAGCACGAAGGGCTACACCTTGATGCGCGCCAAGGCGCGCGACCGCCGCCATCTGCTGCGCGGCGCCGTGGCCGCCGCCGGTGCGGCGGTGCTCGCCGGTTGCGATCGGCTGTCGAACAACGCCGGCTTCGTCGAGACCCTGAAGAGCGCGCAGAAGCTGAGCCATGCCGCCGGCCGGATCGTCGCCCCGAAGTCGGCGATGGCGCAGGAGTTCAGCGCCGCGGATGTGGCGCCGGTGTTTCGCGGCAACGGCACGCTCTTCCCGCGCGACGCCGACTACCTGGCCCTGCGCAAGGACGGCTTCGCGGCGTACAAGCTGAGCATCGGCGGGCTGGTGGAGAAGCCGCTCGAGCTGAGTCTCGAGGAACTGCGCGCCTTGCCTTCGCGCACCCAGATCACCCGCCACGACTGCGTCGAGGGCTGGAGCTGCATCGGCAAGTGGAAGGGCACGCCGCTCGGCGCCTTGCTCGACCAGGCCCGGCCGACGGCCGAGGCGCGCTTCGTCGTCTTCCGCTGCTTCGATTCGATGGAAGGGCCGCGGCTCGATGGCCGCGACACGCGCTACTACGAGAGCATCGACCTCGAGGAGGCCCACCACCCGCAGACGATCCTCGCCTACGAGCTGAACGACAAGCCGCTGCCGGTGACCAACGGCGCGCCGATCCGCTGCCGGGTCGAGCGCCAGCTCGGCTACAAGCAGGCCAAGTACGTGAAGGCGATCGAGCTGGTGGCGAGCTTCGATTCCATCCGCGGCGGCAAGGGCGGCTACTGGGAGGACGAAGGCTACGAGTGGTACGGCGGGATCTGACCCGCCGTCGCCCCGATCAGCGCTTGCGCTTCGTCCCGCCGCCGAGGATGCTCCCCAGCACGCCGCGGACGATCTCGCGGCCGACGCTCGAGCCGATCGTGCGCACCGCGGACCGCGCCGCCGATTCGGCCAGACCTTCATGGCGGCCGCCGCGCGGGCCGGTGGTGCCGAACAGGACGCCCTTCAGTTCGTCGAGCATGCCGCCGCCGGCCTCGCCGGGTGCGGGCGCCGCGCTGCCGGGGATCGTGGCGGTCTTGCCGGCGGGCGTTTCGGCGGCAGTCGCCCCGCCCGGGCTGGCCGCGGCCCGTCCTTTGAGCTTCTCGTAGGCCGATTCGCGGTCGACCGTCTTCTCGTAGGCACCGGCCACCAGCGAGCCGGTGATCAGCGCCTTGCGCTCCTCGGCGGTGATCGCACCGAGCCGGCTCGCCGGCGGGATGACGAACACCCGCTCCGTGACGCTCGGCCGGCCCTTGGCGTCGAGCAGGCTGACCAGGGCCTCGCCGGTTCCGAGCTCGGTGATCGCGGTCTCGATGTCGAGCTTGGGATTGGCGCGCATCGTGCTCGCCGCCGCCTTCACCGCCTTCTGGTCGCGCGGGGTGAAGGCGCGCAACGCGTGCTGCACCCGGTTGCCGAGCTGCGCCAGCACCGAATCCGGCACATCGAGCGGGTTCTGGGTCACGAAGTACACGCCAACGCCCTTGCTGCGCACCAGCCGGACCACCAGCTCGATGCGCTCGATCAGCACCTTGGGCGCCTCGTCGAACAGCAGATGCGCCTCGTCGAAGAAGAACACGAGCTTGGGCTTGTCGAGGTCGCCCACCTCGGGCAGCAGCTCGAACAGCTCGGACAGCATCCAGAGCAGGAAGGTGGCGTAGAGGCGCGGATTGTTCAGCAGCTTGTCGGCGGCGAGGATGTTGATCACGCCCTGCTGCTTGCCGTCGGAACCCTTGGCGGTCTGGATGAAGTCGGAGATATCGAGCATCGGCTCGCCGAAGAAGCGGTCGCCGCCCTGCGCGCCGACTTGCATCAGGCCGCGCTGGATCGCGCCGATGCTCGCCGGGCTGACGTTGCCGTACTCGGTCTGGAACTGCGCCGCGTTGTCGCCGACGTGCTGCAGCATCGCCCGCAGGTCCTTGAGGTCGAGCAGCAGCAGGCCGTTGTCATCGGCGATCTTGAAGACCAGCTGCAGCACGCCCGCCTGGATCTCGTTGAGGTCGAGCATCCGTGCCATCAGCAGCGGCCCCATGTCGCTGATCGTGGCGCGGACGGGATGGCCCTGCGCCCCCTTCTCGTCGGCGTAGACGTCCCAGAGCGTCGCCGGGCAGGCGGCGGGCGGCTGAGGTTCGATGCCGCGCTCCTTCAGCACCGCCGCCAGCTTCGGGCTGACGGTCCCGGGCTGGGTGATGCCGGCCAGATCGCCCTTGACGTCGGCCAGGAAGACCGGCACGCCGCGGCGGCTGAAGGCCTCGGCCAGGGTCTGCAGGGTCACGGTCTTGCCGGTGCCGGTGGCGCCGGTGACCAGGCCGTGCCGGTTCGCCATCTCCGGCAGCAGGAAGCATTCGAGGTCGTCGCGTTTCGCCAGCAGGATCGGTTCGGCCATGGGACTGCCCGGGGGACGGTGGGAGGCCAGTTTACGGCCCGGCTTCGGACGCGCCCTCCGCTGCCGCGGCCCGGCGCGCTGCGCGTTTGACAGCCGCGAAGGCGCCGATTACCGTCGCCCGCCGCCGTCGCGGGGTTCACCGGAGCTTTCGAATGCGCCACTTGCTTGCTCGGTTCCTGGCGGCGGCGACCGCCGTGGCTTGCCTCCTGGGCGCGCTGCCGGCGGCGGCCCAGCCGGCATCGGCTCCGGCCGCCGCGTCGGCGCCCGCGCCTGCCCTGGAGTGGTTGGCGACGACCGAGCAGGCCACGGCCAAGCTGTCGGGCCTGCGCGGCGACCGGGCGCGGGCGATCGCCTGGCTCGCCGCCTTCAACGCCGTCAATGCGATCGAGCCGCGCTATCGCGAGTACGCACCGGCGCCGCCGCCGGTTGCCGCCGGCACCCTCCGGCCCTCGGCCGATGCGGCGCTGGCGGCGGCGATCTACACCGCGCTGGCGCTCGAGACCGATGCCGACCAGGCGCTGCTGCTCCGCCGCTATCGCGAGTCGCTCGCCGCCGTGAAGTCGGCGGCGGAACGCGACGCCGGCGCGACGCTCGGCCAGCAGGCGGCGCTGATGCTGCTGCTTGCGCGCGCCGGCGACCGGACCGGACGCGTCGAGCCGCCGCCGGTGACGCCCGGGCCGGGGGTCTTCACCACGCCCTCGTACGCGCGCATGCCGCGCTCGATCGCCATCATCGGCATCGCGCCCTTCGCGGTGCGCTCGGTGACCGCGTTCGACCCGGGCCCGCCGCCGGCCGTGGGCAGCGCCGCCGCTTCGCGCGACATCGCCGAGGTGCGGACGCTCGGCAGCAGTACCGGCAGCACGCGCAGCGGCGAGCAGACGGCGGCGGCGCTGTTCTGGAACTCGGGCGAGCCGAGCGACTTCAGCAGCATGGTCCGGCCGGTGCTCGAGGCGCGCAAGCTCGACACGCTCGACATCGTCCGCATCCTCGCCCTCGATGCGCTGATCAACATCGACGGCAACATCGTCACCTCGGTGCTGAAGGAGCGCTATGCCCACTGGCGGCCGGAGGCGGCGATCGCCGGGCCGTACGCGGCCGCAGCCGATGCGGCGAAGGACTGGCAGGGCCTGGTCCGCTCGCCGAACAGCCCGGACTACCCCTCGGGGGCCGCGACTGCCGCCGGCGTGCTCGAGATCGAGCTGCCGCGCCTCTTCGCCATGAACGGCCCGATCGAATGGCGCAACGGCCAGACCGGCCAGCTGCGGCGCTGGCCGGATGCGGCGGCGATGGCCGAGGAGATGTGCGGATCGCGCGTCTGGGCCGGGGCGCATTTCCGCGGCTCGGTCGAGGCCGGGCGCCGCGTCGGCCGGCAGGTCGCCGCCGAAATCCTGGACCGGCAACTGCTGTCGCGCTGAGCCCGGCGCAGGCCGGCCCGTAAAATCATCGTCTTTCCCAACGCGACGGCGGGCGTCAGCGCCGCGAACGAACTCCATGGCCGGTCATTCCAAGTGGGCCAACATCCAGCACCGCAAGGGCCGCCAGGACGAGAAGCGGGGCAAGGTCTGGACCCGGCTGATCCGCGAGATCGTCGTCGCTGCGCGCCACGGCGGCGGCGACCTGTCGATGAACCCGCGGCTTCGCCTCGCGGTCGAGAAGGCCAAGGGCGCGAACATGCCGGCCGACACGATCAAGAAGAACATCGACAAGGCGACCGGCAACCTCGAAGGCATGAACTACGAGGAGATCCGCTACGAGGGCTACGGCATCGGCGGCGCGGCGATCATCATCGACGCGATGACCGACAACCGGGTGCGCACCGTGGCCGAGGTGCGCCACGCCTTCAGCAAGTACGGTGGCAACATGGGCACGGAAGGCTCGGTCGCGTTCCAGTTCAAGGAGTGCGGCCAGTTCGTGCTCCCGCCCGGGACGAGCGAGGACCAGGTCATGGAGGTCGCGCTCGAGGCCGGCGCCGACGACGTGCTCACCGATGACGACGGCGCGATCGAGGTGCTGTCGAGCAAGGCCGGCTTCGAGGCGGTGCAGGCCGCGCTCCTGGCCGCCGGCCTCAAGCCCGAGCTGGCCGAGGTGACCATGCGGCCCGAGAACACGGTGACGCTCGAGGGCGAGGACGCGGCACGGATGCAGAAGCTCCTCGACGTCCTCGAGGACCTGGACGACACCCAGGCCGTGTACCACAACGCCGACCTTCAAGCCGCATGAAAGCCCTGGTGATCGGCGGCGGCGGGCGCGAGCACGCGCTGGCCTGGAAGCTGGCGCAGTCGCCGCGGGTGCAGACGGTGTACGTCGCACCTGGCAATGCCGGCACCGCGGCCGAGCCGCAGCTGAAGAACGTCGGCATCACCGACCTCGACAAGCTTGCCGACTTCGCCCTGGCGGAGAAGATCGCCCTCACCGTGGTCGGGCCGGAGGCCGCGCTGGCGGCGGGCGCGGTCGATCGCTTCCGCGCCAAGGGCCTGCGCATCTTCGGGCCCACCCAGGCGGCGGCGCAGCTCGAGAGCTCCAAGGCCTTCGCCAAGGCATTCATGAAGCGGCACGCGATCCCGACCGCCGGCTACGCGGTGTTCGAGGATGCGGGCGCGGCCCATGCGCATGTGGACGCGTCGGCCGAGCCGGTCGTCGTCAAGGCCGACGGCCTGGCGGCAGGCAAGGGCGTCGTCGTCGCGGCGACGCGCGCCGAGGCGCATGCGGCGATCGACGCGATGCTCGGCGACGGCAAGGGCGGCCGGGTCGTGATCGAGGAGTTCCTCGACGGCGAGGAGGCGAGCTTCATGGTGGTCTGCGACGGCACCGGCGTGCTCTCGCTCGCCACCAGCCAGGACCACAAGCGCATCGGCGACGGCGACACCGGGCCGAACACCGGCGGCATGGGCGCGTATTCGCCGGCGCCGGTGGTCACGCCGAACGTCCACGCCCGGGTGATGCACGAGATCGTGCTGCCGACGATCGCCGGCATGGCGGCCGAGGGCCTGCCGTTCAGCGGCTTCCTCTACGCCGGCCTGATGATCGACCGTCACGGCGCGCCGAAGACGGTGGAGTTCAACTGCCGCCTCGGCGATCCCGAGACCCAGCCGATCCTGATGCGCCTGAAGAGCGACCTGTTCGAGCTGCTGATGCAGGCCACGGCGCACGATCCGGCGCGGCCGCTCGCCGACATCGAGCTGCACTGGGACCGGCGCGTCGCCCTCGGCGTGGTCATGGCCGCGGCCGGCTATCCGGCCGAGCCGAAGCGAGGCGACCTGATCACCGGGCTGCCGACGGCGAGCGAGGACGTGAAGGTGTTCCACGCCGGCACCGAGCTGCGCGACGGCCGGCCGGTCACCGCCGGCGGCCGGGTGCTTTGCGTCACCGCGCTCGGCGATTCGACCCGGGTGGCGCAGCAGCGCGCGTACGAAGTGTTGCGCGGCATCTCGTTTTCCGGCGCACAGTACCGGCGTGACATCGGCCAGCGGGCATTGAAGCGTTGACTACGGCCGCGGTTCGCGACTACCTCCTCGGCCTGCAGGAGCGCATCGTCGCGGCGATGGAAGGCGAGGGCGGCGACGTCTTCATCCGCGATGCCTGGCAGCGCGAGCCCGGCGGCAAGCTCGAAGGCGACGGCATCTCGCGGCTGGTCGAGGGCGGGACCTTGCTCGAGCGCGGCGGCTGCGGCTTCTCCCACGTCAAGGGCGCGGCACTGCCGCAGTCGGCGACGCAGCATCGCGGCGCCGAGCTTTCGGGGGTGCCGTTCGAGGCGATGGGTGTCTCGCTCGTCTTCCATCCGCGCAACCCGTACGTGCCGACGGTGCACATGAACGTGCGCATGCTGGCCGCCACCCCGGCCGGCCGTGAGCCGGTGGTCTGGTTCGGCGGCGGCATGGACCTCACACCCTACTACGGCTTCGAGGAGGACGCGCGCCACTTCCATGTCGTCAACCGCGATGCGCTCGCGCCCTTCGGCGCCGACAAGTACCCGCGTTTCAAGCGCTGGTGCGACGAGTACTTCTTCCTCAGGCACCGCGACGAGCCGCGCGGCATCGGCGGCGTCTTCTTCGACGACCATTCCGAAGGCGGCTTCGAGACCAGCTTCGCCCTGCTGCGCGCCGTCGGCGACGCCTTCCTGCCGGCCTACCTGCCGATCGTCCGCCGCCGCCGCGACACCGCCCACGGCGAGCGCGAGCGCGCCTTCCAGACCTATCGCCGCGGCCGCTACGTCGAGTTCAACCTGGTGTACGACCGCGGCACGCTGTTCGGCCTGCAGTCCGGCGGGCGCACCGAAAGCATCCTGATGTCGATGCCGCCGGTCGTCACCTGGCGCTACGACTGGCGGCCCGAGCCGGGCACACCCGAGGCGCGGCTCTACAGCGACTTCCTGCGGCCGCGCGACTGGGCCGGGGAGGCGGGCGGAGGATGAAGCGCGTCGGCCTCTTCGGCGGCAGCTTCGATCCGGTTCACAACGCTCACGTCGCGCTGGCGACGACCGCGCTCGAGCAGCTCCGCCTCGACGAGCTGCGCTGGATTCCGGTCGGCCAGCCGTGGCAGAAGGCGCGCCGACTCGCCGCTGCGGCCGATCGCGAGGCGATGGTGCGCCTGGCCATCGCCGGCGAGCCGCGATTCGTGCTCGACCGGGTCGAGCTGCGTCGCAGCGGGCCGACCTTCACCCTCGACACGGTGCGCGAGCTGGTGGCCGCCGAGCCGGGCCAGCAGTGGTTCCTGATCCTCGGCCAGGACCAGTACGCGAGCCTGCACACCTGGCGCGACTGGCGCGAGCTGCTCGGCCTGGTGACCCTGGCGATCGCCAACCGGCCGGGCGCGGCGCTTGCCGTCAACCCCCAGATCGCCAGGGCCGAGCACCAGGTGGTGTCGCTTCCCATGATGGATGTCTCGTCGACCGAGGTTCGGCGACGAGTGGCGGCGGGGGAATCGATCGCCGATCTCGTTCCCGACACGGTCGCACGTTATATTGAGCAACACCGGCTGTATTCCGCCGCCGGTTGAGCAACAGGAGCTGAATGGACATTCGCAAGCTGCAACGCGTCATCGTCGATGGTCTGGAAGACGTCAAGGCCCAGAACATCGTGGTTTTCAACACCGAGCACCTGTCGCCGCTCTTCGAGCGTGTGATCGTGGCTTCAGGAACGAGCAACCGGCAGACGAAATCGCTCGCAGCGAGCGTTCGCGATGCGGTCAAGGCGGCGGGCGATCCACCGCCGCGCACCGAGGGCGAGGACAACGGCGAATGGATCATCGTCGACTGCGGCGCCGCCGTGGTCCACGTCATGCAGCCGGCGATCCGCGACTACTACCACCTGGAAGAGCTCTGGGGCGAAAAGCCCGTCAAGATGAAGATCGCCTCGGCCGCGCCGCGCCTGGTGAAGGCGGCGTCGCACGGCGACGGCGACGGCAAGAAGCCGGCGGCACGCGGCGCAGTCCGGCGCGTCGTCCCAGCCGAGCGGCCGGCTTCGGTGGCGACGCCGGCCAAGCGGGCTCCGGCCAAGCGGGCATCGGGAGCGCGGTCCACGCCGGCCAAGCGGGTGGTGATCCGCACCACCGGCGTCAAGAGCACGGCCGCCAAGGCGGCCCGAACCGGCCCGCGACCGGCAGTGAAGAAAGCGGCGGCCAAGCGCTGAGCCGGCCGCCCAGGCCCAGGCCCGCCGCCGGACCGTGAAGCTCGTTCTCGTCGCCGTCGGCCAGCGGCCGCCGGCCTGGGCCCTGGCCGCCTTCGACGACTATGCCAAGCGCTTTCCGCCCGAGCTGAAGTTCGAGCTGAAGGCGGTGAAGGCCGAGCCGCGCGATTCGCGCACGCCGGAGCAGCTGATGGCTGCCGAGGCGCGCCGGATCGAGGCGGCGCTGCCGCGCGGCATCCGCCGCGTGGCCCTCGACGAGCGCGGCCAGCGGGTGACCACTGTGCAACTCGCCGAGCGCCTCCTCGCCTGGCAGCGCGACGGCCGCGACGCGGCGTTCCTGATCGGCGGCCCCGACGGCCTCGACGCGGCCCTGAAGGCGAGCTGCGACGAGAGCCTGCGCCTTTCCGACCTGACGCTGCCGCATGCCTTTGCCCGCGTGCTCGTCGCCGAGGCGCTGTACCGCGCCTGGTCGGTGACCGTCGGCCACCCGTACCACCGGGAATGACGAAGACCCCGGCGCCGTTCGTCTATCTTGCCTCGCAGAGCCCGCGCCGGCGCGAGCTGCTGGCGCAAATCGGCGTGCGCCACGAGCCGCTGCTCGCCAGCCCCGACGAGGACGCCGAGGCGCTGGAGGCGGAGATCGCGGGCGAGCTCCCGGCCGCCTACGTCGAGCGGGTGACGCATGCCAAGCTCGCTGCGGCGCGGCGTCGGCGCGCGGCCCGGGCCTTGCCCGAAGCGCCCATCCTCTGCGCCGACACCACCGTCGCCCTCGGCCGGCGGATCCTGGCCAAGCCGGCCGACGCCGCCGATGCCGCGCGCATCCTCGGCCTGCTCGCCGGCCGCACCCACCGCGTCATCACCGCGGTGGCCGTGGCTCGCGGAGCGAGGGTGCGCTTGCTGGCGAGCGTCTCGCGCGTGACTTTCGCGCCGCTCGACCGGGCGCAGATCGACGCCTACGTCGCCGGCGGCGAGCCCTTCGGCAAGGCCGGCGCCTATGCGATCCAGAGCGCGGCCGCGGCCTGGATCGCGCGGATCGAAGGCAGCTACACCGGTATCATGGGTTTGCCGCTATACGAAACGGCCACGCTGCTCCGCTGGGCGGGCGTTGCGGGCGGGGTGTAGACGAGAGCACGGAACCAACGCCCACGATGCAAGACATCCTCATCAACTGGGCACCCCAGGAGACGCGCGTCGCGGTCGTCGAGAACGGCGCGGTGCAGGAGCTGCATTTCGAGCGCGCCCTCGAGCGCGGCCGGGTCGGCAACATCTACATCGGCAAGGTCGCGCGGGTGCTGCCCGGCATGCAGTCGGCGTTCATCGACATCGGCCTGGAGCGCGCCGCCTTCCTGCATATCGCCGACGTGTTCTTCGGCAACGGCACCTCGCGCAACGACCACGGCCCCGGGGCGGTGCCGCCGCCGCCGATCGAGCGGCTGATCTTCGAGGGCCAGACGCTCACCGTGCAGGTGATCAAGGACCCGATCGGCACCAAGGGGGCGCGGCTCTCGACCCAGATCTCGATCGCCGGGCGCCTCCTGGTCTACCTGCCGCAGGACGAGCACATCGGCATCTCGCAGAAGATCGGCTCGCAGGAGCTGCGCGAGCAGCTGCGCACGCGCATGACGGCGCTCTCGCAGGCCGAGGACGAGGCCGCGGCCGAGGCCGGCGAGGCCAAGGCCGGCGGCGGCTTCATCCTGCGCACCAACGCCGCCGAGGCGAGCGACGAGGAGCTGGCCGACGACATCCGCTACCTGAAGAAGACCTGGAAGGCGGTGCGCGAGCGCACCTTCAAGTCGCCGCCCGGAACGCTGCTGCACCAGGACCTGAGCCTGGCGGAGCGGGTGCTTCGCGACCTGGTCGACGACCACACCCAGACGATCCGGATCGACTCGCGGATGCAGTTCGAGGCGCTGCAGAAGTTCGGCCGCGAGTTCACGCCCGGCGCTGTCGGCAAGCTCCAGCACTATGCCGGTGAGCGGCCGATCTTCGACCTGTTCTCGATCGACGAGGAGATCGCCAAGGCGCTGCTGCGCCGGGTGGAGCTGAAGTCGGGCGGCTATCTCATCATCGACCAGACCGAGGCGCTGACCACGGTCGACGTCAACACCGGCGGCTTCGTCGGCGCACGCAACTTCGACGACACCATCTTCAAGACCAATCTCGAGGCCGCGCAGGCGATCGCCCGGCAGCTGCGGCTTCGAAACCTCGGCGGCATCATCATCCTCGACTTCATCGACATGAGCCGCGAGGAGCACCGCAATGCGGTGCTCGCCGAGCTGAAGAAGCAGCTCGCCCGCGACCGGACCAAGGTCACGGTCTCGGGCTTCACCCAGCTCGGGCTGGTGGAGATGACCCGCAAGCGCACCCGCGAGTCGCTGGCGCACATGCTGTGCGAGCCCTGTCCCACCTGCCAGGGGCGCGGCGAGGTCAAGACGGCGCGCAGCGTCTGCCACGACATCCTGCGCGAGATCCTGCGCGAGGCGCGGCAGTTCAACCCGAAGGAGTTCCGGGTGGTCGCCTCCGCCTCGGTGGTCGAGATGCTGCTCGACGAGGAGAGCCAGCACCTGGCGGGCCTGTCGGACTTCATCGGCAAGCCGATCTCGCTCCGCGCCGAGCCGTTCCCGTCGCCCGAGCAGTACGACATCGTCCTGCTTTGAGACTTCAGACGAGCAGCGCCACCGCCGCAGAGAAGCTGAGGAAGGACGCCGCCGTGGCGAGAAGCACGATGCGCGCGATGCGCTGGGCATCGGCGCCGAAGCGTTCGGCCAGCATCGGGATGCTGCTCGCGCTGGGCAGCGCGGCAATCAGCACGAGCACGGTGAGGGAGAAGCCTTCGAGCGGCATGCCCATCGCTCGCGCCAGCATGCCGACGCCCAGCACCAGCACGGGGTGGACGACGAGCTTGTAGAACACGACCAGCGGCACGTCGCCGACACCGTGGGCCGGGGCCGTCTGCTGCGGCCGTGCAAGCACGGCGCCGATGGTGAACAGCGCGACCGGTGACGCCCCGTCGGCCAGCATGCCGACCGTGTTGCGCGCGGGCTCCCAGAGCTCGAAGCCGGTGGCCGCCGTCAGGCAGCCCAGGCCGATAGCCCAGGGCAGCGGGTTCTTCAGCATGCCCTTCATCGCCTTGCCGACGGCGCGCGACACGCCGTGCTCGCTGGCGCCGTCGAGGCGCGACAGGGCGATGCAGAGCGATGAGGTCACGACCATGTCGATCGCCAGGGCGACGATGGCGGGGCCCGCGGCGCGGGGGCCGAGCAGTGCGACCAGCAGCGGCACGCCCATGAATCCCGCGTTCGGAAAGGCCGCGACCAGGGCGCCGAAGGACGCATCGTTCCAGCCGACCGCGCGGCGACGGGTCGTGATCACCGCCAGCGCCACCATCAGCAGCGCGCACAGCAGGTAGACCGTCGACACCGTGGGGTCGAGCAGACGCACGATCGGCGTCGTCGCCGCGAACCGGTACAGCATGCAGGGCAGGGCGAAGAACAGCACGAAGGCGTTGAGCCCGGGCGTCGCCTCCAGCGGCAGCAGCCGCACGCGAGCGACCAGCCAGCCGCCGAGCACCAGCGCGAAGAAGGGAAGGGTGACGAGCAGGATCTGCTGCATGCGGTGCTCGCGTCGCCGCCTCGTCAGGGCGTCGCGGCAGCGACGATGCGCTCGCGCAGCGTGCGGTGGACGATCTTGCCGGTGGCGGTGCGCGGCATCTCGCCGTCGGCACTGAAGACGATGCGGCGCGGCCGCTTGTAGCCGGCCATGCGCTCGCGGCACCAGTCCATCAGTTCGGCTTCGCTTGCCTGCTGGCCGTCGTGCAGGACGACCACCGCCAGCACCGCCTCGCCCCACTTGGCGTCGGGAACGCCGATCACGGCGACATCCTTCACCTTCGGGAAGGCGCCGAGCACGCCCTCGACCTCGGACGGATAGATGTTCTCGCCGCCGCTGATGATCATGTTGCTCTTGCGGTCGACGAGGTGGATGTAGCCATCGGCGTCGCGTCGCGCCATGTCGCCCACCGAGCACCACTCGCCGCGGAAGGCCTCGGCGGTCTTCTCGGGGTTCTTCCAGTAGCCGTCGAAGACGTAGGAGGTGCGCGAGAACAACTCGCCGACCTCGCCGTCGGGCACCTCCCGGCCATCGGGGTCGAGGATCCGGATCGCGCCCGAGCCGGCCCACTCGCGTCCGACCGAGCCGAGGCGGTCGATCTGCTGCTCGGGCCGCAGCAGCGTGACCCAGCCCGTCTCCGTGGCTCCGTAGAGCTCGAACAGGCGCGAATTCGCGAAGTGCGACAGGATCGCGAGCTTGGTGTCCTTGCGCGCCGGCGCCGACGAGATCAGCAGCTTGCCGACCGCGCTGACGTCGTGGCGTGCCTTCACCGCGTCCGGCAGCGCCAGCATCATGATGTAGTGCGTCGGCACCAGCGAGGTGAAGGTGACCCGGTCGCGCGCCAGGGTCGCGAGCAGGCCTTCGGGGTCGAAGCTCTTGCGGTCGTCGACGATGACGGTCGCGCCCAGGTACATGAAGGTGAGGCCGAAGTAGAGCGAGTTCGCATGGCACATCGGCATCACGAGGAGGCCGGTGTCGTCGCGCGAGAAGCCGAACTCGAGCGCCGTCGCCAGCGCCAGCAACGCATTGCCTTCGTGGTTGCGGATCGCGCCCTTGGGCCTGCCGGTGGTGCCGGAGGTGTACATCAAGGCAAACGGGTCCTGCGGCTTCACGTCCCGCGCCGGCGCGCCGGCCGGGGCGCGGTCGATCAGCGCTTCGTAGCCCTGCCAGCCGGCGGGCGTGGCGGCGCCGAAGTGGATCCAGCAGTTCGCGGCGATCGGCGCATCGGCACGGAGCGCCTCGACGCGGTCGCGCAGGTCGTCCTGCACGATGACCGCGCGTGCCTCGCTGTGCGCGGCGATGTAGGCGATCTCGGGTGCCAGCAGGCGGAAGTTGACTGGCACCGCCACCAGGCCGGCCCGCGCCAGCGCGACGTAGATCTCCATCCACTCCACGCAGTTGTAGGCCAGCAGGACCACCCGGTCGCCCTTCACCAGCCCCAGTCCGAGCAGGGCGTTCGCCAGCCGGCTGGCGCGGTCGTCCCAGTCGGCGTAGCTCAGGCTGCGCTTCGAGTCGTGGGTGCCGATCTTGTTCGGCTGGAGGCGGGCGTGCGACGCGATCGCGTCCGACACGGTCAGCAGGTGGCTCATGGCTCTCTCCTCGGCTGCTTCGGTGCCGGCATTCTATGAACTCTGAATTCAGAGTTCAAGTAGGGTTTTCTCTCCCTTTGAAGAACTCTGAATTCAGAATACCATATCCTATGTCCTCCGAACCCCCACGGCTTCCTGCGAGGTGAGCGCCATGACCACTCCGACCATCACCGAGAACTCCGCCGCGGCGCTGATTGCCCGCTTCCTGAAGGCGCGCGGCGTCGACCGCGTGTTCGCCCTCTGCGGCGGCCACATCATGCCGATGTGGATGAGGCTCGACGCCGAAGGCATCCGCATCGTCGACGTGCGCGACGAGCGGGCCGCGGTCTACATGGCCCACGCGCACGCCGAGCTGACCGGCGGGCTGGGCGTCGCGCTGGTGACCGCCGGCCCCGGCGTCACCAACGCGATGACCGGCATCGCGAACGCGCATGTCGCTCGTGCGCCGGTGCTGGTGCTCTCCGGCACGCCGCCGCGCGCCCAGGAGAACCGCGGAGCCCTGCAGGACATGGTGCACACCGACTTCGTGCGCTCGCTGACGCGGTATGCGCGCACGGTGCGCGAGCCGTCCCTGGTGCTGCAGGAGCTCGACGAAGCGGTGTCGCGCGCCTTTGGGCAGGGCGGGGAGCCGGGGCCGGTCTACCTCGACTTCCCGGTCGATACGCTGCGGGCCGAGGTGCCACGCGCGTTGCAACTCCCCGAGCAGCTGGCGCCGAAGCCTCGCGCGCGCATGCTGCCCGACCCCGACGCGGTGCAGGCGGCGGTCGAGCTGCTGTGGTCGGCGAAGCGGCCGCTCTTCATCTCCGGCCGCGGTGCCCGCGGCGCCGCCGCGCCGCTGATGCGGCTGCTCGACAAGCTGGGCGCGCTGTACCTCGACACCGGCGAAAGCCGTGGCCTGGTGCCCGACGAGCATGCCTCGGTCGTGGCCGCGGTGCGCGGCTCGGTGATGAGCCAGGCCGACCTCGTGATCACCGTCGGCCGCCGGCTCGACTTCCAGCTCGCCTACGGCTCGCCGGCGGTGTTCGGCGACGCCAAGCTGCTGCGCCTGGCCGACTGCGCGCCCGAGCTGCGCGACAACCGGCGCGGTGCGGTCGAGATCCTGGCGACGGTGAGCGATGCTCTCGAAGCGATCCTCGCCGCCGGTGCCGACCGGGTGCCGGCCACCGATGCCGGGTGGGCGCGCGACGTGCGTGCCAGGCACCTCGAGCGCGCCGCAAAGCTGCTGGCTTCGATGAGCACGGCGAAGCCCGGCAGCGATGGCCTGATGCACCCGAACAGGCTGCTCGCCGCGCTGCGCGAGAAGCTGCCGCGCGACGCTGCCATCGTTGCCGACGGCGGCGACTTCCTCAGTTTCGCGAGGGTCGGCCTGCCGGCGACGACCTACCTCGACCCGGGGTCGCTGGGCTGCATCGGCGTCGGCACTCCCTTCGGCATCGCGGCCAGCCTGGCGCTGCCCGGCCGTACCGTCGCCGTCGTCACCGGCGACGGCTCGTTCGGCTTCAATGCGATGGAGATCGATACCGCGGCGCGCCACAAGGCGCCGGTGCTGATCGTCGTCGCTAACAACGGCAGCTGGGCGATCGAGGTGCGCGACCAGCAGGAAACGCACGGCAAGGTCGTCGGCACGCGCCTGCAGTTCGCCGACCATGCGGCGATGGCGCGCGCTTTCGGCCTGCACGCCGAGCGCGTCGAGCGCGCCGAGGATCTGCCGGCAGCCATCGACCGCGCGCTGGCGGCGCTGGCGCAGCAGCGGCCGGCGCTGCTGGACGTCCTGGTCACGCCCGAAGCGGTGTCCTCGGACGCCAAGTCCGGCCTGGCCTGGGTGCCCGACCTGCAGCCGCTCGCCGCCTGGGACGACGCCGAGCGCAAGTGGCGGGAAGGCTGACGACGGGCTCGCGATGCCTGCGCCGCGGTGTCCGCTGACTGGATTCTGAATTCAATGACGCCGACTCATCCTATACTCGTCGAATGAGAGTTCTCGCCGCCCAACCGAAGCTCGTCGAACAAGTCCACGAAGCGATCGTCTCGGAGATCTCGTCCGGAAAGCTCAAGCCCGGGGAGCGCATCATCCAGGAGCAGATCGCGCAGGTGCTGGGCGTCTCGCGCCAGCCGGTACAGCAGGCGCTGCTGCTGCTGCGCAACCAGGGCGTGCTGCGCGACGCGCCGGGACGCGGGCTGATCGTCGCCTCGCTCGACCTGGACCAGGTCGGCAACATGTACGACGTTCGTGCGGTGATGGAAGGGCTGGCGTTCCGCAAGGCGGCGGAACGCAACGCCGAACGCGCGAGGAAGCAGGGCCCGGCGCTGATCCAGAACGGGCGCAAGGCGGTCGCTGCCGGCTCGGTCGCCGCGATGATCGCCGCCGATCTCAAGTTCCACGACTTCATCTACTCGCTGTCCGAGAACCCGCTGATCGCGCCGACGATGGACGCGCAGTGGACCTACACCCGGCGCGTGATGGGCGAGGTGCTGATGCGCGACGAGCTGCCGCGCGACATCTGGGACCAGCACGAGGCGATGCTCGATGCCGTGATGGCGGGTGACGGCGCCGCGGCCGAAGCGCTGGCGCGCCAGCACATCGACCAGGCGGCCGCGGTGATGATCGGCCGGCTGCGCAGCGAGGCGGCAGCCGCCGACGAAGATGCCGCCACCGCTTCGGCGTAGCGCGCCGGCCGTCATCGTCGACACCAACGTCGTCGTCGCCGGATTGCCGATCGTCGGCAACCCGCCGCCGACGGCCGCGATCCTGCAGGGGATGTTGAGCGGCGAGCTCCCGTTTGTCGCCTCCGCATCGCTCCTGGCCGAATACCGCGAGGTGCTGTCCCGTCCGCCGCTGCGCAAGCTGCACGGCCTGGCGGACGAATCGCTGCAGGCGCTCGTCGACCGGCTCGAGCGCCACGCTGACGTCATCGAGCCCGGCGCCGCCGCGCCGGCGCCCGACCCGGGTGACCAGATGCTGTGGGAATTGCTCGCCGCCCGCGCCGAGCTCGTGCTGGTGACGAGCGACAAGCTCCTGCTCCGCGACCGGCGCATGCGCGGCCGGATCATCACGCCTCAGGCCTACCTCGCGCTCGCCTGATGTTCACCATCCTGATCCCGACCTGGAACAACCTCGCCCACCTGCGCCTGTGCGTCGAGAGCATCCGCGCCCATTCGGCCGCGGATCACCAGATCGTCGTCCACGTCAACGACGGCAGCGACGGCTCGCTCGCCTGGATCCGCGAGCGCGGCATCGAGCACACCGCCTCGCCGACGAACATCGGCATCTGCTACGCGATGAACGAGGCGGCGATGCTGGCGAGGCACGAGCACCTCGTCTACCTCAACGACGACATGTTCTGCCTGCCCGGCTGGGACAGCGCCCTCGAGCGGCGCGCCGCGGCGATGCCGGACGACCTGTACCTGCTCTCGGGAACGATGATCGAGCCGCGCGACACCGGCAATCCCTGCGTCGTCGTCGGCGACTACGGCGATTCGGTGGTCACTTTTCGCGCGGACGAGTTGCTGCGCGACGCGCCCCGGCTCGCCCGCGCCGACTGGGCCGGCGCGACCTGGCCGCCGACGCTCGTGGCACGGCGCTGGTGGTTCCGCCTCGGCGGCTACAGCACCGAGCTCTCGCCCGGCATGAGCAGCGACAACGACTTCTCGATGAAGCTCTGGCAGGCGGGCTGCCGCCGCTTCGTCGGCGTCGGCGACTCGCTCGTCTATCACTTCCAGCAGAAGTCGACCGGCAAGGTGGTGAAGAACGACGGCCGCCGCCAATTCCTCGACAAGTGGGGCCTGACGCAGTCGACCTTCGACCGCTTCTACCTGCGACGCGGCAGCGCGCTTCCGCCTGGCGGCCTGTTGCCCGAGCCCGAGGACTCGACGGCGCTGCGCCGGGCGCTTTGGCGCGGGCGGATGAAGAAGCGTCTCGCCTGAGCCGGCAGCGAGAAGCGCCGCTCGTGCGGCGCCGGCGGCTCAGCCCGCCTTGGCCGGCTTGGGCACGCGGCCCATCAGGTAGAACTCGTCGTTCGGCCGCATCGAGGTGAAGTTGGCCATCCGGTTCGACAGGCCGAAGAGGGCGGTGATGCCGGCGATGTCCCACGCGTCCTCGTCGCTGAAGCCGTGCGCGCGCAGCGCCTCGAGGTCGGCCTCGCCGAGGGCGGCCGAATCGTTACAGACCTTCATCGCGAAGGCGAGCATCGCCTTCTGCCGCGGGCTGATGTCGGCCTTGCGGTAGTTCACTGCCACCTGGTCGGCGACGAGCGGCTTCTTCTCGTAGATGCGCAGCAGCGCGCCGTGGGCGACGACGCAGTACAGGCACTGGTTGGCGCCGCTGGTGGCGACGATGATCATCTCCTTCTCGCCCTTGGTGAGGCCCGAGTCGCGCAGCAGCAGCGCGTCGTGGTAGGCGAAGAAGGCGCGGAACTCGGCCGGCCGGTGGGCGAAGGCGAGGAAGACGTTGGGCACGAAGCCGGCCTTTTCCTGCACCGCCAGGATCTGGGTGCGGATGTCCTCGGGCAGGTCGGCCAAGGCCGGTACGGGATAGAGGCTCACGGGTGGCGGCGAAGTGCTCATGCTTCAGCTCCTGAATTGCAAGGCATGGAGGCGGGCGTACAGGCCGCCCGCGGCGATCAGCTCGGCATGCGAGCCCTGCTCGACGATGCGGCCGGCGTCGAGGGCGACGATCCGGCTCGCCCGCTCGATGGTGGAAAGGCGATGGGCGATGACCAGGCTGGTGCGGCCGCGCATCAGCGTCTCCAGCGCCTGCTGCACCAGCCGCTCGGACTCGCTGTCGAGCGCCGATGTGGCCTCGTCGAGGATCAGGATCGGCGCGTCGCGGTAGATCGCCCGGGCGATCGCCAGGCGCTGGCGCTGCCCGCCGGAAAGCTCGCTGGCGTTGTGGCCGACGACGGTATCGATCCCCTGCGGCAGGCCGTCGGCGAACTCGAGCAGGTTGGCGGCGCGCAGCGCTTCGCGCACCCGCGCGCGGTCGACGCTCGCGCCGAGGGCGACGTTGGCGGCGATGCTGTCGTTGAAGAGCGAGACGTCCTGGCTCACCAGCGCCATCTGCCGGCGCAGTGCCGTGACGTTCCATTCGCCGAGGGGCTTGCCGTCGAGCAGGACGCTGCCCGAGGTGGGCTCGAGGAAGCGCGGCAGGAGGTTCACCAGGGTCGACTTGCCCGCGCCCGAAGGGCCGACCAGGGCGACGCTTTCGCCGGGCGCGATCGTCAGGCTGATGTGGTCGAGCGCCGGCGTGCCGCTGTCGCCGCGATAGGCGAGGCTCACGTCGCGCAGCTCGATCCGGCCCTGGGCGCGGCCCGGGTCGAAGCTGCCGCCGGACTCGGGCCGGCTCTGCGCCAAGAGGTCGACGCCGCGCTCGATCGCCGCCAGGCCGCGCGTGACCGGCGCCGCGGCCTCGGAGAGATGCTTGATCGGCGCGATCAGCTGCAGCAGCGCGGTGATGAAGGCGACGAAGCCGCCGACCGTCGCCTGGTCGCGGCCACTCTGCCAGAGCGCCGCCGTGATCACCGCCGCCAGGGCGCACGAGGCCAGTACCTGGGTGAAAGGGGTCATCGTCGCCGAGGCGATCACCGCCTTGAGCGAGACCCGGCGCAGCCGCTCGCTGACGGCGCCGAAGCGCTCCGCCTGGGGCTTGCCGGCAGCATGCAGGCGCACGCTCTTCCAGGCGAGCACGTTCTCCTCGACGACGTAGCCGAGGTCGTCGGTCGCCTTCTGCGCCTCGACGGTGAAGCGATGCAGGCGCCGGCTGTAGTAGCGCATGACGAACGCCACCGCCGGCAGCATGACCGCGACCACCAGGGTGAGCTGCCAGTTGAGGTAGAGCAGCACCGCCAGCATCGCCACCGTGGTGAGCGAGTCGCGCACCAGGCTCTGCAGCGTGTAGACGAGCTGGTTGGCGCCGTTCTGCACCTCGAAGGTCAACGTATTGGTGAGGCTGCTGGCGGTGCTGCGCGTGAAGAGCGCCGGCTCGGCGTCGAGCAGGCGGCCGAACATGATGGTGCGCATCTCGAGCACGCCGCGATTCGCCGCCCAGGCCATGCCGTACTGCGCGACGAAGCCGGCGGCGCCGCGCACGAGGGTCAGGCCGATCACCGCCGCCGGCACCGCCCAGAGCGGCACGCCGCCGAGCTGGAAGCCCTTGTCGAGCAGCCACTTGAGCAGCAGCGGGATCAGCGGCTCGGTCATCGCGCCGAGCGCCGAGCCGGCGAGGGCGATCGCGAAGCCACGCTTGGCGCTCGCGAAGTACGGCACGATGCGGCGGATGCGCTCGCGCAGCGGCGACGCGGGGGTCGTCATGGCGGCGATTATCGGGGCTCGCTTTCGAGGCTCGCCTCCCGCTGCCTACAATCGCCCGGCCCATCTCGCCGATCGATGCCCGCCCCCCTGCTCTCGGTCATCGTCATCGCCAAGAACGAGGCGGCGCGGATCGAGGCCTGTCTGGCCTCGGTGGCCTTCGCCGACGAATGGATCGTCGTCGATTCGTCCAGCAGCGACGACACCGCCGAGCGCGCCCGCCGGCTCGGCGCCCAGGTCTTCGACTTTCCCGACTGGCCCGGCTTCGGCGCCCAGAAGCAGCGCGCTCTCGACCGCGCCACCGGGCGCTGGGTGCTTGCCATCGACGCCGACGAGCGGGTCACGCCCGAGCTGGCGGCGAGCATCCGCAAGGCGATCTCGGCCGAGGCGGGGCCCTCGGCTTACGAACTGTCACGCCTGTCGCGCTTTTGCGGCCGCTGGATCCGCCACGGCGACTGGTATCCGGACCGGGTGCTGCGCCTGTTCTGTCGCGACCGCGCTCGCTTCTCGCCGGACCGGGTGCACGAGCGCGTCGTCGTCGAAGGCGGCGTGACCGGCCGGCTCGAAGGCGAACTGCTGCACGACACCATGCCGACGCTGGACGACGCCCTCGCCAAGATGAACCGCTACAGCAGCGAGAGCGCGGCGCAGCGGGCTGCGGCCGGGCAGCGCGGCGGCTTGGCGGCGGCGATCGGCCACGCCCTTTGGGCCTTCCTGCGCGGCTACGTCGTTCGCCGCGGCTTTCTCGACGGCGCCGCCGGTTTCGCCCTCGCGACCTATGTCGCGGAAGGCACCTTCTGGCGATACCTGAAAATCGCCGAGCAAGCACGCCGATTGCCAACCAATACCTGATTGGCGACGTTCAAGGAGTGAACCAACCGCAATTTTGCGGATCAGGCCCCTACATGCCCATCGACAGACGCGTCTTCTGCGCGGCCACGGCCGCTTTCATCGCCGCCCCGGCACGGGCGCAATTCAAGGTCGAGATCTCGGGCGTGGGCGGAACCCAGCTGCCGATCGCGATCGCCCGCTTTCGCGACGAAGACCGCAATGGCCAGTCGCCCTCGGCCATCATCCGCGCCGATCTCGAGCGCAGCGGCGCCTTTCGCGGCGTCGACACCTCGGCCACGCTCGACGAACGCAGCCAGCCGGGCTGGGGCGAATGGCGCGCCCGCGGCGCCGATGCCTTGGTGGCCGGCTCCGCGGCGCGCCTGGCCGACGGCCGCTTCGACCTTCGCTTCAAGCTCTGGGACGTGGTCAAGGGCGCCGACCTCGGCGGCCAGAGCAACGCCGTCGAGGCGGCCGAGGTGCGCCTGGGCGCGCACCGCATCGCCGACGTCGTCTACGAGAAGCTGACCGGCGAGAAGGGCGTGTTCTCGACCCGGATCGCCTACGTCACCCGGGCCGGCTCGCGGCATACGCTCCGGGTGGCCGATGCCGACGGCGTCAACGACCAGGTCGCGCTCAACAGCGGCCAGCCGATCATTTCGCCGGCGTGGTCGCCGAACGGCAAGGAACTCGCCTACGTTTCGTTCGAGAAGCAGAAGGCGGTGGTGTTCGTGCACACCGTCGCCACCGGCGAGCGCCGGGCGATCGCCGACTTCCGCGGCTCGAACAGCGCTCCGGCCTGGTCGATCGACGGGCAGACCCTGGCGGTCACGCTCTCGCGCGACGGCGGCTCGCAGCTCTTCTTCATCGGCAGGAATGGCGAGAACCCGCGCCGCATCACCACCAGCCAGGCGATCGATACCGAGGCCGAGTTCTCGGCCGACGGCCGCTGGCTCTACTTCACGAGCGACCGCGGCGGCAGCCCGCAGATCTACCGCATGGCCGCGGGCGGCGGCGGCGCCGAGCGCGTCACCTTCGCCGGCGGCTACAACATCAGCCCTTCGATCAGCCCCGACGGACGCCTGCTCGCCTACGTGACGCGCAACGGCAATGCGTTCCGCCTGGCGATGCTCGATCTCTCGGCTCCGGGCGCGCAGCCGACGATGCTTACGGACACCAGCGACGACGAGCATCCGAGCTTCGCTCCCAATGGCCGGCTGCTCATCTACGCGACGAAGATTCAAGGCCGCAGCGTGTTGATGACGACCACGCTCGATGGCAAGATCAAGGCTCGCCTGCCGTCAGCGACGGCCGATCTGCGCGAGCCGGTGTGGGGCCCCTTCGGGCGATAACGACGGCGGTCTTTCGAGAGCGCGCACTTCAGAAAAGGAAGCTAGCCATGATGAAATCCATCCCCCAATACCTCCTCGCCCTGGCGGCCGTTGCGGCCCTCTCGGCCTGCTCCAGCGTCAAGCTCGACGACCAGGCACCGGTCGAGTCGCGCAATGGCGCTGCGGTCGTTCCCGGCAACCAGAATGCGGCCCGCGACGCGGCCGCGAGCTCGCAGACGCGGGTCGCTCCGGTGGACGCTTCCAGCGCCGACATGGCCGGCATGGGCAACATCCCGCGCATCGTCTACTTCGACTTCGACAGCTACGTCGTCAAGGACGAGTACCGGCCGGTCGTCGAGGCCAACGCCAAGGTGCTGACCTCCAACCCGAGCCGCAAGATGGCGGTGCAGGGCCATACCGACGATCGCGGCAGCAGCGAATACAACCTCGCCCTCGGCCAGCGCCGCGCCGAGGCGGT